>ERZ1034878.771-NODE-771-length-13414-cov-4.807396_pt1 | contig 13414 bp, 16 predicted proteins | sample MGYA00520593_ERZ1034878 | MGnify/ENA primary metagenome ERZ1034878 (study PRJEB33766, sample SAMN09781724) | gut metagenome | biome: gut microbiome | host: Homo sapiens | place: Madagascar | study: EMG produced TPA metagenomics assembly of the PRJNA485056 data set...
ATCTGCTGACCCTGCTGGATGAAACGGAGGCCGCCTGGGCGGTCTGTGCAGACAAAGTGGACACTATCGTGTCATGTCAGGAGCGAGACAGTGAACAAGCCACAATCCCTGCGCGCAGCGCTAAATAAGTCAGTGGCCTACGTTCGGGAGAACCCGGACAAGCTGCACCTGTTTGTGGATAAAGGCTCACTGGTGGCAACCGGAGCCAGTTCCATGTCGTGGGAGTACCGTTACACCCTGAATGTGGTGGTTGAAGACTTCAGCGGCGATCAAAATCTGCTGATGGCCCCGGTGCTACTGTGGCTGACGGAGAATCAGCCGGATGCCATCAATAACCTGGAGCTACGCGAAAAGCTGTTTTCCTTTGAGGTGGATATTTTACGTAACGACATCTGCGACATCAGTCTGGACCTGCAACTGACGGAGCGCATTCTGGTGAGTGTGGAGGGCGGAACCTCAATCGTTAAAGCGGAGCCAGAGCCAGATGAACCGGAAGAAATGTGGACGGTGAGCCGTGGATGAACTGCAGAAAGTCGATGCCTGGCTGACCGCGCTGTTGGCAAATCTGGAGCCAGCGGCTCGTAAGCGCATGATGCGGGAGCTGGCTCAGCAGTTGCGCCGGAATCAACAGAACAACATCCGCCTGCAGCGCAACCCTGATGGCACCGGCTATGAGCCACGCCGGGTAACAGCACGAACAAAGAAGGGCCGCATTAAGCGGCAAATGTTCGCGAAACTCCGCACCACGAAATACCTGAAAACCTCCGCCAGTGCTGACTCTGCCAGCGTGCAGTTTGCCGGGCAGGTGCAGCGCATTGCACGGGTACATCATTACGGCTTACGTGATCGTGTAAGCCGTAAGGGGCCAGAGGTGCGTTATGTTGAGCGGCGACTATTGGGGATCAATAAAACAGTGGAAGCCTTAACTCTAGACACCTTAATTTGTTGGTTAAGGGGCTAGTTATCGCCTTTTGCTTTCTGCTTAGCTAATCCAATAGCTTCGATTAAGCCTGTGATAATCTTTTCTTGGGGGAGTTTAGGAGTTTTATCAAATCCAATAGTATTATTTCGCAATGTATCCAGTATCTGGCTAAAAGTATCTGGTTTTCCTCTGCTCAATAGAAACGCGACTTTTTGGTTTTCATAATCATTACTCAGCTGCATATAATATTTAATGAAGACAATGGAAACTCTCATGACATAGCCTATAAATAATAAGATAGAGAAGCTTACTATTATAGATACTATGCCATCGGCTATTTTATCTGTTGTGTCTCTTTTGAATGTTATTAAGTCTCCAGGCTGGAGGGTTTTTCTTGTTAATTTGTGTTCGTCATCGTATGTAGCTGAATTCTGCGGTTGATCCATTCGCTCCTTAATAGTATGTGGAATGTCTGGGGCATATACGCCTGTGTATGTTTTATTCTTATCTAAAACGCCTGTGACGAATTGATTTATAGCATTGTCATTTCTTATCTTTATTGAAACTACGCTGCCGATAACAACAATCATAGAAATGAATAAAACATAAACGAAAGTAAGTGTCGCCACCCTCGTATATTTGGTTCGTTTTTCAAGTGTGTTGAGAATGTTTAAAAAATCTTTGTCTTCGATTTCCATTTTTCTTCCGTAGTCTGCATTGTGCCATGCAAGACACAATTTACATGATCTACCAAAGAAGTCGACTCAGCGACATCCTAAGCGCATGAACGCACAACTCACAGAAATCATGCGCCTTATCACCAACCTGATCCGCACCGGAACTGTCACCGAAGTGGATCGGGACAACTGGCTGTGCCGGGTGAAAACGGGCGAGCTTGAAACTAACTGGATTAACTGGCTGACGCTGCGCGCGGGTAATTCGCGCACCTGGTGGAAGCCTTCCGTGGGGGAGCAGGTGGTGCTGTTCAGCCTGGGCGGTAATCTGGAAACAGCGTTTGCCCTGCCTGCCGTTTACTCAAACCAGTTTCCGCCGCCGTCTGACTCTGAGGACGGCAGCGTGACGGAATACCCGGACGGTGGCTGGTTTGAATACGAACCTGAAACCGGGCGCTGGTACGTCCGGGGCATTAAATCCATGGTGATCGAGGCCGCAGATAACGTCACTTTCAAAACGCAAAACTTCGTCTTGGAAGCCGACACCACCCGCATTAACAGCAACGTAGTGATTAACGGTGCAGTTAACCAGGGCGGCGGGCCGATGGATTCAAACGGGATCGTGGTGGATAAACACGCGCACAACAAAGTGAAGTCCGGCGGCGACACATCGGGAGGCCCGGTATGACGATGTATTACGGCATGAACAGCGCCACGGGCAAGGCCATTACCGACACTGAGCACCTCAATCAGTCCGTCAAAGACATTCTCATCACCCCGCAAGGCAGCCGCATTGCCCGCCGGGAGTATGGTTCGCTGCTGTCGGCGCTGATTGACCAGCCACAAAACCCTGCGCTGCGCCTGCAGATAATGAGTGCCGTCTATGTGGCCCTTATACGCTGGGAGCCGCGGCTTACTCTCGACGCCATCACAATCAACAGCGACTTTGACGGCTCAATGATCGTGGACCTGACCGGGCGGCGCACTGATGGCTCGCCTGTTTCTCTTTCCGTTGCAACAGGAGCACAAAGTGGCAGCAATTGACCTTTCCCAGCTCCCGCCGCCGCAGATTGTGGATGTGCCGGACTTTGAAACTCTGCTGGCTGAGCGGAAGGCGTCTTTTGTGGCGCTTTATCCAGCAGACCAGCAGGACGCTGTGCAGCGCACGCTGGCGCTGGAGTCGGAGCCGATTACCAAACAGCTGCAGGAGAGCACTTATCGTGAGGTTCTTCTGCGCCAGCGCATCAATGAGGCAGCGCTTGCAGTGATGGTGGCTTACTCCAACGGTAACGATCTGGAGCAGCTCGCCGCCAACTACAACGTAAAACGCCTGATTGTAACTCCTGCCGATGATAGCGCGGTGCCACCTGTCCCGGCGGTCTATGAGTCTGATGAAGAACTGCGCCCGCGTATCCCGGAAGCGTTTGAAGGGCTGTCCGTCGCCGGGCCGACGGCGGCCTATGAGTTTCACGCTAAAAGCGCGGACGGGCGTGTGGCGGATGCCAGCGCAACCAGCCCGGCCCCGGCGGAGGTGGTGCTTACTGTCCTTAGTCGTGAGGGTGACGGCACCGCAGGTGCTGACCTGCTGGCGGTAGTTGATAAGGCGCTCAACAGTGAGAGCGTGCGCCCGGTGGCTGACCGTCTGACGGTGCGCAGTGCTGAAATCATCCCGTACAGCGTGGACGCCACGATCTTTATTTATCCGGGGCCGGAGGCAGAGCCGGTAATGGCAGAAGCCAAAGCCAGTCTGCAGAAATACATCGCCAGCCAGGCAAGGCTGGGGCGTGACATTCGCCTGAGCGCCATTTATGCCGCTCTGCATGTTGAAGGTGTGCAGCGGGTTGAGTTGGCCTCCCCGCTGGATGATGTGGTGCTGGATAAAACCCAGGCCGCCTCCTGTTCCAATTGGAGTGTGACCAACGGGGGTACGGATGAATAGTCTGTTACCGCCGGGTTCATCCGTGCTTGAGCGCCGTCTGGCGGAAAGCTGCGGCGGTATTTCCGATCTGCATGTGCCACTGCGTGACCTCTGGAACCCGGCGACTTGCCCGGTCAGTTTTCTGCCGTATCTGGCCTGGGCGTTTTCGGTGGACCGCTGGGACGAAAGCTGGGCTGAAAGCGTTAAGCGCCGGGTGGTGCAGGATGCTTTCTACATCCATCAGCACAAGGGCACAACCAGCGCCGTGCGGCGCGTGGTGGAGCCATTCGGTTTCCTGATCCGCATTCTGGAATGGTGGCAGACCAACGAGGCCCCCGGCACGTTCCGGCTGGATATTGGCGTGCAGGACCAGGGCATCACAGAGGAAACCTATCTGGAGTTGGAGCGCCTGATTAGCGATGCGAAACCATGCAGTCGTCATCTGATCGGCATGTCCATCAACCTGCAGACCAGTGGCCCGTTTTGGGTGGGGGCAGGAACTTATATCGGGGAAGAAATCACCGTTTACCCGTACATCAACGAAACCATTGTTTCCGGCGGCGCTCTGTATGAGGGCGGCGCTGTCCATGTTATTGACACAATGAGAGTGAACCCATGAGCGCAAAATTTTATACCCTGCTGACGGAGATCGGCGCGGCGAAACTGGCAAGCGCCGCCGCGCTCGGTGTGCCGCTGAAAATTACCAAAATGGCGGTGGGCGATGGCGGCGGTGTGCTCCCGACACCCAGCGCACAACAGACAGCCCTGATTGCTGAAAAGCGCCGCGCCGATCTCAATATGCTGTACATCGACCCGCAGAACAGCAGCCAGATTATTGCGGAGCAGGTCATTCCTGAAACGGAGGGCGGTTGGTGGATTCGTGAGGTGGGCCTGTTCGATGAGACAGGTGCACTGATCGCCGTCGGCAACTGCCCGGAAAGCTATAAGCCGCAGCTTGCGGAGGGCAGCGGGCGCACCCAGACGGTGCGCATGGTGTTGATCACCAGTAGCACCGACAACATCACCCTGAAAATTGACCCGGCGGTGGTGCTGGCAACACGCAAGTATGTGGACGACAAAGTGCTTGAGTTGAGGCTGTACGTGGATGACCAGATGGCAAAGCACGTTGCTGCTGCTGATCCGCACAAACAGTACGCGCCGAAAGAAAGCCCGACATTTACAGGGACGCCAAAAGCACCGACGGCAGCGGCAGGCAATAACACCACCCAGCTTGCCAACACGGCATTCGTGCAGGCCGCCATTGCGGCGCTGGTCAATTCCTCCCCCGGCGCGCTCGATACGCTGAATGAACTGGCGGCAGCGCTGGGCAACGATCCAAACTTCGCCACCACCATGACCAATGCGCTGGCGGGAAAAATGGATAAATCCGCTAACGGGGCTGATATTGCGAATGTTGCAGCATTCCTTAATAACCTCGGCCTGGGAGCTGGTTCTGCATTGCCTGTGGGCGTGCCGATCCCCTGGCCTCTTGCAGCAGCGCCTGCCGGATGGCTTAAATGCAACGGGGCCGCATTCACTGTGGTTCAGTATCCAATGCTGGCGCTGGTGTATCCGGGACTGACACTCCCCGATTTACGCGGTGAGTTTCTGCGCGGATGGGACGACTCGCGCGGTGTGGATGCGGGGCGAGTTTTGTTAAGCGCTCAAAGTGATGCCATCCGAAATATTACAGGTTCGATAACCGATGTACGGTTTAATGTTTCACCCGGCACATCTGGTGTATTCGCAAATACACTTAACGGACCAGCATCAGAGGATGCCGCCGGAAAGGGATCTGCAAGGAATATCATTTTTGATGCTTCGCGGGCAGTGCCTACAGCGTCGGAAAACCGCCCACGCAACATTGCATTTAACTACATCGTGAGGGCCGCATAATGCAGACAGCAGTGCTGGAAAATGGCTTTGCCGTTGAGGCAGGCGAAATTGTGGTGTTCAATTACGACAGCCAGACACGGGCGTATCTGTCTCAGTCAACGGAATATCTTCCGGTAGGCGTCAGCATTCCGGCAAATGCCTGTACGGACAAACCGCTGAAAGCAAAAAGTGGTTATGTCGTCTGCCGCAACAGTAAGCTGACCGGGTGGGAATATCTGGCTGATCATCGTGGTGAAACCGTCTGGAATACCAAAACGGGCGAGCCTCTGCAAATCACTGCGCCGGGTGATTACCCCGCTGACACCACGCTTTACGAGCCAACGACGCCTTACGATAAATGGAACGGTGAGCGCTGGGTGACGGATGAAGTGGCACAAAAGGACGCAGAAGTCGCAGTGGCAAATGCCACCAAAGCCGCGTTCATGAAAAGTGCCAGAGAGCAAATCGCCCCCCTGCAGGATGCGGTTGATCTGGATATGGCAACGGACGACGAAAAAGCCCGGCTTGATGCCTGGCGAAAATACCGCGTGCTGCTGACCCGTGTGGATACCAGCTCCGCCCCTGCCATTACCTGGCCCGAAGTGCCAGCCGCTTAATCCCCCCCGCCTCGCGCGGGGATTTTTCTGCCCGCTCATTGTGCCATTCCCCACACAAAGCCCGACGCGTGCGCCGCGCGCGTATCAATCTGAACATAGACGCACCCCTGTAAACCGGAGAAATGCCTTATGGCTCAGGATTACCATCACGGGGTGCGCGTTGAGGAAATCAACGAGGGCACCCGCACCATCACCACGGTGAGCACCGCCATTGTGGGAATGGTCTGTACCGGGGATGACGCCGATCCGTCTGTGTTCCCCCTCAATAAACCTGTCTTACTGACTGATGTGCTGACTGCCAGCGGCAAAGCGGGCGAGTCCGGCACGCTGGCCCGTTCGCTGGATGCGATTGCCGACCAGGCCAAACCCGTCACCGTGGTTGTTCGCGTGGAGCAGGGCGAAACCGAAGCGGAAACCACCACCAACATCATCGGCGGCGTGACCTCTGACGGCAAAAAAACGGGCATCAAGGCGCTGCTGTCTGCTCAGTCGCAGCTGGGCGTTAAGCCGCGCATCCTCGGTGTGCCGGGCCATGACAACCAGGCTGTGGCGACGGAGCTGCTGGGTGTGGCGCAGAGCCTGCGCGGGTTCGCGTATCTCTCCGCCTATGGTTGCAAAACCGTGGAGGAAGCGATCACCTATCGTGAGAATTTCAGCCAGCGCGAGGGGATGCTGATCTGGCCTGACTTCATCAACTTTGACACCGTGCTGCAGGCCGATGCCACGGCGTTTGCCACGGCCCGCGCCCTTGGCCTGCGCGCCAAAATTGACGAGCAGACCGGGTGGCACAAAACCCTGTCCAACGTCGGCGTGAACGGTGTTACCGGACTGTCTGCGGATGTGTTCTGGGATCTGCAGGACCCGGCAACCGATGCGGGATTGCTGAACCAGAACGACGTCACCACGCTGATCCGCAAAGATGGCTTCCGCTTCTGGGGTTCCCGCAGCCTCAGTGATGATCCTCTGTTCCAGTTTGAAAGCTACACCCGCACGGCGCAGGTGCTGGCTGACACCATGGCAGAGGCGCATATGTGGGCGGTGGACAAGCCGCTTAACCCGTCGCTGGCCCGCGACATTATCGAAGGTATCCGCGCCAAAATGCGCAGCCTGGTGAGTCAGGGCTACCTCATCGGCGGAGACTGCTGGCTGGATGAGGCCGTGAACGATAAGGACACGCTCAAGGCCGGGAAGCTGTTGATCGATTACGACTACACGCCAGTGCCACCACTGGAAAATCTGCTGCTACGCCAGCGCATCACTGACCAGTTCCTGATGAACTTTGCCAACCAGGTCAGCGCATAAGGGGGCACCATGGCTTTACCTCGTAAGTTAAAACACCTGAACCTGTTTAACGACGGGAACAACTGGCAGGGGATCGTTGAGTCGCTGACGCTGCCGAAATTCACCCGCAAATATGAGAAGTATCGCGGCGGCGGAATGCCGGGGGCGGTGGATGTGGATCTGGGGCTTGATGACAGTGCTCTGGACACAGAATTTTCCATTGGTGGTACTGAGCTGCTGCTGTTTAAGCAGATGGGCAAAGCCACGGTGGATGGCATCCAGTTGCGCTTTACCGGCTCTATCCAGCGTGATGATACCGGGGAAGTGCAGGCCGTGGAGCTTGTGGTGCGTGGACGTCACAAAGAAGTGGATTCCGGCGAGTGGAAGACGGGCGAAAGCAACACCACTAAAGTGACCAGTACCAACAGCTACGCGAAGCTGACTATCAATGGTGAGGTGCTCTATGAAGTGGACCTTATCAACATGGTGGAAATTGTGGACGGTGTGGACCTGATGGAAGCGCACCGCAACGCCCTCGGCCTCTGATGTATCTGAACGGCGCGGAATGCCGCGCCAGAACCTAATTTACAGGACAGCAAAATGAGCGATAAGCAGACTGAAAAGACCATTCAACTGGATACCCCCATCATGCGTGGTAAAACTGAAATCACCGAAATTGTGCTGCGTAAACCGCAGTCCGGTGCGCTGCGCGGTACACGCCTGCAGGCCATTATGGATATGGATGTGAACGCGATGATGACCGTGATCCCCCGCATCTCCAGCCCGGCGCTGACTGCACAGGAAATTGCAGAGATGGACCCGGCAGATCTCACTGCCATGTCGGTTGAGGTTGTCACTTTTTTGTTGAAGAAGTCGGTGCTTGCCGGTTTACCGACAGCCTGACGGTTGACGATCTGGTGGCAGATATCGCCACCATTTTTCACTGGCCGCCATCCGTTACTGACGTTATGCCGCTGACCGAAGTGCTGGAATGGCGGTATAAAGCGATTCAGAGAAGCGGGGCCAACGATGAGTGATAATAACCTGCGCCTGCAGGTCATTCTTAATGCGGTTGACAAACTCACCCGCCCATTCCGTGCTGCACAGGCCAGTTCGAAAGAGCTGGCTGGCGCAATCAGAAACTCCCGTGACGCATTAAAGCAACTCAATCAGGCGGGTAACAGCCTGGAAAAATTTCGCAAGCTGCAGGCCGATAACAAAAAGTTAGGCGACAGGCTGAACTATGCCAGACAGAAGGCAAATTTGCTTAGTTCTGAGCTGGAAGCGATGGAACAACCATCACAAAGGCATCTTGTGGCTTTAGGTCGGCAAACGCTGGCAGTCCAACGCCTGGAAGAACAACAAAAATATTTGCAGAAGCAAACGGCGCTTGTGCGTGCAGAACTGTACCGGGCGGGAATTTCTGCGAAAGATGATGCGGGAGCAACTGCCCGTTTAGCCCGTGAAACATCACGTTATAACCAGGAACTTTCGAAACAAGAGGCGCGGCTGAAGCGACTGGGGGAAGCTCAGCGCAGGATGAATGCGGCGCGTGCCAGTTATGCCCGTTCGCTGGAGGTGCGTGATCGTATTGCAGGTGCCGGAGCCACCACCACGGCTGCAGGGCTGGCAATGGGCGCACCAGTGATGGCGGCAGTAAAAAGCTATACCAGCATGGAAGATGCCATGAAAGGTGTGGCAAAGCAGGTCAATGGTCTGCGTGACGATAATGGCAACCGCACCGCGCGTTTTTACGAAATGCAGGATGCCATCAAGGGTGCCAGCGAACAGTTGCCGATGGAAAACGGTGCTGTGGACTTTGCCGCACTGGTTGAAGGTGGTGCGCGCATGAACGTCGCAAATCCTGACGACAGCTGGGAAGACCAGAAACGTGACCTGCTGGCCTTCGCCAGCACGGCAGCAAAGGCGGCAACAGCCTTTGAGCTGCCAGCGGATGAACTGTCAGAAAGTCTGGGGAAAATCGCCCAGCTCTACAAAATCCCTACCCGCAATATTGAACAGCTCGGTGATGCGCTGAACTATCTGGATGATAACGCCATGTCGAAAGGGGCAGACATCATTGATGTCATGCAACGTCTGGGCGGTGTGGCTGACCGTCTGGATTATCGTAAAGCGGCGGCGCTGGGTTCCACCTTCCTGACACTGGGCGCTGCGCCGGAGGTTGCAGCCAGTGCAGCAAACGCGATGGTGCGTGAATTGTCCATTGCCACCATGCAAAGCAAGAGTTTCTTTGAAGGGATGAATCTGCTGAAACTCAATCCTGAAGTGATTGAAAAGCAGATGACGAAGGATGCGATGGGAACTATCCAGCGTGTGCTGGAGAAGGTGAACGCACTGCCGCAGGATAAGCGTCTGTCTGCCATGACCATGTTGTTTGGTAAAGAGTTTGGCGATGACGCGGCGAAACTGGCAAACAACCTGCCGGAACTTCAGCGCCAGCTAAAACTGACTGCGGGCAATGATGCGCTCGGCTCCATGCAGAAAGAATCCGACATCAACAAAGACTCACTTTCTGCTCAGTGGTTGCTGGTCAAAACCGGAGCACAGAACACTTTCAGCAGCCTGGGCGAAACGCTGCGCCAGCCGCTGATGGATATTCTGTACACGGTGAAAAGCGTCACGGGGGCGTTGCGTCGCTGGGTGGAAGCTAACCCGGAACTGACAGGCACACTGATGAAAGTAGCGGCTGTTGTGGCTGCGGTTACCGTAGGCCTCGGCACCTTAGCGGTGGCGCTGGCTGCAGTGCTGGGGCCGCTGGCAGTGATCCGTCTGGGATTCTCTGTGCTGGGTATCAAAACGTTACCTTCCGTTACGGCAGCAGTAACCCGAACCAACAACGCGGTGTCCTGGCTGGCAGGCGCACCACTGGCAGTGCTGCGACGCGGGCTTGCTTCATCGGGTAACGCAGCGGGTTTACTTACTGCGCCGTTGTCGTCTTTGCGCCGTACGGCATCACTGACGGGAAATGTCCTGAAAACTGTAGCAGGTGCGCCGGTTGCACTATTGCGGTCTGGATTATCCGGTTTACGTGCTGTTGCTGTGATGTTTATGAATCCTCTGGCGGTACTGCGCGGTGGACTGGCTGCCGCAGGCGTGGTGCTTCGTGTGCTGGCATCCGGTCCGCTGGCGATGCTGCGCGTTGCCCTGTATGCCATATCTGGTCTGTTAGGTGCTCTGCTCAGTCCGATAGGTCTTGTGGTTACTGCACTGGCGGGCGTGGCGCTGGTTGTCTGGAAATACTGGCAACCCATCACCGCATTTCTCGGTGGCGTGGTGGAAGGATTCAAAGCGGCGGCAGGTCCCATCAGTGCCGCATTCGAACCACTTAAGCCCGTGTTTCAGTGGATTGGTGACAAAGTGCAGGCTCTGTGGGGCTGGTTTACTGATCTGCTGACGCCCGTTAAGTCGACCTCTGCCGAACTGCAGAGCGCAGCGGCAATGGGGCGACGATTCGGGGAGGCACTGGCGGAAGGGCTGAATATGGTCATGCATCCGCTGGACTCCCTGAAATCCGGCGTTTCCTGGTTGCTGGAGAAACTCGGCATTATCAGTAAAGAGGCTGCAAAGGCGAAACTGCCGGAAAGCGTGACGCGTCAGCAACCCGCAACAGTGAATGCAGACGGCAAAGTGATGATGCCATCAGGTGGTTTTCCGTCATGGGGATATGGCTTTGCGGGGATGTATGACAGCGGCGGGTATATCCCGCGCGGGCAGTTTGGCATCGTCGGTGAAAACGGGCCGGAAATTGTTAACGGCCCGGCAAATGTGACCAGCCGGAGAAATACAGCTGCACTGGCTGCCGTTGTTGCCGGAATGATGGGCGTTGCTGCCGCGCCAGTAGAGCTTCCACCGTTGCATCCTTTGGCGCTTCCCGCGAAAGGCGGTGAAGCGATGGTGAGTCGCGCAGCTGCTGTGCCGCCCGTTCAACGGATTGAGGCACCGACGCAGATCATCATTCAGACGCAGCCAGGACAAAGTGCGCAGGATATTGCGCGGGAGGTGGCCCGCCAGCTTGATGAACGTGAACGCAGGCTGAAGGCAAAAGCCAGGAGTAACTACAGCGATCAGGGGGGATACGACGCATGATGATGGTGCTGGGATTGTACGTGTTTATGCTGCGCACCGTGCCGTATCAGGAGCTGCAGTATCAGCGCAGCTGGCGACATGCGGCTAACAGCCGGGTTAACCGACGCCCGTCAACGCAGTTTCTGGGACCGGACAATGACATGCTGACGCTTTCTGGTGTTCTTATGCCGGAGATAACAGGCGGCAGGCTGTCGTTGCTGGCACTGGAGCAGATGGCAGAACAGGGGAAAGCATGGCCTCTGATTGAAGGCAGCGGCACGATTTACGGCATGTATGTGATTGAGGGACTGAATCAGACTAAAACGGAGTTTTTCCGCGACGGTATGCCGCGCCGGATTGAGTTCACCCTGTCGCTCAAACGGGTGGATGAATCCCTGTCCGATATGTTCGGTGATCTCAGTACGCAACTGAATAATCTGCAGGACACGGCAACATCTGCCTTAAGTGATATCAGTAAAACGGTGGGAGGGCTGCTGTCGTGAATTTCAGCTCTGAACTGCTTAACAAAGGCAACAAAACTCCGGCATTCAGCATCAGTATTGAGGGCAGGGATATCACCACTGTGCTGGACAACCGCCTGATGGGGCTGACGTTGACGGATAACCGGGGCTTTGAAGCAGACCAGCTTGATCTGGAACTGGACGACGCCGACAGAAAAATCGCGCTGCCGCGCCGTGGTGCGGTCATTACGCTGGCGCTGGGCTGGAAGGGGCAGCCGCTTTTCCCGAAAGGGGCATTCACGGTGGACGAGATTGAACACACTGGCGCACCGGATCGCCTGACTATCCGGGCGCGAAGTGCTGATTTTCGTGAAACGCTGAATACCCGACGTGAAAAGTCGTGGCACAAGACCACAGTCGGGGAAGTGGTGAAGGAAATAGCCGCGCGGCACAAACTGAAGATGGCACTGGGTAAAGACCTGTCGAATAAACCCGTGGATCATATAGACCAGACCAATGAAAGTGACGGCAGTTTTTTGATGCGGCTGGCGCGCCAGTACGGTGCTATTGCGTCGGTGAAAAATGGCAATCTGTTATTCATTCGGCAGGGACAGGGCAAAAGCGCCAGCGGTAAACCACTACCGGTTATCACTATCACACGCAAGGACGGCGACAGTCACCGCTTTACCCTGGCAGATCGCGGAGCCTACACGGGCGTAATTGCCAGCTGGTTGCATACCCGCGAACCCGAGAAGAAAGAAAGCACCACGGTGAAGCGTAAGCGCAGGACCAAGAAGCAGAAGAAAGAGCCGGAAGCGAAGCAGGGCGATTACCTGGTGGGTACGGATGAAAACGTGCTGGTACTTAATCGCACTTATGCCAACCGGAGCAACGCCGAACGAGCGGCGAAAATGCAGTGGGAACGCCTGCAACGCGGCGTTGCGTCATTCTCGCTACAACTGGCAGAAGGTCGGGCAGATCTCTACACGGAAATGCCTGTGAAGGTCAGTGGCTTTAAACAGCCGATAGATGATGCGGAATGGACCATTACCACCCTGACGCATACTGTCAGCCCGGATAACGGTTTTACGACCAGTCTGGAGCTTGAAGTGAAGATTGATGATTTCGAAATTGAATGATTCTTCGCAATGGAGAACTTTTAAGTTTTCAAAATGGAATAATGCGGTATCATTATTGTGAATTTAGCAAAAATGGGGAGAACTCGAAAAATGATGATTTGCCCACTGTGTGGAAGTGCCGCCCATACTCGCAGCAGTTTTCAGGTATCTTCATTGACCAAAGAGCGTTACAACCAGTGCCAGAACATTAACTGCAGCCATACTTTTGTTACCCATGAAACTTTTGTTCGTTCGATTGCAACGCCAAAAGAGTCAAATCCGGTTCAGCCGCATCCAATGAAATCAGGACAGGTGGCGCTCTCTCTTTGACTCTGCCGCCAATTTGTCGCCATCGTTAAAAAACACTGCTTCTAACATTATGATTTTAAAAGGCATAAATTTCAGGCAACAAAAAACCCATCAACCTTGAACCGAAATGGCGGGGTTGATGGGCTCCACAAA
>ERZ1034878.772-NODE-772-length-13412-cov-4.557311_pt1 | contig 13412 bp, 10 predicted proteins | sample MGYA00520593_ERZ1034878 | MGnify/ENA primary metagenome ERZ1034878 (study PRJEB33766, sample SAMN09781724) | gut metagenome | biome: gut microbiome | host: Homo sapiens | place: Madagascar | study: EMG produced TPA metagenomics assembly of the PRJNA485056 data set...
GCCCAAACGGTTCCCGCTTCAGCTTCGGCCCTTTCAATCCGGAGCGGGACGCCAATCCGGCGCGGGTTCCGCTCGCCGCCGTCTGCTATGAAAAACGGGGGCACTTTCAGGTGAAACGCTCCAGTGAGCAGTGGGACACCGCTGCCGAACGCCTCTTCCTGAAGGCCGAATACGACGGAGAGACGCTCCGGTTCTCCGCTTCCACCGACGGCCAGGCCTACCGGGAAGCGCTGCGCATCGTTCCCGCCAAGCCCTTTATGCCGAACCGGATCGGGCTCACGCTGGACGGTTTCCACGACCGGAGCGCAATCCGGGAGCTGCGGGTAAAGGAGTTTCGCGTATCGGGAAGCGGCCCCGCCCGTTCCGACCGCTTCGACGGCAGCCGGCAGGCCGGCTGGAACAGCACGGAACCGAAGCGCGCCCGTTTCCTGCACCCGGTCGAACTGGAGCTGGAATGGCGCAACCCGCCTTCGGGCAACAACGTATTCGACCGCGGCCGGGAAGCCGCTTTCGCCCTCGAATTGCGCACCACGCAGCGTATCGGGGAGACGGTCGGCCTCCGGTTCCGCTGCTTCGACCGCGACGGCCGCGAACTCTGGAATAGCTCCGAAAGGCGCACGCTCACCGCCGAACCGCTCCGCCTCTCCGGTTCCGTCCCGGCGGAACGGCTGGCCCGCAACGGCGTCTACCGCCTGCGCGCCGAAGCCGCGCTGCCGGGGAAACCGGCGCAAATCCGCGAACAGCAGTTCGCCGTGATCCCGGTCATCCCGGTCACGCCGGACCGGTACGACCGGCGCTCCCCGTACAGCGGCAACTATTTCGCCGACTGGAACCTCGCGGCCCGGCTCGGCATCCGGCAGATCCGCCAGACCTGGCGGCAGCCCGGAGAGTTTGAAACCCGGCAATACGCCGAACGCGCCCGGGCCAACGGCCTGCTGGTCAACGGCCCCTGCCTTGATGCGGCGTTCCGGCCGCAGACGCCGCAGACGCTCGCGGCGAAGGCGGACCGCATCGCCGCCGCTTTCCTCGAACTGGAGAAAATGTACCCCGACTTCATCTACTGTCAGGAAATCTACAACGAACCGGAGAACTGGCCGCCGACCGCCGTGGAAACCGACCTCGTCCCTTTCGCCGCGCTGGTCGCCCGGGTCCGGCAGAACCTGCGCACGGCGGGATCGAAGCTCCGGCTGATGTCGCCCGGCACCACCCATGTGAACCTCTCGTTCCTGAAAACACTGGCGCTCGTCGGCGGTCCCGACGTCGTGGACATCGTCGCGGTCCACGGCTACCGCAGCCCGAACCGCCCCGAATTCGGCCACGAGGAGGATATCGCGGCGATCCGCGACCTCTTCGGAGACAAACCGGTCTACGTGAATGAGGACGCCTACTTCGCGCTGACCGCCGAAAAGCCGGAGGGACCGACTTCGATCCCCCAGCCTTTCCACACCATGATCGAACTGGACGAATTGACCCATGCGATCTACCTGCAGCGCAAGTATCTGTGTCAATTCATGGCGGGTTACGCGCTGGTCAATCAGTTCGATTCGATCCGGAATCATTCGCTCTCCGAACATGAGTTCCACCGCCGTCCCGGCCTGGTGACGCTGGCCGCGCTCGCCGCGACGCTGCCCCATCCCGAATTCGTGCGGCGGCGCACCGCCTCCACCGACCATCTCTGGATACTCGACTGGACCACCGACGGCAGGCCGGTCACCACGCTCTGGAGCCTCAACGACTTCCATGAGGTCACCCTGACCGCGCCGGAACCGCTCCGGGTGCTCGACGCCTTCGGCAACGAAACCGCCAACGGGCGGAAAGTCGCGCTGACCGTCGGCGGTGCGCCGCTCTTCGTGCTGGGCGGACCGGTCGCGGTGGAAAGACGCGCCGTCACCGCCCGGCATCCGGCGATCGTGCTGCCCGAGGAGGAGCCGCTGGGGGAAAAGCCGTTCGCGATGGAGGTGTTCGGCCGCGCCGAAAGTCTGACGAAATCGGTGATTTCGGTCACGCTGCGCAACAACTCCGGCGCGCCCTTCGCGGGAACGGCGACGCCCCACTTCATGAACGACGCGCCCGCCTCCTGGCGCTTCACCCCGGCTTCACAGCCGGTCAAGCTGGCGCCCGGCGAAACCGTCACGCTGAAATTCACGCCCGGCAGCGGCGACCCGGCGGAGCCTTTCGATCCCTACCGCCCGGTCGCGGGCAAGGGATACAACGCGCTGTGGTGGACCGAGGGCTACCGCATCGCGGTCGAACTCTCCACATCGGCCGGAAACGCCACGCTGCTCCACTCCCGGCGGCCGCTCTGCCTGCGCGGCATTCCCTTCGACGACCGGATTTCGATCGACGGCGACCTCGCAGACTGGAACGACATTCCGGAGTTCCCGCAGGTCGGCGGCGACCGCAAACGCAACACCGCCCTCGCCCGCTTCTGGACCGGCGCGGCGGATTACCGGCCGATCTTCAAATTCGCGTGGAACCGCGAAGGGCTGCTGTTCGCCGCCGAAGTCCTCGACGACAAGCATGACGCCGACTGCAAAGGACTTGACGCCTGGCGGACCGACAGCATCCAGCTCGGGCTCAACGCCGACCACGAACGCCCGGACTTCACCGGCTATCCGGTGCTGACCCTCGCGGACGGCAGCCCGGCGATCCTGCAGCGGGCCACGAAAGAACGCCCCGCGGGACCGCTGCCGGAAGTGCCGCTCAAGGTGATCCGCCATCAAGGGGGTTACGACAGGCCGGGACGCACCGTGTACGAATGCCTGATTCCGTGGCGGCTGTTGAAGTTCGACCCGGAGTCGGGGAAACCCTTCGGCTTCTGCGTGCAGTTCAACGAATCCGACGGCTGGTGGCGCAAGGGATGGGAAGGATATTTCCTGCAGATGGGCGGCCATATCATCGACCCGCGCCGCTTCGGCGACCTGACCCCGCTGAAACCGGATCACCGGCCGACGGAACGGCACAACCCCTGCAAGTAAAGCAGCGGCAGGAAGCCGCACCGCAGGCCGAGTTTATGGGGGCAGTACCGGCGGAAGTTTTCCGGGGTCACCGGAGCCGGGCGGCCGCAGCCGGCGTAGATGTCGTTCAGCAGCGCGATCAGCTTCTCCCGGTGCGGCCGGGCGGCGGCGAGAAAGGCGGCCCGGATTTGCGCCGTTTCAAACCGGGCTGCGGCGAGGGAGGCGACACACTTTGCGACACTTGCGGCGGAGTCGTCAGGCCGGAGCCGGTACGGTTCCGGCAACAGCCCGTCCCGTCCGCCGAGATTCCGCGTCGAAACCACCGGAAGGCCGCAGAGCATGTATTCGGCGCTGACGAACATCGCCCCTTCCTCCGCGGAAAGGCAGAGGCCGACCCGCGCCCGTCCGATCTCATCCGCGATGGAACGGTGCGGCACATACCGTTTCCAGACGGCCGCCGGCTTCTGTTTTTTCAGCGCATCCAGCGCAAATGCCTGTTCCGCACCGGAATAATCGCCGACCAGCAGCAGCAAATCCAGCTCCGCCGCCAGTTCATGACGCTTGAACGGAGTGATCCGCGCGACATAGACCGCATCGAACTCCTTGTCGTTCAAGGAGAGACGGTAGTTGCCCTCCTCCAGAAACGCATTCTGGTGGCAGTAGACGACCGGGAATCCGAGCTTGCGCACTCCCGTCTCCTCAGCCGGAGAGTTGGCCAGAAACCGCACCTCCAATTGAGGAATCCGGCGGAGCGCCTCCTTCACCTCGCGCTCCAGCCGCGCCTGGCGCTCCTCCGTTTCGTAGTGCCAGCCGAACTGAAACACGCCGAACACCCGCTTTTTTCCGGCAAACCGGCGGGTGAAATCCTCCAGCCGGCTATAAAAATCAAACCAGTAAGCATAAAAGATGAACGGATCGCGATCCACAATATAATACGGCAGGCAGCGTTTCTGCAGCTGCCGCTTCAACACCGCCACGGGATTCATCGTTTTTCACCGTCCGTTCCGCGCTCCTCTTCGATGAAATACCGGGGGCGGGCTTTGACTTCCATATAGATTTTACCGATATACTCCCCGATCACGCCGGTGGCGAACAGCTGGAGCCCGCCCAGAATCAGGATGATGAACACCTGCGAGGTCCAGCCCCGCACCGTTCCGCCGTTCAGATAAACGATCCAGTAGTAAATCACGCCGAGCGCGCTCAACCCCAGCATCACAATTCCCAGCAGCGTGATCAGGCGGATCGGCGTCACCGAAAACGAGGTGATGCCATCCAGCGCCAGCAGCAGCATCTTCCGCAGCGGATAGTGCGTCGGCCGCTCCGCCGCCTTTCTCTCATAGGTCACGACCGCCTGCCGGAATCCCAGCAGCGGCACAATGCCGCGCAGGAAAAGATTCACCTCGCGGTACTCGCTCAACGCCTCCAGCGCCCGGCGGCTCATCAGCCGGTAGTCGGCGTGGTTGAACAGAATTTTCACCCCGAACCAGTTCATCAGCCGGTAAAACGCCTCCGCCGTGGAGCGCTTGAAAAAAGTGTCAGTATCCCGGCGGCTCCGCACGCCGTAGACGATATCGGCTCCGTTCCGGAACTCCTCGACAAAGCGGTCGATCACTTCGATATCGTCCTGCAGATCGGCATCGAGGGAGATCACCGCATCGGAGTTCTTCCGCGCGGTCATCAAACCGGCCCACAGCGCAATCTGGTGGCCGCGGTTGCGGGAGAGACGGATTCCGGCGATTTCCGGATTCGCTTCCTGCAAGGCGCAGACGATCTCCCAGGTCCGGTCCGATGAACCGTCGTCCACCAGCAGGATGCCGCTCCCGGCGGCGATTTTCCCCGCTCCGGTCAGGCTGCGGAGCTTCTCCAGCAGACGTGCCGCGCTCTCCTCCAGGATCTGCTCTTCATTATAACACGGCACCACCAGCCGGAGAATCTCCTGCTTTCCCATGATTCCTCTCAAATTCAGCTCTCTGTTGCAACGATCGGGGGCTATCTGCAGAATATAAATCCGTTTCACCTATAATGCAAATATACGCCGCGTACAAGTTTCCGGACCGGGATTTCGCCTTTGGCGGCCAAGATGCGCCGCAGCCCCTTCCGGTAACTTCAATGAGTGCGGGCGGCTTCGAGCACCATGTCCACACAACGTTCGATTCCGAGGAAGGCGGTGTTCAAAGTGAGATGATAATTCTGCACGACGCCCCACTGACGGCCGGTGTAGTGCCTGTAATAGGTTCTGCGCTTCGCATCGCGGTCCAGCAGAAACTTTTCCGGCTTTTCCGGCGCTTCGCCGTACTGGCGCAGGATACGGTCGATTCGGAACTGCATATCGGCATGCAGGAAGACGTTCATGCAGTCGGTGCGCTCACGCAGGATGTAGTCGGCACAACGGCCGACGATCACGCACGGCTCCTTTTCCGCGAGGTCGCGGATCAGGTTGTGCTGAATCACATACAGCCGGTCCGAAACCGGCAGGGAACCGCCGCCGGCGCCCGCCGCCAGCGCCCAGTTGAAGAGGAAGGCGTTGGCGGATTCGGCATATTCGCCGTTCTCTTTGATGAACTCTTCGGCCAGACCGCTTTCTCTGGCGATCTTCGCGACGAGTTCCTTGTCGTAGCAGGGGACGCCGAGCCGTTCCGCGACTTCCCGGCCGACGGTGCGTCCACCGCTGCCGAATTCCCGGCTGATGGTGATAATGCGAACAGGATTCATGATTCGTGCCCTTTCATTCGAAAAACCGTGCGAGCACAATATAAGACTCACCAAACGGAATTACAACCGTATTTTTTTCAATTTTTTTCCGGAAAAGGGTTGACCGGCGCCGCACCGGACGATTATTTTACAGTATCGGAAATTCAGGAGATTCGACGATGATTTACAAAACATTCAAAGATTTGCATATTTCACAGCTCGGCATGGGCAACATGCGCCTTCCGGTCAATGCCGACGGTTCGATCGATACGGAACAGGCACAGCGGATCATCGACTACGCCTTCGACCACGGCGTCAACTACTACGACACCGCCTATGTTTACCATAAGGGTGAATCCGAAAGCTTCCTCGGGAACGCATTGCGGAACCGGCCGCGCGACCGCTATTTCCTGGCGACCAAATTTCCCGGTTTTCTGTTTACTCCGGGGCAGAACCCGAAAGATATTTTCGAGGAACAGCTCCGGCGGTGCCGCACCGGTTACTTCGACTTCTATTTAATGCACAACGTGAATGAGAAATCCATCGGCACCTACACCGACGAGCAGCTCAGGCTGCTGGACTATTTCGCCGGAGAACAGCGGAACGGACGAATCCGCTATCTCGGCTTCTCCTCCCATGGCAAACCGGAGACCCTTGCGAAGTTCGCGGACCATCACGAATGGGATTTCGCGCAGATCCAGTTGAACTATCTGGACTGGACGCTTCAGGATGCGAAAGCGCAGTATGAAATCCTGACCGAACGCCGGCTGCCGGTGATCGTGATGGAACCTGTCCGGGGCGGCAGCCTCGCCGACCTGACCCCGGAGGCCAATGCGCTGCTCAAAGCGGCGGAGCCGGAACGTTCGATTGCGTCCTGGTCCTTCCGCTGGCTGACCGGGCTGGAAAACGTGCTGGTCGTGCTGAGCGGCATGTCCACGCTCGAACAGCTCAAGGACAATATCGCGACCTTCGACCGCCCCGATCCGCTTACCGCGGAACAGGAGGCGGTGCTGATGAAGGCCTGCGAACTGTTCCGCAATCATTTCAACGTCCCGTGCACCGCCTGCCGGTACTGCTGCGACGACTGCCCGCAGCAGCTGAACATCCCTGACCTGATGAACATCTACAACAGCTACAGCATCACGCCGAACGTCGCGATCATGCAGCGGATGGACCGGCTCAGGGAAAACGAGCGCCCCGCGAACTGCATCGCCTGCGGCGCGTGTACGCAGCACTGTCCCCAGTCGATCGACATCCCCGGTATCATGGCGAAACTCGCCGAGGTCATGCGCACACGCAGTTGAGCCGCCTGCGGTATGCGATCAGATCCGCGACACTCCCCATCTTCAAGTGATGCTTTTTCGCATAGAGTTCGAGGTCGGGGACGCGGGCCATCGTGCCGTCGTCCTTCAGTATCTCACACAGCACCGCCACCGGCGGCAGCCCGGCGAGCACCGCCATATCGACGCTCGCCTCGGTATGGCCGGGCCGCTCCAGCACGCCGCCGGGACGCGCGATCAGCGGGAACAGATGGCCCGGAGAATAGAAATCCTCCAGCGTACTGGCCGGATCGACCAGTCTGGCGACGGTCCGGGCGCGGTCGAACGCCGATACGCCGGTGGTCGTACCTTCCACTGCATCCACGCTCTGGGTGAAAGCGGTGTGGCGGGGATCGTGCTTTCCCGCCGGTTCGGCCAGCCCGAGCCGGGCCGCGTATTCCGCCGACAGCGGGGCGCACAGCAGCCCGCGCGCATGAGTGACCATGAAATTCAGCATCGCGGCATCGGCGAAAGCGCCGGCGCCGATCAGGTCACCCTCGTTTTCGCGCCCTTCGTCATCGGTCACAATCACCAGTTCGCCGCGGCCGATTGCGGCGATCACATCTTCGATCGGATCAAACATTTTCCTTCACCTCGCATTATTATGCCCATCTCCGAGGCCCGGAATGAAAAATCCCGGAAGCAGTACCCAAACCGCTCCCGGGACGTAACGCCGGCATGTAGAACGCAATCGCATTCCATGCGTGTCAGCCTTCTTTCATCCAGACTTTACTGTCGGTTCCGGAATCACACCGGATCGGCTCCGGAAACACCGTGTTCCCGAAGTTCGCGGACTTTCACCGCCGGTAGGGAATTTCACCCCGCCCCGAAGACTTATCTGATTTTTTCTTAATATATCCCGCGATCCCGTTTCTGTCAAGCCCGAGGAATTTCCACGCCGGGGACGGCGGCGCGGATCATCGCAAAATACTTGTCGTCAGGCACATATTCCGGCACGCTGTTGCCGGTTCCGAGCGCGTAGCCGCCGCGGGCGCGGGTCCGTTCGAGCATCGCGGCGGAGCGTTTGAAAATCTCACCCTCCGTCCGGCGGCACACGAAATCGACGTCGATGCCGCCGAGAATCGCGATCCGGTCGTGGTAACGTTCGTAAGCCTCCTCCACAGGCAGGATTTTATCCTCATACGAATGTTTCGCATCGTACCGGCAGACGTCGATGATGTCGTCCATCAGGGCGTCGAGGCGGCCGCAGGAGTGCAGGATGGCCGGCTTGCCGTTGCCGTGGATCGCCTCGACCATTTTTTTGTGCCACGGCACGATATAGCGCCGCATATCCTCCGGACTGAGCATCGGCTGCGAATGGAATCCCCAGTCGTCGTTCACAATGCAGGCGCCCACCGCGGGATCGGCGGAGACGGTTTTGTAATAGTGCACCAGGCGCGAACCGACCTTCTCCGAAATCTTCCCCACCCACTCCGGTTCATCGGCGACCGCGTAGCAGAGGTTGTCGAAGCCGATCAGCCGGATCATATTCTCCAGCATCCCGTCGGGGCCGTAGGCGATCAGCTTCATCCCCGGAGGCAGACAGGCGGCAGCTTCCGCCATATAACGGGAATCATAAGCCTCCTCCGGCTCCCGCCAGCGGTAGTCCCGTTCGGCAGCCCGGTCCGGCCTCGTTCATCGAGCAGCTCGCCTCCTGCGCCGGTCTCGGGTGCGGGAACAATCCCGGAGCCGCCAGAATCGGCGCGTAGTCGTACCCCGCGTTGCGGTATGCCGGAATGTGCATCAACCGCTCCGGCACCGCCTCATTTCCCGCCAGCTCCCGGTACAGCCGGGGATTCAGGAAAAACTCAAACAGCGTCGGCCGGTCCGGGACCTTGCGCTCCAACACCTTCAACAGATTGCCGAAATCAGGTTCGCGTTTCATATGCTTTCCTTTCAACCAATTCTATTACCTTACACACCCCGGCCGGAATTGCAATCCGGACGCCGGAAAATTCCGCCGATGGTGTGGAAAAAACACAATCGGCGGTATAAATTATCATAACATGATTCCGCAACAGGAGAAAAAAACGTGCAGAACCGGAACGACTCCTATTTCAAAGTCTACAAGACCACCGCCCTGCAGATGAGCGACTTCACCAACTCCATGCAGCTCTACGTATACGAACATGCGGTGGTCGATCTCTCCGACCGCTACTGGCGGGGGCAGAGCGACGTGAACTCCCACTGCAGCATCTTCCTGACCACCTGCCGGAATGCCGAAGTGCAGTGCGGCGGAGAACCGATCACCCTCAAGCCGTACTGCTTCTATTTCCTGCCCTCGCAGCTCCGGCTGACACTGGAGCGGCATGACCACGCCCGGCTCTACCACACGCTTTTCCGGATGAATTCGTGGTCCGGGCTCGACCTGTGGCACCTGCTCAAGCCGCATGCGGTGGAGCTGAACGAGTATCCGCCCGAACTTCTGGAAAAATACCTCGCCTGCGCCCGAACCGAAAATACGCCGGCTCCGCATGACAACGCCGCCATCAGCGGCGAACTCGGACTGATGGCCATCCTCTATGAACTGCTCTCCTTAATCTGGAAAGCCGGAAAATGGGAACTGCCGCTCCACAATCCCGACACTCTCGACCGTATCGAACGGGTCGTGAACTTCATCGAAAACAACCCGGAGCGCAACCACCCCGTCCCCGAACTGGCCCGCCTCGCCTGCATGAGCCGCGAACATTTCACGCTTGAATTCCGCAAGATCATCGGCATGCCGCCCGCCCGCTACCAGACCGAACGCAAGCTCCAGCAGATCCGGCTCCTGCTGCTCCGGGACACGCAGACGCTCGGCGAACTGGCGGAACGCTTCGGCTTCAGCAACGCGTTCCACCTGTCGCGCGTATTCAAGCAGCACTTCGGCATCGCCCCCAAATTCTTCCGGCAGCGGCGGTCACTTTTCTGACGCCTTGGCCACCGCGTAACTGCCAAGGCAGTGCCGCAACCGGGAGTAGCGCCCCTCGCGGAACAGTTGCCGCAACGTCTTTGCCGTCTCCGGCGGCAGCGCGGGCAACGCCAGCGCCCGTTCCAATCGTTGCCGGAGCATTTCGACCGTCTCCGGGGCGATTTCACAGCGGAAGGCCGTAACCTTGTTTTCCGCCAGTTTGAAAGCGGCCAACTCATACGCGCCCAACCGTATCTCCCCTCCGTGAAACGGTTTGTCATCCGTCAGGCAAACTCCTTCCGGTTCCCGGTCAAAGGCGAGCCGCACCGCTGCCTCATAAGGCTCACGGTTCACGCAGTACACGAATGTTTCCCCGTTGACGGTCAGTTGCCGCACCGCCACCGGATCGGTCGAACCGCCCACGGTCTCGAATTTCCGCCGGGGCAAACGCCGGTAGATCCGGGCAAATTCCCGGAACTCCGTGCAGTGCAGCTTGTCAAGGAACAGCCCGCCCGCCGTGATCTTCAGCGCGTCGCCGGAAGCCAGCGCGTGGGCGAAGTGTTCCATATACTGTCTGCCGGGCGGGAATGCCGGAGCGATACGAAGTTGCGAATCCCACCAGAAGCCGTCGGGTTCATAGCTGGAATTGATCCGGAACATGCCGTCCGCCTTTCCGCCGTAGACCTGATTGTACCGGGCGCAGTTCCGGTCGCTTTCTTCAGCGGGAAACCACAGGTGCCGCCCCCACGCCTCATGCCACGCATTGAAGATATAAACGCCGCAGTTGTCCAGCTCTGCCATCTTTTCCCACACCGAATCATCCAGATAGTCGAAATCGCGGAACATGTGAAAATATTCCGTTTCCTTTGTACGGTTTGACGGCGTGCGGTCGCGGTTGCCGCCGTCGGTCTGGAACATCACTTCGATGTTGCGCTCGCCCGCCAGCAGCGCCAGGTCGATACCGCCGTTGCGGTAGAGCCGGTCACAGCTTTCGCGGCTCCCGAACTGGCAGCCGGGGGTATTCACGTCGCAGACCGCCGGAACGAACGGCTCGTTCCACATCGTCAGCGAAAGCGTCAGGTCAGGCCGCTCGGCAATCATCGCGTCGCGGATTTTCAGCAGAAATGCGGCGATCTTTTCGCAGCGCCAGCGAATCCACGTTTCGCGATGCTCCCCCAGCAGAAATTCACTGCGCTTGCGGAAACGCTCCGGGTCGAGCGGCTCCACCGGAACCGCAATGCCCGTTTCGCGCTCGAAAAGTCCCGCCGTGTAATCATCGTACCCCGACTTCAGCGAGCCGAACCACAGGATCGTCGGCGCCCACATCGTCACACTGATCCCCCGGAACGACCGGAAGCGCCTGTACCTGCGGCAGGTTTCGCGGAAAAATTCCAGCACCGCCCGCTGCACTTCCGGGTGCAGCACATTGAACATCGGCCCGACCGGACAGCCGTCGATCCGGCTCTTTTCGCCGAACGCCATCCGGCGCGGCGCGGCTGTGTTGAAAGGGTCGTCGCTTTTCAGCATCTCCGGGTAGTTGGCCGAATGGTAAACCACCGTCCAATCCATCGTCCCGGATTGTACCATATTGTTGCACAGCATATTGTTGAAAGTCGGAGCGCCCGCCTCGATCGCACGCTGGTCGATATTCATTTTCCGCATCAGCGAATCAAGCCGCAGCAGCGTGAATTCCCCCATAAAACCGATCTTTTCGCGGTCGCAGCGGGCCAGCAGTTCCGCCGGCCAGTCTGCCGGGGCGTCGCTCCACGCAATATACTGGCGGCGGTCGTCGGCAACCGTGATGCTGAACACCTGCGCCGCTTCCCTGTCATTCGGAAACCACGGGCCGTGATACCAGCACAACGGATACACCAGTGTATTCTGGCCGGTGTGCCGCAGATAGGTGAAAACGTGCTCCATCCACTCCGCAAAGTTCTGCGCGCCCTCGCTCGCCTGCGTACCGCAGGGGTCCTCGTACTGCACGCCGAGGTCGCGACCCCCTTCCCCGACCGGTTCCAGCGGAGCAAGTTCGCTTTCCTCCAATTCAAACACTTCAAAACTTTCGACCGCCGCCGCCTCATCCTGTCCCCAGGTCATGAAACAGAGCGAGAAATCCCCGAAGCGCGGCCAGAACAGCTGTTCAAGCTGCTGCATCGAATTGGAGATTTCCCAGCGGTGGCCCGTCACGACCGCGCAGCTCGCATCGTAGCTGGTGCCGTCCCCGATCATCATGAAACGGCGGCGGTTATCCGGGTAGCGCACCCGCAGCAGATGCGGGCGTTTCGGCGTCAGGCGGAACCGGTAGCCGAACCGCGCCAGCGGCGTCTCCGCCGCCTGCAGATAGCGGCCGCACCCGTCCTCCACCACCGCGACTTCGCCGCAATGAAAGAAATCGCGGTCGGCCGCATCGGTATCGGCACAATTTTTTCGGTAAACGGATCTCATAATCGCATGCTCCTCAGCGCAGCGGGCGGGTCGCCCAATTCGCGCCGTAATAATCATCGGTATAGCCGTTGCTCATCGCGGCCACCTCGTTGATGAGAATCGACTTCACATTCCCCGCCACGAACAGCTCGTTGCCCGAACCGCCATGCGGGAAATTCCCCTGATTAATACTGTAGTCCCATGCGAACCACGCCCCCGGCGTACAGATGAAGTAGGGATAGCGCGTCGCATTGGCGTCATGCGATTTCCCGTCGAACATCATCCGATACCGGCTCGGCGCGGCCACCTTGCTCAACCGCATCGGATTGCTCTGCCACGGCGTCGAAGCCGCATACGGCCCCGACACATCCCCGGCATAAATATTGTAGCGGTAGTTGGAAATCGAGCGTCCCGGCTGGTAGATTTCACCGCCCGGACAGTTGAACACCCGAGGCAATTTCGCCTGAATCTCCTCATCCGTCGAGCCGGCATCTTCGGCATTGCCGCCGCCTCCGAGCTGCGGGAACAGCAATCCGATCCAGTTATCCGAAATCGTTCCGCCATACCGGAAACTAGGCGCATATCCGTCGCAGTCGATGCTGTACGAATTGATCGCCACGCCAAACTGTTTCAGGTTATTCGCGCATGAAATCCCTTTGGCCCGCTCCCGCGCCTTATTCAGCGCCGGCAGCAGCATCGCCGCCAGAATCGCGATTATCGCTATCACCACGAGCAGCTCAATAAGGGTAAAACTCCGGCGCATCATGCCTCGTATGTGAAGCGGGCGGGTGCATTTTTCCTGTTGCATTTGCTTATCCTTTGGCATATTACGCATCTTTACCTCCGTTTTAATCGGCTATGTTCTTTTTCAAAGGCTATTACAGGCAACAACTCAGATGTCATGTTTACCTGTCCGGCCCAATGCCGTCCGATGTCAACCTTTGGAGTGCGGAGATTCATCTCCGCTTTTAAATCGCGCGTGATCATGTAATTATACTCAAGTTTAATTCAACTTTCCGTATCCTTACCGGTCACAAACCGGGTGCCTGTCGTTTGCAGATGGCTCCGGAGGGCCTTTTTCAAGGCCTGCCCGCCTGCGGCGTGCACGATCGCCCGTCCGGACCTCCCCGC
>ERZ1034878.773-NODE-773-length-13410-cov-7.057432_pt1 | contig 13410 bp, 21 predicted proteins | sample MGYA00520593_ERZ1034878 | MGnify/ENA primary metagenome ERZ1034878 (study PRJEB33766, sample SAMN09781724) | gut metagenome | biome: gut microbiome | host: Homo sapiens | place: Madagascar | study: EMG produced TPA metagenomics assembly of the PRJNA485056 data set...
CGAAGAGCTGCTGGTTCTGCTCGGCAATCTTCGCGTCCTTCGCCGCAAGCTCCTGTGCCGTCAGACGCTGGTCGATGCTGCGGAAGCCGCAGTTCATCGCGTCGATGATGTCGCGCGTGGTGTTCTGCACGGTGTTGCGGGTGTCGCATGCCTGCGTTGCCATGTCGTAACGCACCTGGGCAATTGCGGCACGATTTTCACAGCAGCACTCCTGCGACTGCATCTGCATGGCGTTCAGCTGCTGCATAAGCGCGGCCTGCTGGTTGCAGCGGGAAAGTTCAGCCTGCGAGAAGCCGGAAGTCACAGCCTGCGTTACACCGGCAAATCCGTTAAGCATCCCCGTGTTCATCGCATAGAAGCCGTCGCAGATGCCATTGTTCACGACATCAATTTTTCTTTCGATGTTCGAGAAGTCAGAGGCCAGAACATAGCCGTCTACAACGCCGCCGGAATTTCTGCCGTTGTTGCCGAATCCGTTTCCATTGCCGCCCCAGCCGCAGAAAATGGCAAGGAACAGGATGATGATCCACCAGCCATTATCACCGCCGAAGCCGCCCCAGCCGCCACCTGTCATGCCGGTAGGCGCGACGGGCATTGTCATGGTCGGGGAGCCGTCATTCAAACTCATATTTTTCATTCCTTTCGTAGATTCAAAAGATTTATCTCAATCGTGGCCACGATTTTGATCGTTCAACTGTTCGGAATTCCCGAACTATTGCAGCAGTTGCCGGAATTGCCCCGCCACCTGCTGTAGCTGGTTCAACTGCTGCTGCGAGATTTTCCCGTTTCGCACCAGCTTTTCGACCTCTGCTTTTGGATCACCCTGAAAGCTGTTCTGGAATTGCCGGAACTGCTGTATCATGTTCTGGAACTGCCCCATCGGGCCGGGCATCTGCCCGCCGCCGAGGGCCTGAAACAGGGGATTAGCCATCGCTTTCAGCCTCCTTTACTTTTCTCGCCGGTCTAACGCTGGGGGCCGTCAGCTTCGCCACAAGCTCGTCGAACTCCTTACGCGTCACGTATTCCTCCGTCATGTCTTTTCGCGGCGCTGCGGGCGTTATAACGGCCTGTGCGCGCTCCACAAGATCATACGTTGTCATGCTCGGCTTTCCGCTTGCATCGGCCTTTTTCACATACACGACCGGCGCGTTCATATCCCAAAGCGTTACCGCGTTGTTGGGCGCGACGATAAAGTCATTCGCCGCCTGCTCATTCGGAACCCAGATGATCGACTGATTCTGCGGCTGCTGGGGCTGCGGCTGGTAAGCCGACATCTGCGGCGCAGGCTGATACTGTGGGCGCATCATTGGTTCCTGCATTGGCTGGCCGATTGGCTGATTATAAATCGGCTGCTGATACACATACGGCTGTTGTCCAAACATCATTTATCCTCCTTTGCCCAGTAGAACAGCGGGATCTCATTGCCGCTGTCCCATGTGTCGAAATAGCTTCCGTTCTCCGCACAGACCACATGACTGGACAGAGCAAGAACGTACACGCCGCGCGGATGGTCTGCGCAGAAATCCGCGACGGTATAGCAGTCCGGGCATGTGTTCGGGATCACGTTCCGGGTAAAGCCCTGCTGCCGCAGGTAAGCGCTCCACACGCTGTTTGCGCTCGGCAAATCGCCCATGATGAGCCCCTGTAGGCACAGGCCGATATACACCTCGTCCCAGCTCTTCCCGGTCGCCTTTGCGATTGCTCGAACAGTGCAGTCCCCGACCTGCCGCCCGACGGGATTTGGATTGAAATAAGAAAAGCCCATACCGAACACTCCTTTGATGTGTCCAGTATGGGCTTTTTTGCGTTTTGATGTGCCTCAGCTGCGTATCACTTGTGCATCATTTCCGCTCAGTTTGGAAGACTGCCGGACGCGGCCTTCATCCGCGCCATGATCTCCGGCAGGCGGCGCTGGACCGTGGCACGGCCTAGAAACAGCTCCGTCGCGACGTCTACCTGCGGCAGCTTGTCCACAAAATATAGTTGCGCGATCTTCTCATTTTCCCGGCCGAGATTGGCCTGATAGATCACGGCCTCCATATCCTTGCGGGTCAGTCGGCCCAGTTCCGGCGGCAGTTTGGCTCTCGCCTGCGGTGCCATTGCCTCCGCCTCCTTACTTTTCCTTGTGCTTTAGCACGGCAATATTTCCTTTATTGCCGACTTCGAGATCCAGCGCAGCGGCCAGATCGCGCACCTTGACGTAGTTCGTGCCGTCTTTCAGGATGCGTTCAACGGCGACTTCCTTGCCGTCCACGATGATCTTGCTCTTTTCTACCATTTCGGTTTCCTCCTCTGCATTTTTTCCATCTTCGAGGGCCATCACGGTATGGCCCTCGCTTACCAGTACGTCGCCGCGCAGGAGATTGGCGTCCGTCTTCAGATATTTGCTACCAATCAACAATTTAAAATCTCCCGTTGCGGGCCAATCGTCCAGCATACAGTAGGTGGTGCAGGAATTCCCCTGCTTTTTGTAGAGCGCGGCGACGGCCTCGCAGCCTGCGGCCACGGCGCAGAGCGTCATGAGGCCGGAGCAGTCCGTCTCCACTGGCTTTGTGATCTTGCTCACGTCCCATCCAACAGCTCTGGCGGCCTCATACGCCGTGTTCCGGTCAGACATGTCGTAACCGATATTCCGGTTTTTAATCGCCGCCTCGCACGTCTGTGCGGCCCGCTCGGCCTTTTTGCGGCTCTTGTAGCGCAGGACGCCGAGCCAGCGGCCATTGTACCAGTTGGAGATATTCAGCTCCCGCCCGTTCTGATTGCCGGGCTGCTGATTCCAGCCGCCGGTTTCACCGAGGCTGGCCTGTCCGATTTTGATGCTCATGCCCGCTCACTCCCGTACAACTCGTGATGCAGCTGCAGCACGGCGGCCTCGATCAGCTGATCGATTGTAGATACGTCGAACCGGATTCCGTGCTCGGCCAGAAAATTGATCACATAGGCTTTCTTTTCCTCGCCGTCCGTTGCCGCGTAGAGCTGTTCCGCCGCCTTTACGCCGATCTCTACGTATGTTTTGATGGTTTGCAGTTTGTTGGCGTCGATTTTTGTTTTGAGCCACGGGATCAGAAACGCCGAGACGAGCGCGCTGATGAGCGCGATCACTGCCGAGATGATCTGTGTGTAGTCCATAGCTTACTCCTATTACAATAAATTTGGACAGGAAAGCCGGGCAGCCAGTCCGGCTTTCTTTCCATCTCTTGCCTAAGCTACAATAAGGGGAGCAACTGGCTGACCACTCACTCCTTGGGCTTCCATGTCCGTGCGAAAGACTGTCAGCCATCCCCTTATTGCGGCGTTCGATTTGAGCAGGTTGAGCCATAGAGTTCGCGTCACCCAATAGATTGAATCGGCAATGAGAAAAAGATGGATTCCGGTTGCGATTCACAGATTGGAGGAATGCAAGTGAACTCTGTTGGCATCGACATTTCCAAAGGCAGAAGCACGGTTGCTGTCATGCGTCCCTTTGGAGAGGTCGTCATCTCGCCCTTTGAAGTCCGTCACACCGACAGTGAACTGAGCGAACTGGCAAGGCAGCTCAAAAGTCTGGACGGTGAGACTCGCGTGGTCATGGAAGCCACAGGAAATTACCATGCGCCGGTTGCAAAGCTGCTCCACGACGCGGGGCTATATGTTTCCGTCGTCAATGCAAAGCTGGTGCATGGCTACGGGAACAACGATTTGAGACGGGTCAAAACCGATAAGAAGGATGCTGTCAAACTGGCAAACTACGGTCTTGACCACTGGCTTACTTTGCCGAGGTACGTTCCAGAGGAAGATACCCGGCTGCTGCTGAAGAACTGCTACCGCCAGTATCGTCAGTATTCCAAGGTGCAGACAGTTCTGAAGAACAACCTGATTTCGCTGCTGGATACGGTGTTCCCAAACGTCAACCGCCTGTTTTCAAGCCCGATCCGCGGGGACGGGAGTGAAAAGTGGGTGGATTTTGTGGCTGAATTCTGGCATTGCCGCTGCGTCAGTGAAAAATCCGAAAAGGCATTCACAAACAAATATCAACGTTGGTGCAAAACACACGGTTACAACTTCAGTGAAACAAAAGCGCATACCATTCACGCCGAAGCAAGCGGACATATTGGCATCATGCCGAAATCTGAAACGACGAAGCTGCTCGTGGAACAGGCTGTTGTACAGCTCAGAGCAACCTCTGCTGCCCTTACCGCTCTCAAACGCGAAATGCTCACCTTAGCCGCACAGCTGCCAGAATATCCTGTCGTCATGGGTATGTTTGGCGTAGGACCGACGCTCGGGCCACAGCTCATAGCTGAAATTGGCGATGTACGTCGCTTTTACTCCAAGAAAGCATTGGTGGCCTACGCTGGACTGGATGCGCCTCCAAACGATTCCGGCGATGTGACTGGCAGGCACAAATCCATGAGCAAAATTGGTGCATCGTCCTTGCGGCGGACACTGTTCCTCGTCATGGGCATCTACTTGCAGAACGCGCCGCTGGATGAACCGGTCTACCAGTTCATGGACAAGAAACGTGCCGAGGGCAAGCCCTACCGTGTCTACATGATGGCTTCTGCAAACAAATTCCTGCGCATCTACTACGCCACCGTGAAGGCCTATCTGGAGTCGCTGGAACAAGTCTGATCTCCTCATACAACCTTGGCTGGCTGCCGTTTCAAATTTGAGACGCGAAGCGGCTTGGTTTGATGCAGCATTTTTTGCGAACCACATTACCTTGAAAAATTTCTACTTGACTTTTCTTAGCAGGTCTTTCACGCTTCCACGATGTTGATGCCGTACTGCTCCGCGCAGATATGCTCGATCTTGCAGCCGCGGGCGTTCTTCCAACCGGAGGCGAAGTACGCAACATCAGCCGTAGACAGCAGTTTCAGCGATTCGCCAAGATACCACAGTGGCTTTGCCTCCGTCGGTGCGTTCTCGAAGAAGCTATCGATAACTTCCACTTCATCGCGCATCAGTTCTTTTGCGCGAGAGATTGCCGCTTCACGCTCTTTCAGAATTTCTTCGTTTGTCTTGCCCTTCATAGGCTGAGAGATAAACAGTTTTTTCATAAGTAACTCCTTTCAGTCCTTCAGCACGATCTCTGCGATGCGTGCTGCCGCTTCCGGGCCGTATTTCTCGGCCCATTTGTCCATGTACTTCTGCGCGTACTTCGCGCGGTTTTCATTTTTGGCTTTCCAGAGGTAGAAGCCGCTAGAAGCCGTTGTTTCGGCCAGCACCGCAAGCGTGATCTCCGTCAGGTCTGCCCCTGCCGCGCAGGCGATGATGAGCGCGAGGCTGACGAGCGCGCTGCAAATCAGCCATTTTTTACTAAACTCCATTGCTATGCCCGCACTGCGCCTCCAGCTGGTGTAAAAACTTCTTCACGTCGCCGTTTCCGCCGAGTGTGACGTATTTCTGCCCGGCGATCAGGCGCTCGGCCATTGGCATTTCCTCCGACATGATGGTCAGCCGGAGGATCGCCAGATACTGCTCATCCTGATGCTCCTGCATTTTCCCGAGCTTTTTGTCGATCTCGGCTAGGTGCGTCTCCTGCGTCGTGGCCTTGCCGCGCTTTTTCTGTATCGCGCTGACGACGGCGTTTACTACCGCCGTCAGCGCGGACGAGCCGAGCACGGCACAAATGATCGTGATGGTTCCAGCATCCATTTGTTATGTACCTCTCTATTTCCGGCGGGCTAATCGTCCGCCATTTTGATGTAGGTGGTGGTATCGTCTGAATAGCTGATGCTCGGCAGCGTCGCGCCGCCGAGGACGGCGTAGAGGGCCGGGTAGGCCGTCTGCGAGAACGTCGAGCCGTCGCAGGCGTGCCACGGGGCGGAGAGGACACGGACGGTCGTGAGGATGTCGCCGACCTCCTTCGCTTCCATCAGCTTGCCCATTGCGTCATTGACGGTCGGGTTCTCCGGTTTCCCGCTCGCGGGCCACACGATAGATTCCGCCTCGGCGGACAGAAATGTTTCCCTGTTGAGCGGCGTCCCGGCCTCCAATGGCTCGTCCTCCGGGCGGATCCATTCATAGCGCAGGCGGTTTCCGCTCACATCATACACACCATACCGGACAGCGCCGTTTGCGAGGCCGTTTGTGCCGATTCTGTCCCGCATGGCTTATTCCTCCAGCGCCTTGATGTAGGCGTGACTGCGGGTATCAGGTTGGATTATCGGCACTGGCTTCGATTGAATTCCGTAGTCGCACGTATACAAAGTATGATCGGACTGAACAGTAGCCACAAGTCCAGTACTTCCAGCCACTAATTCTGTCTCCTCGTCCTCTGTTGGGTTGTCGCTCCATGATATCCCCGTTATCGCGTCAGAAAAGCTTCCAATCACGGGTTCAGGCGTCTGCCCATTTCCCTTTGTAACAGTCCCCGTGAAAAGAATCAATCCATTGTTCGCAACCACGCTGCTATTGAGCACACTGTCCGTACTTCCGTAAGAGCATTTTATCGGTTCGCTCCACGTTGTGCCCATATCCGTAGAGCACACCCAGTACAACCCATCTGCGGTTTCGGTTTTACCTACGCACAGTATCGTTCCGGTTGAAGTATCTATCCCGACTGCCTTTTTTGTTGTGATAGATGATGGGAGCTGGCATACTAGTGTTCCGTTTGTTTGCAATGTGTAGTATGCCGATTTTGTAATTTTTTCGAGATCCGATATGTACAGTATATCTTGGACTGCGTCATAAGTTACCGTTTCTCCGTTATAAAGAGCCTGAACCCCGTGACCGATCGACTCGCAGTTGTCGGTTGAATATACTTCCAGCGTCCATCGACTCCCCGCCACTGTAGCGCTCGCTAAGTCAGTCCACAGCATTGCTGATATCCTGCTGCTTTCCTGCGTAAAATACACTCTGACATGGTTAAATTCTTTATCGCTATAAGTGTTTATAAAGAAACTAGAGCCATTTATGCGAGTGCTTAAGTCCGCAGATACGCTGAGTAAACACACCTTTCTGTAAGGCCCAGGTGATCCGCTATAAACCAGGAGTGCAAAGTAGTATCGTCCATTCTCTTGGTCGAATGTAACATCTGCACTAATCGTTTCGTAACCGGCTAACGAATCAAAATCGACCGAGATTTCGTGTGTTTCCCATGTTGTAAAGTCTTCTGACGAATAAATGTGCAACGTACCGCCGGACAAATTTAACGCTATCCAAAGTCCATTTGCGTATGTTATCGCCTGAATCGTAGTGTCAATTCCCGCAATATTGGACTGTTGCCACGGAAGCGGCCCCGCGCTGGTGCGAAGGAGGGAAAACAGCGTAGGATAAGTTGTGATTGGGACTGACTGCCCATTGCATTCCAGCCAAGCGTCCGACGGCTTTGCTCTGGCCGTCATGAGGATATCGCCGATCTTGGTTGATCCTTTCCGCAGCTCGATCAGCGCTTCGCTGACGGTCGGATCCTCCGGCCTTGCGTCGGCGTTCGGCCAGAGTTTCTGGGCGGTGGCGTCGGACAGGAGATTCGCCTTGTTGAGGGGCGTGCCCTCAACGGTAGGCGCGTCTTCGCGCTTGAGGTATTCGTAGTGATCAAGCGTGCCGTCGGCGTTATACACGCCGTAGCGGATCGCGCCGTTCGCCAGAACCTGTGTCGGTTGTCTGTCTTTCATGTCAGTAATCCTCCTGCGGCGCACTCCGCCGCGCCGGTATGGCGAAAAGTTTTTGCAACGTTGACGATCAATTCTTCGCAGAGCGCCAGAATGCGCTCGATATCGTTCGCGCCGGTGTAGGTCAGGCGGCCCAGTTCCGGCGCGTCCGGCGTCCCGGCAGGATACGTGAGCGCGTCACGGATGTTCTGTATCTGCTGCCGGTATTCCGCCGCCTGTGAGGCCGTTATAATGTCCGTTGCCGCCCAATCTGTTTTTGCAGACCATGCGATACTCACGCCGCAGACCGGCGCAAGACGCGCCGCCAGATAGTTCAGGGCGGTTCCCACGCGATTCATGTCGCTTGCGTTGTACGCGCCCTTCATCCCGGCCAGCCATTCTGCCTGCTCGGCTGCGGTCATGGCAGCAAAGCCCTTCGCGGCCAACTCGTGCACGCGTGCGACGTCCGCTGCCGTTCGGTCGGTGATGAGGGTGTCAATGATGGTGCTCATAATATTCTCCTCAGAAGCAGAATGCGAACGCCGTGCCGCGTTCCAACTTCGCGTCAAGATGGGTCGGTTCGCCTCCGCCGCTGGATGCGCAAAAGGTGTAGTCCGAGGTTCTCATCGGCGAACGCAGCCACCAGGAGCTCATGCCGCCGTTCAGGGTCTTGACCGCGCTGCCACTTGCCCCGTAGTATGCATACTGCGAGCCTTCTCCGGTTTCTGAATTCTTGGTCGAGTTGAACACCTCGACCTCACTGAGCAAGAACAGCTTGTCTGATACTGTCGCAAGCCACGAGTCGCTGCTTTTTGTCGCCGTCGTCTTACTGACCTCACGGATGCCGCTCTGTACCTCTGCTGGCATAAGCGCAAGAATAGCAGGCAAATGCGTTTTGCGCATTGCACACTCCTTCCAGCCGCCTGTATTTATACTGGTACTGTTCATGGCATAGGCCGTGCCGTAGCAGTTGTGCAGCTGGAACGTCAGCGGAGCCCTGCCGGAGCCGTCGGCATAATCGTCGTGGTTCTTGCCGATGATGTCGATCTGGTACTCCGCGCCGCCGATGGTCATGTTCTTGCTGTTGCCAACGGCCCAGCTGTCGGGAACGTTCCCCGCCTTGCACACCGCGATGATCGTCTCCCAGCTGTTATTCGCGAATACGGAATCAAACAGTCTGATATCTGCCATCTGCGTGCCGATCAAAACCGTCTGCGTTCTGCTGTTGCCGTTCAGCGAAGACGTCACGCTCCACTCGCCTGCCTCGGAGAGCTCCAGTGTGCACGTACCGTCCGCGCCCGCCGTTCCGCTGACGGTTTTGGAGCCCTTCGTGGCCGTGACCGCCGCGCCCGCGCTCGTCGTGACGATGAGCTGCGGCGTGACGCCGGTCTGGATCGTCTGAATCGCCGACACGAAGCCCGCCGGGTAAACCAGCTGCGCAGCCGTGCCGCCCTTCGCGCGGATCGCGTCGGCGACCGCCGTCAGGTCAGCCGTGTTTGTCAGATATTCCGCCATCAGAAGCTCCCTCCATTCGCATCAGGAATCGCCGCAGCCGCCCACGCGCCGTTGACCACACGCAGGAATTTGCCGTTGTCGGAAGATGTTACGGCAACAGGAGCCATATAGTCTGTCCCAGCTTCAGCCTGTGCAAGATATCCGTTACTGCCCTTGATAAGTCCGGAGAAAGTGGTGGAAAGATTAGTGCCTATATCTGAATTTCCCCAGCCGCGTAACGCCCCTTTATAAGCCATCACTTGGCCTCGTGTCGCGCTTGCAGGCGCACGTAGCGCACTTTCCGGAGGATGTATACTCCATACCGGATCTGTACCTGATGTTGGATGTTGCATCTCAATGGAGCGTATTACGACTCCAGCTCTCGCAACCGTAAAGACTGCGTTCACAATGTTGTTTGATTCAGTGGCATCTATAGACACTCTCGTCAGCGGGTAATATATACCGTCATATTGCGCATAACACTGTTTCTGCCCCAGAATCGCGTTGCGAACCTCATCATATGTTTTGCTCGGTGTAAGCGTAATCGGACTGCTTTCATTGTCTGTTTCGTCTGCTGTGCAATCGATGATAAAAATATCTGCATAATCCGTGCCGGGCGTGGCGGCGGTCACGCCGCCCGCGCCGTCGCCCTTCAGCATGCCGCTTGCCGTGATCTTGTTCTGCTTCCCGCTCCATTCGGCTTTGTTTTCGCGCACGTCGCCGATGGCCTCGTCGATCTGCGCGCCGGTATACTGGCTGTTGTACGCCATGTGATCACTCCTTCATGCATAGAAAATCCTCGCCGTCTGCCGTTTTCAGCGGCCGCGGCTGACCAAGCGGGATAAATCCGTAATTGTCGTTCCAGCTGCCGTCCGCGCTCTGCGCGAACAACGAAATGCGGTATTCTCCGTCTCCGGACATCAGAAAATCGTCGTAGACCTCAAAGGTGCGCTGCGTACCCGCCGGGGTCTGTGAGAAGGACGCGATCAAAGCGCCCTTCCCGCGGCCCCAATCCTCTCCGGACTTCGTCGCGCGGCACTCAAAAGCCGTATAGGCGATGTCCGACGAGAATGTGACGGTGATCGAGTCGAATCCCGAGACTGCCGATATCTTGTTTCCGGTGATGGAGAAGGTCAACTCCGGTGCGGCCATTAGGCTGCGCTCCACGTCCCGGCGGCGTTCTTGACGAAGACCTTCACGATCTTCATGCCGTCGCCGGAAGACGCCGATTCGAGGTCTACGCCCTTGACGGTGACGTTGATAGCGGTGTTCTTCTTGTAGCCGCCTGCCGTGCCGCTGACGTTCGTGGAGCCGCCCGTCGCCGGGATCTGCGTGCCCGCCGTGTGCAGGCTGCTCGTCGCCGGGACGACGCGGACGGTGTATTCCTCAAAGTCCACATCGCAGACGAAGGAGAACGCTGCTGCGTCGTAGCCCGTGACCTTGGAAATGCGGCTCTTGTCGGGGCCGGTGATGGTCACGGCGGGGATTGAGGTGTTAAGCGTGATGGAGTCGCTGGCCGCAGCCGATTCGTTGCCGACGTCGTCGCGCACCTTTACATAGATCGTCTTCAGGCCGTCGCCGTCCGGGAGCGTAATGGATTTTGTGGCCGCGTATGTCTCCCACGACGCAGCCGCCTCCGTTTTCGCCGCCTTTGTGCCCCAGATCTTCATCTGGTAGCCGGTCGTCGCCGCGTCTGTGACGGAGATCTTCGCGGTGACGGTCGCGCTGGTCGCGTACTGTGCACCGTCATTCAGGATGATCGATAGACCGGCAGGGGCCAGCGTATCCAGCGTTAAATTAAAAAAACTCGCCATTCTGTTTTATCCCCTTTCTTCGCTTGTGAGTTCAATGTACAAAAATCCGCCCGGTCTTTCGTAGATGGTTTTCGTGCCCAGGTGGGCGGATTTGATGCCCATGGAGCCGATGAACAGCTCCAGAATGCGTTTGAGTCCAACTGCCAGCATGTCATCCCTCCACCAGATACAGCGTCCGCGCGTCCTTTTCGTCCAGCGCGTCATAGTCCGATTTTGTCAGCACGCGGATCTCATCGATCTGCGCCGATGCAATGCCTCCGCCTCCAGAGCCGCCGTCAGCACGCACGGAAACGCTAAAGGAAACGTCGACCGGATCGCGGTTCTTAAGTTCAAATTCAATGCCGCCCATCACAACACCGCCTTTGAAAGCGCGTGCGCAACGTCGATCTGCTTGATCTCCGAGCCGATCACGTCACCGCTCTTGAATTTCACGCGCACCTGCATCTGACAGAGTTTCGGGAGCCGAAAGGTCTCTTGCTGGGTGAGGGGAAACAGAAATTTTCCGTCCTCGTATCCGATCTCTCCCGGATAGCTCTTTTGCAGATAAAGCAGAGAAATTTCCACCTTTTCAACGCTTGCAACGTCCAGCGGCTGTCCTTTATTCTTGATGGTAACACTAAGGTTATACGAATCTCCCTGTACCAAATGCCGCACCTCCGTTCTATGTGCCGATAATCTTGCATTCTGCCGCCGCGATTCCGCTGAGGCGAATGTCCATACTGGTGATCGTTCCGGTGATCTTCGTGCCCCACGGCGTTGTGGTCTGCACGTAATCGCCCGGAGCTTCCTTGTCCATGACAATTTTGACACTGTGCGTCTGACGGCGCATATAGTAGTCAAAGACGTGCTGCGCGACGGCGGCAACGTTGTCGCTGTTAACCAGCGTAGCGTCGCGCACCTCGATGACGTTCGGCTTGGTCTGCGTGGTGGCGTTCGGATTGGCCTTGGACGTGACCGACGTCGTGTGATAGTAGGTCGTACCTCCGACCTCCACGCTCTCTCCGCTTCCGGACGTCGAATAGTTGTGTGCCGTCACGCGGATCTCCGTGACCACTGCCGCCGTTTCCACGCTGCCGCCCGTGTATGTCCGTTCAAGCGGGACCGTGACAGGAGAGGCAGCTGTGAGCCTCCGGACGCGCACGCCACGCGACACGCTTGTGTCAATGGTCGCACGAAGCGCGAAAACGATCTGTTGCAGCGCTTCTCGTTTCGTGCAATCCGGGATATAGCCGGTCACGGTCTCGTCTTTCAGCGCAGGGTCGAAATCCAGCGTGAAGTGCGCGCCGAGAATCGAGGCTATCAGCTCCTTCGCGTTTTTGCTGCTGTAGACCGCCGCCGCGAAAGGCTCGTCGTCCAGAATTCCGAGCGCGTCCTGGCAGGATACATCATAGAGCCGTTCACTCGACCGGGACGAGCTCTTGATGTAAAAGACGCCGATCAGCTTTGCGCCGTCGTAGGCGCTGACGGGCTGCTTCTCCTGAAAAATGAAGTCGATATCATCCGAGTTGTCGAGCGTGAAATCCAGTGTGTTGATCTCCACGTCGTCAGAAATCACGCTGACGCCCTCGGTGACGTTGACGCTGCGCAGATCCTCCCGCTCGAATTCCCGGACGATGCCGAAGAATATCTGTAGGAGCTTCGCATAGCGGTACGGCAGGCTTGTCTTTTTCAGCTCAATCACGAGCTTGTTGTAGCCCGTGACGGGCTTGGCGCAGAAATATTTCTGGCCGTCCGGCGTGAAGTCCTGCGACGCGACGGTTGTCTCGCCGTTGTACCACGTCATGGTCAGGGCGCTGCAATAGTCGCCGGTGCCACCGTCAAAATAGAGGTAAATGCCGGAGCTTGCGAACGTGCCGTCCAGCGTGATAGTCAGCGTCGGGTTCGCGTCAAAGGTGCAGTCCGCTTTGCTCGGAGCCGAAGACCAGAACGCTGCCCGCTCGGTCGTGAGGATCGGGCGGGAGCCGTCCAGCGTCCATTGGTTCAGCTCGTTTGTCGCTACAATGACCGGCTCTGTGCCGTATGGCAGCAGGGACAGATCGGAGAACGGCTGCGCGGCTGTGCCCTCCGTGCTGGCTGCCTCCGCCGCGCCTACCGCGACGTCCTCATAGATCACACGTACACTCATGCCGGAGTCCTCTTGGGCTTCATGGCGATAAAATTGATCGTCAGATTGCCCCAGTCGTTGCGCCCGTCGTAGCTCCCGGCAAGCTCATCGTCGCCGTTTGCGACGTAAGCATCAAAGGTCATCGTGCCCTGCGCGTATGGGACGGTCAGGACGTGGCTGTCGACGGGGGCGGAAATGCTTTCATAAAATGCGTCGTATTCCTCCGGATCTGAGGATACGGGGTCGATTTCGAGGCTGTAGTTGTAATACGTGCCGATGATATCGCGGGTCATCGCGCCGGTCATGACGCGCCCTGCGTTGTCGCCGTCGAGGACGGAGAACGACCGCTTGCAGCTTACGACGTGCAGATTGTAATACGCCTTGCCGTCAAGGCTCAGGGCGCTTCTCATGTCTTCACCCCCGC
>ERZ1034878.778-NODE-778-length-13388-cov-5.870022_pt1 | contig 13388 bp, 19 predicted proteins | sample MGYA00520593_ERZ1034878 | MGnify/ENA primary metagenome ERZ1034878 (study PRJEB33766, sample SAMN09781724) | gut metagenome | biome: gut microbiome | host: Homo sapiens | place: Madagascar | study: EMG produced TPA metagenomics assembly of the PRJNA485056 data set...
ATATAATATATATATAAACGAATAAGAAAATTGAATAAAGAAAACGACTTAAAGAAAAATTTTTACGAACGAAGTGAGTAAAAATTTTAAGACAGACGGAAAGTCATCCGCAGATGCGCGGCCGAAGGATGAAGCGGTCGCACGCGGGAATCAGGGCGATGAGTCTGTCCAGTAATCACGGTTTCGTCGTATATCAACGGCCCGCGAAAGCGTTTTCGTTTCTTTTGTTCTCTATGAGATAATTATACCCTTCTCTAAAGAGAAAGGCTTTGCTGTATCTATATAAAAAAAAGAAGAGATGATTTTCATCATCTCTTTTATATTTACACTTCTTTATCTTTCAGAACAAGATTCAAAATGATACCTACAATAACTGCCAGAGCAACACCACTCAGACTAAACACTGTTCCACCAATAGCGAGGCCGCTTACACCAAGAGAAAGAGCAACACTGGCTACCAGCAAATTCTTCTGGTTCTCAAGGTCAACCTGCTTCAAAGTCTTTACACCGCTCATAGCAATATAAGAATAAAGAATAAGAGCGGCGCCGCAGAAAACACAAGAAGGGATAGAAGCAATGAAGGCTTGAATAGGACCAAAGAAACCAAGCAGAATCATCATAAAGGCAGATACGATAGTAATTCTTACAGATGCTACACGAGAGAAGCCAATAGTGGCAACTGACTCACCGTAAGAGCAACTACCGAGACCACTAATAGCACCATTTAGTAGATTGGCTACACCAGTGCCGCAGAAGATTCGGCCAAGACCGGGCTTTTGATAGAGATCTTCGCCAATAATATTACCAAGAACTGCGGTATCACTAAGGCATTCGCAACTGGCAGAAATAGTGTAGACAATATAACTCACCACAATAGATGCCACTGCTGTCCAATTCAATCCACTCCAACTCATAAATGCCATCTCAGGAATAGCAAAGAGTCGCAGATTCTGAAAAACAGAAAAATCAATTACAGGATAAATACCAGTTAGTGTAATTATCGCGGCCACAGCATATCCAGCAAGCGTGCCAATTAGGAAGGGGAGAATCTTCGCTACCCCCTTAGCATAATGGCTAACTAAGGCAATTACAAACATAGTAAATAGTGCGATACCAATACCTACAATATTAGTGGTTCCAGCAATCTGAACATAAGTTAGACAGAAAGGCATTAGATTGATACCAATTACACAAGTAATGGCACCAATTAGAGCTTTAGGCAGCACCTTGTAGATTTTCTCGGGCGAAATTTTGAAGAACGCCAGACCAAACAAGCAATATACCAGACAAGATACCACGCCGCCCAAGGATAGGCCCGCGCTGCCGCCAATAGCCATCGCGGCAAGACAGGGAGCAACAAAGGCTCCGGAAGACGAGATAAACATTGGACTACCAGCCTTAGTGAGCAAAACATATGCCAATGTGCCAATACCGGCACCCACTAATGCGGCCGAAGCACTTACACCAACAATATTAGCAATTAGCACACTTGCTACGAAAACAGCTAATACCATCTGAATACTAAAAAGCAATGTTTCTCGCCAGTTGGGTTTATCGTGAACCCCATAAATCATTTCAGACATTAGTTTCTCCTTTTACTACATAAAAATTACAGTTTTTATATTCTACGATTGGATGAGAGAGTAAATCCCCAAACCAATCAATAAAAGAAGAAGCTACGACTATATTCAATTTTATATCTGTTGAGAAGGTATTGAATTGAGCATAGTCGAGCAACTTCAATACCGGAAAATTGTATGCTCGTTCAATTAGACAAGCAATTTTTTGTGGGAATGGCCCAAGTATGTAGCAATCTTTCTACTTGGCAAATTCATAGATGGACTGGCCGCAAAGATTTTCATACTTTACCATCAAACTTCATCTCCAGAAAACTTCTATCGGGGCCGTCGGACACACCGTAAAGGAATTTTTGAGGGACACCTAAGAACTGGGTGAGCGCGGCCGTTCCTTCATCAACGAATACGGGACGACTTTGGGGGAGGGCGCGGTCGCAACTTAGTTCTTCATAAAGGTAAATATCTTCTTCGGGAAACTTATAAATTTCTGCGAAGTAAGGCTTGGTGGATGATGTGCCATAGCCAAGATATACAACACCATTTACCATTTTGGCATTTTCAAAGCACCAATGAGTTTTGCCAGAAGCCCGTGGACCATTGAAGTAAAGAGGCATTAGACTTCCTCCTTATAGGCCGCGATTGCTTCCCGTAGGGCCGCGATAACTTCATCAATAGTAGAGCACATTGTGCCATAACGTTTGAGACAGCCAACCAACAGAAGATTTAGATAAGAATACTGACATTCTGCGAAACCCTTCAAAGCAGCATCTTTCGCGGCATTAGAGGTATGAGAACACTCACGAGTGTCGGTATAAAGGGAAATGATTTTCTTCTTTGTGCTGCCAAAGCGATTGATTTCATCTTGACAAATACGAGAGAAATAACCGCACTCAAGCGTAGTGCCAATACCGGGAGTATCACCATCTACAATTGCGACTACAATATCATCTGTATCAAGGTTGTTATTGAAATCACCTTGACAAATTTGCTCCGCGGTAGCGCACTTGGTTTTATCATTGATAGAAGTATTGCGTTGTGGAGCATATAGTTCTACTTCAGGAAATTCTTGCTCGATACGCTGGGCCATCTTTTCATTATAGTCTCGCCAACATTCAGCAAAAATTTGTGAAGCAAGATATACTTTGATTTTTTTACTCAAAAATTTATAGACCTCCTTTCTTATTTTCTTTATTATAACAGAAAATTTGAAGGAAGTCAAATTTTATGAATAAAAACCTTGGTATAGAGCATCAAAAGCGATTAGATTATATTTCAGTTCGATGGAGGTGTCTTTCGCGACCCAAGAGGCAACATACTACCAGCGTGCGTCTTTATTGGGGTCATTACCTTTTTCGCCAGGAAATTTTTCTAAGGACTCCTTCCAAAGCCCCATACCTGTATATCCATCAGAATATTTAATATTTACCTTGATAGGAGAGCGGTTGGATAATTGATCACCTTGTCCCTCAACAAATTTTGTAAGATAACGGTTGATTACTTCAAGAGTGGTGTATACAGGAATAATAGCGCCCGTAATATGATGAACATAAAGGACGTCTTTTTTATCTATTTGATAGCCCTCCATTAGATTTTCAGGAGCAAAGCTCAAAGACAAGAAGTTCTACATAATTAGCTGCTGAATTGATTGCTTGACTTTTTCACGAGTATTATCTGAGTCGTGTTGATAATACCAAGCGACATTTGCTAAATTGAGTAGCAGTAAATATAAAACTTTATTATTTATTTTGCTGCCTGGAATAAAGCCACTATCAATACTTGTTAGATTAGTGTAAATAGAACCGCCACTAATCGCAGCACTGGAAATAGTAGATGGATTATAAAATTTATCGCTGAAAGCAATATAATATCTTGTTTTCGCTAAATCCGTGATACTATCAATGCGGCTTTGGACTTTTTCTGTTGCTTCTCCGGCTACAGTGGCGGCCTCTGCCATTTTTTGAGCATTTTCTTCTATGCTCTTTAGTATATTACCTATGTCAGAAATTTGTTTAGTAAGAGCGCCCTTGCCCACTTTTCGATTGGTGTATTTTAAGATAGTGCGTTTTGGGTCTTTGCCAGTGGCAGTAGCAATCGCAAAAGTTTCAGCCTGCCCTGTGCGAAGTGCTTTATATGCTGTGCCTTTGGGGGCCTTGGAAAGTGCCCAATATCTATGATCGACAAGATATTCTATAGCTTCGCCTTCTACAGATTCGCGTTTTTCAGGCGACATTGTAGCAACAGATAATAATTTTTTTTCAGAATCACCTTTGATATGAAGTTCAATATTATCTATGTTTTCAGCAACAGTATGCCCCATTTGTCGAAGTTGCCTTGTTGTAGCAGTTGCTTTGGTCAAGCCTACAGTTTGTAAAGTCAAGTCTTCAAGTTGTTTTATTTTTTGCTGAATCTAAAAGAGAAGTTCTTTGGTTTCATTAGTGGTTCCGTCAGCATTCAGATAATTGATATTGTGAGATAAATAACGTAGACGATTAATGCTTGTGCTACCGGATTTATCTCTTTTAGTTTTATAACCTCCTTTTTCCTATAATTTTCGATCTAATTGTGTTAATTCATACAAAGTTCTGGATATCTATGAAAACTTATCTATAGTTTCTGGTTTTAGTCCTTGAGTTGTAATTTCAAACCCTTCCTAAGTTTCTCGCACCTGAAAGGCTTCTTTTATACCTGTTTTGGTATTTTGAATTCTGGTAAGCAAACTCATTATTTCTGAAAAATAAGTGCCATCGGCTATTATATTTTTATAAGCATCAATAAAGCCTTCTGTAATTAAAGTTGTGGCTTTTTTTTGAGCTGCTTCGATGCTTTTTACAACATCTTCTTTATGTGTTATCCCTTCTTGATAACCCTCTACTGCTTCCAATAATATATCAATAGCCTTCTAAAAATTCTTATGAAAAATGTTTGTCCTTCTCTCCACACGTTTGCGAGCCTGTGATAGTTGTTCAGAAGTTGCCTTGGTATCTTTTGTGGAAGCCTTATTATATAATTTCATAGAATTGCTGCGGGCCTGTCTATTTTGAACATATTTGCCCGCGAGAAGGTCGCTCATAGTCATTCCAGTTGGCAAAGTTTTTTCAATAGCCTTATATACCGCTTTCTGCTGTTCAATAATTTTCTCATTTTTTGCTATGTTCTAAACAATAACACCAACGGTATATCTACCTCGTTCATCAAAGCCGCCGTATAGTTTTGTGCTACTGTTTACAAAAGAGTTTATATAATTTTCCGCCGCGGAAGCATATGGGTTATCTGGGACATCCAGAACTACACCATATCCTCCTAACGATGCTAATCTACTATTTGGCATATTCTCACCTCTATATAAAAAAATACCGTGCTTTACGCACGGTAATCATCGATGCCATTAGGGAATTTACCATCTTCGGTCTGATTTACCAGATACAGTTTACCAAACTCGGTGGCCGCATATAGGGCGCCCAGATAACTGCGGGCGCTCACATTGAGGTCACCACCTACGTTAGTAAGAACATACTTGTCTGCGGAACCATCACGGTTGATGATGGAAACAAACTTGTTTACATCTTGAGCAGTAGTTAGAAGAATTTCAGCACGAATCATTTTAGGTTTTCTCCTTTTAGTTCAATATGGAGCTTCCGGACGGATTCGAACCGTCAACCCCCCTCATTACGAATGAGGTGCCTTACCGTTGGGCTACAGAAGCAAATACCCGACTTTCTGCGGTCATGGTGCGCTTGAATCAGAGGCGTTCCGCTCTCTCCGTATCGGGTGGGCTGCGTGAAATCCAGCCACGTGGTTGTTCCGGAAACAACATGTTGGTGTTCCAGGCGGGAATCGGACCCACGACACCCAGATTTGGCGGGAAGTATAGGAATTGAACCTATCTACGGAGGTTAACAGCCACCTGCTTAGCCACTAAGCTAACTTCCCAAAAGTCTGGTGCTCTACCAACTGAGCTACTGGAACATATGGCAGGAGAACTTGGTGCTGACCCAAGGCCAATAGTTTTGGAGACTATTAGACTACCGTTATCCTATTCTCCTATGGCTGGAGCGGACAGACTTGAACTGTCAATCGCATTATGCTACGCTCCAGTATTGGCGTATTTTCCGGAATGGCTACGCCCGCCATAGACTTTGCGTCCATCTCCCGCTCATTATCGTCTGAGAGCAGTAGCAGTCTTGCTTCACGTTTTTAACGAACTTTGAACGCAGTTCCAGAGAGGCGAAGCAATAACATAACTGATTCACGGCAATGATTCTGGCACATTGCGGCCTGACTTTTTCACTTTTAAAGTCATAACGCAGATTCCAGGTCTGAGTAGCGACCTCAGCACAGTAGAATCAAAATGGTAGCAGGAGAAGGACTTGAACCTTCGTTTTCCGAGATATGAACACGGCGAGATACCACTTCTCTATCCTGCTTCGTCGTCCCGTTAGTAAAAACAGTATCACCACGTGAAGGTGGGACTTGATACCTAGGCGATAAGGGATTTGAACCCTTATGGTTTCCCGTTGCGTTTTGAGCGCAATGCGTATGCCATTCCGCCAATCGCCCATCTGGCAGAACCTAAATTTAGCTTCTTGTGGTCCTGCCCCATTCTTGAATTTTAACATTATTTTCACAAAGCCATCGCTGAATTATAATGCGCTCGCTACACATATTCTTTGGTGCTTCGAAAACAATGAAAGCAAAATCAACGTCTTCTAAGTTTTCACGCTTTTTGACGCGATTTGCTAAATTCTGTAAAGAATTACAAAACTTAGAGAAATCAATTTGAGAAAGCTGTTCATAATACTTTTGTAGAAAGTCGCAATCTTGTGGATGCCTCGGCTCACAAGAACCACGACAAAGATTACTACAACTTTTTCCTGGTTTCAAAGGAGGGCAATCAACCACCCAAATGCCGCGTTTGTCCTGACCCAAGGGCCGCCATTTAGGCGGCCATATGGTTGTATTAAGCCCTATAAGATTCTTTGGGAAATTACGAACCATAGCCCAATAAGAAGTGTAAAGATTCATGTTTGTCTTTTACCAATCACTGTAATCTGTGATATTTTTGCTTTCACCACATCGAGGACAGGTGATGATAATCTCGTGCCCAATACCGCTACCAGTTATACGATAGGAATAACTGTTTGGATTGAGACAACCTGTGTCCTTCCAATGGTGATGAATGAATGCTTTCGCGTCGGCGAGTTCTTTATCAGAGAGAATAACCAGAGAGTGTTTATAAAGAGAATGAATTCGTTCATCACGTTCTTTTATCTCTTCATCTTTATCATAATTCTCAAGTGCTTCTTGAAGTCTATCAGCCCGCGAGGTTTGATAATCATAAAGCATTTGAATTTGTTCAAGATGCTGTGCGACGGAATAAGTATCATCTCGGAATTTCATTTCCATAATATTATCCTTTCTAAATGAAGAAGGTGATAAGGTGCTACGGGTCTCTTTGATGTAAAAACAACAAAACTTTACTACAGAATGGGAGGTTGGAGGAGTAGACGAGATTTGAACTCGCAAGAAAAACCTGCTTGGAGGGCAGGGGCCATACCATTAGGCGACTACTCCATAAAGGGGTGGAGAGATTTTGATGAAGCCGTTTGCGAGAACACTGCCCTCGCACTCTCCGAGGTATAGCAAACCTCTCTTTTGAATTTACTAACTGGAACAATGGTTAGTTAGCTGGTATTATATGAAATCGCTACTTTCAAGACCAGAGTTCTCACCACTATCCTTACAACTTCAATTCATGGGAGCGACCCAGTTTCCGCGACTGCCCTCGTCGCCAATAATTACTGTTCTCCATAAACATATAACAGCACCCAAGAAAGCACCAAGTAGGTCTACTACCAGTGATTCTTTTTGTCATCCTCTAACCCAATTCTAGTATACATCTCACTTGGATGACGTCTCTTGCCTCCACATACCTATTGAGCGTTGGCATCTTTGTTCAATAGAGAGTGCGGTAATCTCTATTGGTCTTAGATGCTGCTCACTCGCCCTAGCCATCATACTGGCACGTCCGCGGCGGGTCTCCTAACTCGGCAAGAAGTTCCCGTGGGAAAGCGTTATCCGGCCTGCTTATTACGTAGCCTACACCTTTGCTCTTAGCTACAACCCTTTTCTCCCGCCCTCCTATTGGGTCTGTGGGAGAAGAAGTCGAGAGATTTCATTCGGTCCTGAACCGCATAGGCATCCTCCAACCGATTTGTGTTATGGCTGTTCCAGCCTGGCTTACTACATATGTTGTAGCCCAGGAGCCACCAGTGATAGTTTCAGTCCAGATTCCCATCAGTTGTTTGGTATAAGGGGAAGTTTCTTTCCTCTCTCAACCTTACACACATATTATAACTCAAAATTTGAGAAAAGTCAATTCTTTTTCTGTTCCAAAATTTCAACCCTTTCTTCCAGAGCATCAATTTGCCGCAGAAGTTGATTGAGAATCTCTTTGAAATCTCGAATTGTTAGCACGATTTCGCGTTCGTCCATATTAGTTCACCTGCTTTACTACAGTATAAATGGTATGCCCGTTTTCTTCTTTGCTATTTACCCCATAACCAGCAGGCACATAACTGGCCGCATCATCAGTATTGGGGTGAGACGGATCAAAATCTACAAAAGTGCCACCACGAACCTCAATAGAAGCAGTGCCATCTTGGTAGGCACTATTCAATAGATTCAATGTCCAAGTTTGCGCGGGCCGGCTATCTACAGTAGAAGGAGAAGCCTCAAAATAACCGTCCTCAATAATAGTTTTCCCGCTATATCCATATACACAAGTGCCGCAGCCAATGTAGCGGCCACCTTTGATAGTGATGTTGCCGCCAAAGTTGGTGATACAGAACGGTCCATCTTGATTGGTAGTGGTAGAGCCATTTACACGAATACCGCCTTCACTGCCATCAAATACAACATCTGCTCCTTCTTCCACATACAGAGCAGACCAGTTCTTGTTGGGTTCAGCAGATGTTGCGGCCGCAGGAGCCTCAATAAAACTATTATGGAAATTTACATTAGCCTTCTGATAGAAAATAATACGATCTTCGCGAGTTGTTTTATTTTCTAATGCTACATTTTCCACAATATCCAACTGGCCGCCACGATTGATCAGAGTCTTTAGACCTTCTTCGTTTTGTATCTTATTAGCATCACGCACAAACAACATATCAATATCGTTCTTTGTCATAGCAGATAGTTGCTCGGGCTTGAGATATAATTTGTCAATTTCTCCTACGAGATACTTGACACCATCATCGGTAAGATATTTTACTTGTTTCATTATTTACCTATGACCTCCTTGAATACTGCTGCGATATCTTCTTGAGTCATTGCCGGAGTTTCCGCGGTTGCTTGTAGAGAATTCAGCCAGTCTTGTTCAGAACCTTCAAAGCCATTCTTTACCGCAATTTCATACGCACTTAGACCATCCTTTCCAGGAGCGCCAGTGCCGCCACCGCCTTTGCGGGCCAAGGCAAGAGTAATGAGATCCATATCATTCTCCTCCCTTATAGTTTATACCATTTTTTGTTTACGCCATCAAAAACATAAACATTACTGGTATCCATCTCAAGAAAAGCGCTACCAGTAGGACAGTCAAGAGGTTTGGTGTCAGAAGAAAGGCCGTAATATTCGTGAGCGTTTACACTAATATAACTACCAATCTTCTACAAACTACATACTTGTTTTTGCTCGGTCATATCACTTTACCTCCAATAAAAAAATAAGCTCACTTAGTGAGCTTTGAAAACAGTGTTTTACAATCTACCTCATAATTAGGGTAGCCAAGCAGGCACATTTTATCTTGATTTTCTTCCAGCAAGTCCAAAAATTTTTCAAGATTTTTATAAGTAGAACGTACCAAACAGTATACAAGACAATAAGTATCATTTGTGAAGGACGTCTTAGGTTTGAAGCGAACACCTGCGGTTTGAATTTTATTGGTAATGTTGAGGGACATAGTGTCCACATACATAATTTCTTTATAGAACAAACCAGACAGCCAATTACGCTTCTTCAAAACAATTGCGTTGTAAATCATTACTCCTCCACAATACATTCATCAACAAATTGATTCAGGAGTTCTTTGACAAAGGCGGGCCCCATTCCTTCTGTATAGAGGGCAACGCGGCCACCTTCGCGAGGTATTACAAATTCCACACGACCACACCCTTGCGGGCCTTCCCAATCAATACCAAAAACACCACAATCAGGAAGACGATTTGCCCAAGAAGTAAGAATATAGGGTGGGTAATATTCTTCACCTTTATAGTGTCCATCTTTGAAGAAAGAAAGACGATATTTATTGTTTTCGTCCTTATCCAAAATTACATCATCATTTTCAAAAAGACGCTTCATAATTTACTCCTTTCAAAAGTGGTCGTGAGTGCCCGTTCTGACCAAGCTCTTCCGTGATGTAATTCTAAAAGCCACGGTGTGCTACCATTACACCAACTCACGACGAGGGGGAATTACTTCCCCAGTTGGTCCAGCATTGCTCGAAGTTCTTCAGGAGACTTATTGCGAAGTTCGGCATTTTCACGCTCAAACAGGACTTCTTCGATGCGAGCACGCTGCTGAGCACGAACCACAGCAGATTCGGCTTCCGCACGCTGTGCCTGCTTGTAAGCCACGATATGACGAATGATCTCAATCTTATTCATCAGATCAATGTTTTCCTTGGAAGGAGAAGCCAGAAGGCTTTCTTCCTCGGACTGCTTTACCTGCGCGTTTAGTTTCTTGAAAATAGAATCCAACTGTTGGACATTGAGCTCCCACAGGTCATCCGTGGAAATTAGGCCGTTGAAGGGGAAACGATAGTGATTGCGGGACGCCAGTTCAAAATTAGCAGTCATAACTTATTTCATCCTTTCTCAAAATAGAATCTTCATATACTGGGAAGTAGTAGCAGTTTTTACATTGACAACCAGAGAATTCCTAATGGTAGTGCTAAAGCCAAGGCCGCAAAGAGGATTATCAATAGGCTGAACTGCCATCTGAGCACTAAGGGCCTCCAGAACCTTGCGATTCTTATTGAGCTCCTGATTGAGGAATTCATTGTAGAAACCATTGGGGGTCTCAGAAGATACGCAGTTTTTCAGCATAAAGAAGTAATGCTTGTTGCCAACACCAGATTCCTGCCAATAGTTAGGAGAATAGCACACGAGAGACACAGGAATAAAGTTATTGGTAGAGACATTCCATACTTCCTTCGAGGACAAAGAAGAAGGAATATGTTCTTTCTTCATCGTAAGAGTATTACCTTTCTTTTCTACCGTAGCAACCCGGACCTCTTGATTATCGCGTAGGAAGTTAGGATAATCGAAAGAATAGATCTTTCCATCAAACTCAACTTCAGCACGGAAGCCAGAGCTGGCCTGGCAACAATGAGTATTATAACACTTGACATAGAAATTATATTCGCCATCAGGCATTTTATCCAGAGAAGGATAAGTAATGTTTTCCACCGCAGCCTTACCTTGGTCGGGGTAAATGATGTCGACATCAAGATGGCCACCGGTAAGATAATTGAATTTTGCGCCATAATAGATATGGAAGCTGTTGGGCTCTACGCAATGGAAGCTGTTGGGCTCTACGCAATGAGCATCATAGTCGGCTTGATTGTAATCGCTCATATCATTCCACTGGATAGAGAAACGAAGAACACCATCAATTTTTCCGCCAGCCTGCTTTACATTTTCACGAATCTGAGAATCAGTAATATTACCAGTGTAAGCCCAAGAGAAATTGTTATTCCACTTGAACATTGTCTTGCTTTCAGGATTGATAGGAGCAATCAGAGAGCAGAGATTTGCGGTCAATCGATTCTCAAAATAAGCCTCAACAGAAATAGCATTAGGAAGGATCTGCTGAATGAATTCTTCGACACCAATGGTAGCCACACGAGAGAAATCCTTGGGCTTATCAGAGGTTTTCGCAGCCAATGCTTCAAAAGGATTAGCCGGAGCATTCATCGCGGCCCGAGCATCACGATTAGCAAACAGGACATTCGTAATCTTGATGTCATCCAATGTAGCATAGCGACGGCCCAAAGAATCCAGATAGCCCATATTAGTAATATCTTTTTGAGCCTGTTCAAGCATTTTCTTGGTGAAAATAGGCTTGGAACGCTTATAATTCGCGGGAGCGACAATAGTTTCGTAGGCCCGCACAGCACTATCCAGATCGCGGCCGCCCGCGATATCAGACAACAGAGTGCCAATGGAGGAGTTTAAAATATGGGAAAGAACAGTGGGAATCTTGGTAGCCTCAAGCCAACAATACAGTTCCTTATCCGCAGCCCGCTCATATTCTCCCTTTTTGATAAGTAGAGTGTCAATAATCGTTTTCCATTCGTCGCCCTTATAGAGAGACTTGGAATTGATTAGGTCAAGCACAGTGGCAATGGACTCACGAGACAATTCAGACATCGCACGCTGGAAACACTTACGGTCGTCGTTATAAGCACCCTTGAGACAAGCAATTTCCTGACGATTGCGAACATAAGCACCAGGAATATTCAGCATAAAGTGTTCCCAACGAACAATCTTCTCACCACGTTCATAGGAATAGGTCTCACCGGCCCGCGGTGTATCGATGTAGAAACGCTCATACAGAGGATGACGCTTTATTTCTGCGGACAAAGCCTTACAGACATCCGTAAAAGGATAAGGAGCATCAAAGTCCCAAATGGTATTGAAAGACTTGGTTTCCTCATTCCAAATTACGATAGAGCCTACCTGATTGATGAAATGATGGCAGCATGAACAATCATATTCACGACGAACACGATACATAGGATTAGTGCCATCGGGGAAAGAGTTCTGGTAGAGTTGATAGAAAGCATTCTTATCGATATCTACTTGGAAAATAGGCGGGTTGGTGGATACAAGATGGTCAAAATTAGCCTTCAAAGCATCACGGAATTGAGGAAAATTGTCAATCATAATTGATTCCTTTCTGTTGGTTGAGAAAAAAGAAAATCCAAGAGCTTGAATCATCATTTTCTCACTGATTTTTAATCAATGCTACCCCTTGGAAGGCGTGGTGGCGGACGTCGGTGTCGATCCGAATAGGCGGTTCAATGCCAATTAAGAGTTTTAGAGACTCCCTGGGAGGCCGCTCCCTCGTCCGCGATATTATAAGGGCTGAGATAAGCCCATATAACCATTTTTATTTACTGTAGAAAAAACATTGTCAAAGGATTCAGATCATTGAATTCCTTCGGGTAATAACCATACTCTTGATAGTATTCCTGGAGTTTCTTCGCATAAGAACGCTGGAGTTCCGCGTAAGACTTATAAGCCTTATCGCTCTCCTTCTTCATTTCCTTTACCTGCTGTTGATACTCCCGCAGTTCCTCAATAGCACTTGTGCGATTTTCTTCTCGCTTTTCCTGTGCGTGCTTGATTTCATTTTCTGCGGCAGTAGCCTCATCAAGACTGTCGTAATATTTATTCGTGATAGAAGAGTAAAACTTCACCACTGGAATCATCTCCTTTTCTCATTGTTCATATATAGTTTACCAGAAAATTTGAAAAAAGTCAAATTTTTATCCCAGTGATTCGTCATCTGAATCAGAAATTTCTTCGTAGTCATAAGTTGCGTTGGTCATCGCATTTTTTATGCGGCTATAGTTTTCCAAGGCGGCCTTGCCACTGTAGAGACCACGCAGTGCTACGAATGCGGTCGTAATGTATCCTACAATTGCCTATAAATTATCCGCAAGATGAGGAAATATGACGGTTAGTGTTAGTGCGGCCATCATTAGAATACAATAAATTGCTGTATCAATGACGGTAAGTTTCTTAC
>ERZ1034878.781-NODE-781-length-13368-cov-9.641704_pt1 | contig 13368 bp, 17 predicted proteins | sample MGYA00520593_ERZ1034878 | MGnify/ENA primary metagenome ERZ1034878 (study PRJEB33766, sample SAMN09781724) | gut metagenome | biome: gut microbiome | host: Homo sapiens | place: Madagascar | study: EMG produced TPA metagenomics assembly of the PRJNA485056 data set...
CCACCAGCATCCCGATACCGCCAATACCAAAGCCCCAGTGCCAGCCGTGGGTTTTGATCAGCCAGCCGGAAATCAGCGGGGCAATGAACGAGCCCATGTTGATGCCCATATAGAACAGCGAGAAACCGCCGTCACGGCGCGCGTCGCCTTTTTTATACAGGGTACCGACCATTACCGAGATACAGGTCTTAAACAGCCCGGAGCCGAGCACGATGAACATCAGGCCGATAAAGAACAGGTTATTGCCCATGATGGCCGAGAGCGCAATCGACAGGTGACCGAGCGCAATCAGGATCGAACCGTACCAGACGGCTCTCTGCTGGCCGAGCCAGTTATCCGCCAGCCAGCCGCCCGGCAGCGCGGCCAGGTACATTGTACCGGCAAAGATACCGACAATCGCCGAGGCGTTTTCACGCGCCAGGCCCATCCCGCCGTCATAGACGGTGGCGGCCATAAACAGGATCAGTAACGGACGAATGCCGTAAAACGAGAAACGCTCCCACATCTCGGTGAAGAACAGGGAACCGAGCGGATATGGATGGCCGAAGAACGTTCGGCTTTCTTTTTGATTAACAGAGGATTGCATAATTCTCCCGAAAGGTATGTCGTCGTGCTTGTAAACACCAGCAGGTACGCCGGCCAGTTACGTATCTGGCCGATTTTTTACATGCGGCGAAAAGTTGGTTAACCATTTGATAACCAGGCGCTAGTTTTGTCTAGTACCGGACCCTGGACTTTAAGATGAAAATTCGACGATTGTCTACTTTCTTAGATTTAAACTTGGTTAAAAGTGAATAGTGATTGACTTCACACAGAGAAAACCGGCGGTATGAATGGGCAAAAAAAAGCCCGCGATAGTCGCGGGCTTTCGTGCGTTCAGCAAAGCTTATTTGCTTTTCTTAATGTTAAAGACAAATACAGCATAAATAACATTGATTTTAAATGTTTTTATAATTCGACAAATAAAAATGGGTACAACCTTGTGTACAACAAAAATCAAAGTGCTCTGCTTTTTAGCTCACTTTTTGAACTACGAAAATTTCGCAGCTTCTCCGATCCCTTGCCGTAATCTTGCCGTGCTATCGAAACCTCACCGTATCCTTACCGTGATAGCCATTTTCTTATTGTATGATAGTGCCATCACACAATAAGGAATCAGCCAGCCATGAGAATGACCAGCCGCAAAAAAGAGATACTCAGTTACTTTGAACCGGATAACCTCGAATGGGTGACGGGTGAGATTGGTGCGCCGCCGTTCGATGTGTCGGGTGTGGCCTACCTGCTTCATGGCATGGTGTCGTTCGATAAGCGCCACCAGCTCGAATCCACCCGGCGAACTCTTGAAAGCATGGTTGATAATGGGTTGCTTGAGCGGGTGACAGTGTATGAATCGCGGCAGGTAAAGCGTGGCGGTGAAACCAGCGCTACGGTCGTGCGCTACGGTTTACCGGGACAGTGTGCCGTTGTGCGAGATAGTGGCGGCGCTGATAACGCAATATCAGGCGAATACATGCGGGTCAGTTAAGAGCCTGCAATCTGTCGTTAATGTTGTTCAGGTCGTAAACCCGGCGTTCAATATCCAGCATCAGGAAATTGCGGATCTCGGCTTGTTCAGGATTATCAGATTCTCTGGCCTGTAAGAGCAATTCATTGTAACCATGCAATCCCCCCGAATTTTCCGCCGGGGTAGTCCCCCTCCCACGCAAACAGCTAACAGGCTGGATACTGGTATCATGGGTTTGCTTCTCCAGCACAATAAGACAATCCCACCAGTCGCCAAAGTCATACGTGTAAACCAGCTTGTCACCCTCATTCTGGATCGCCGCCCATAGTGGCGTGATTGCCGCATTACCCATGCTTTCACCCTCACCCCATACGCGATACTCGCTACCTAGATCACCTTTACGGCCTTTCTCGAACATATACAGATGTTCGTCATTCCAGCCAAAAGCCAACTGGATCACCGCGTGAAGTTCACTAAAGGGGATTTGCTCTGGAACCAGCACACGCCGCCATATTGGTGGTTTGCTGTCTCGGATGGTTATCTTTAGCTGGTACATGCAAATCCTGAATAAATGCGAATCGGAAGGATAACGATACTGACGCACTCACAATTCTGTAAAGGTGAATAAAGGTAATTTGCTTAATACGCATAAGTTACATGCGGAATAATCCCGTATCTACCTGCGCGGCGCTGGCTTCTTCCACTTGTAGGCAGGCGCTCGCATCATCTCCCCGAACCGTTTACGCCGGACTGTATCAGCATCAATAATGCGCTCCATTTCCCGAACCTCTGCCGGGGTAAGCTGGTGGCCTTCATGCTCCAGCTTGGCGGCGGTCAGCGCTGCTATTTCACGTGGTGTCACTATGGCAGCTCCTGCTATGGTGGGTAACTGGCTGATTTTACATAATTATGTCAGAAAACCAGAATATCGCTACAACTCCAGCCCTATAGCTCGCGCCGCTTTCCCCGCCTTACGCTCAATCACGCCCGTGATTCTATCTACTACCGGACTGAATGCCTGCCAGTAAGCCACCTCCATTGCTAACAACTCTGCCCGCTTCCTGTCAAACGTAGCCCAGCGCATCCCCTTTGGCTTCGGGAACATGCGAATGTCATTAAACAGATTATTGGTAAGGTCATTGTTGCCCCATATCGCGCATCGCTGCTGGCGTATCTTCATTCGCATCCTGTCCAGTCTGTCGGCGCTCTGGCTTTTATAGTGGAGTTTCCAGCATCCCCGGCAGCCAATATCTTTTTTGCCGATATACAGCTTCGCTACCCGCTTTATGCAGTGGGGACAGACGTACCATTCCCGCACACCATACCCGGCTTGTGTGGTCGTGGTTCTGGTTGCCCGTGTAACGCCGTTGATTGTCATGGCGTAGCTGTCGGCTTGCCGGAAGGTATACAACGTTCCGCTTTCGGTCTGGGTATAAAGCTGCGTACCCGGTTCAGCATCCGCCAGCCTGCTACGCATGTTCGCAAGGAATGGCAACCCTATACGGGGCAGGTCGGTGGTATAGCTGCGCGTTCTGCCTCTCACTGGCTGGCCTCCTGCGAATTACTGCGAATCAAACTGCGAATGCGCAAAAATGAATACGAAATAATATGCGTATTTTACTGTAAATTGCGCACCAGTTTTGCAATTTCACATCAATAAAGCCAGTAACTGCGCTGGTTGAGGATGGTTTGCGCATTGGTATCCGTTTCGTTTTGCGCAGATTTTTTGTGAACTGCGCAATTCGCAATTTACTGCGCAATATTCGGGTTTCGTATTTGGAGGATTTTTCACTTTGCGTACTGCGTTCGACTGTAGAAACCCAGCGATAATGCGGCTTACCCGCTGGTACGCAACTGCGAATGGGTTTCGTATCACGCAGTTTTGCCGCGTACCTGACTGCGTACTGCGAACCAGTGGCGCGAACCAGAATATTTTGGACAATCTAAATCACATTCTGGCTTCCAGCCCGCAACTGGCGCGGGTTTAGCGCTACGAGGGTTTAAGATCCGTCCAGGACAGTCCAGGATTTACATCCGTTCTGGTGCGAACGTTACTGCGAACCATCGCCCCCGCTGGTGGGCTGTCGTTGCTTCTTGCCGCCATTTAACCGGAAGGCATTACCGTTCGGTTGCGCTATCCCCATGCGGTGCTGAGTTTCGGTGACAGCTTTATGCAGGTCGCCAAAGTCCTCAACCTTCACGGGCGGTCGCTTCACGTTATCCAGACACATATCACGGCGCTGCTTTACCCATTCCCTACCATCGTCCTCAGCACAAATCATCATGACTTCCTGCCAGCGTGTAGCTGCCCTGCGATACAGCCCCTTTGCTTCCAGTTCCTCGGCTTTCCTGTCGTTTACCATGCTTCTCTCCCTCAGAATTGCGCTTCATCGTCGAATGGCTGGCGCTGGTCAAAATCATCAGGGGTGTTATATATTTCCCATCCCGGCGCGGGTTGCGTGGTATGGCCTTTGTTGACTTCATTTTTGCTAGCTGACGCGCCACGCTTTCCGCCCGGCCTTGCTGTCCTCGCACTGATCACGCTGTCGGCTACTACCTGATACCCCTGCTGCGTTCCTCCATCCTTGCCCGTCCACTGATTGACCTGCATTGTTCCGGCAACACTGACTAAATCGCCTTTAACGTGTTCTGCCAGTGCGTCGGCCTGTTTGCCGAATGCCACCACGCCCAGCCAGAAAGTAACCTCTCCGCCCTCTACTGCATGGCAGGGGAGTGCCACCGCTAAACGCCCCATTGCCATGCTGGTTCCGCTGTTCGTCGTTCTGGTCTGGGGATCTGCCACCAGCCGCCCGTATGCTGATATCTGTGCTGTCATTGTTACCTCGATTATTAGTTTTGCTAATGAAGATTACCCGGCACTGTCTTATTGTGGGACACCTGCTGATTTTTTTCATAGTAAGCAAAAATAGTGTTGTCTCTGTTGTCTTTGTTGTCTCACGGCGCTACAGGCCGCGCCACGTCTGGATTTTGCCGAGACAACATTGATGATTTTGTGTTGTCTCACGCAGGGTAAATGTTGTCTCACTGCCAGCCAGGCAAAAAATCACACTTTCACTATGTTGTCTCAAAACAGCTAAATGTTGTCTCGCTGTTGTCTCAGAAAATGAAATAAAAACCTTATAAATCAATCAAATTTACAAACTGAGACAACAAAGACAACTGAGACAACACTAAAACTACGCATGTGAAAAAAGATCACTCCTCTGGCTGGCTGCTATCCTCTGCCATGAAGTTGAGCACATAAACGCGGATTTGCCTGCCATCCTCGCGCACACGTCCCTGATAACCTCTGCCGCTGGTCGGCGGGGTGAGCATCCCGACGCGTTTAAGTACCTCGGCAAACTGTTTGGCATTGAATCCCCGTGCGATCTCCTGCTCGAAGGTCGCCGGGAAGGTGTAAAAAATTATCGGGTCGCTGTCGTGGTTCCCCTTCTTCCTGTACCCAGCTAAATCACGGATCGGTAAATCACGGGGGTCATAACCCAGCGGCGCGTAGCGGCTCAGGCCATGAGCATTCAAAAACGCCTCCGTCTGCTCAATTATCTGCTGGTGCTCTTTGTTGCCCGTGCCGAACTCGCGCAGCCAGGCATTGTAGCTGTGCTGTATCGCATCACGGCACGTCTGATCGTCCCATCCGGTAACAACCTCACCCAGCAATAAAGCCGCCTCCAGAATGGCAAAACGTGCGGCCACGCGGTGTACCTGCTCGCCATAGTCAGCAGGAATAAGGCTGCGCCAGCGGGTTTCACAGTCACGAACGGTATCAATGGCCTGCTGCTGGTGGTCTGCCAGCCACCCGATCCACTCCCGCCCGGCAGCGCCGTGATGGTGCTGGTAAGCGTCTTTCAGCGCGTCGGCGTGCTGTTTGCCGTTCTGGTGGTCGTGGAAGCGCACCGCCTTACTCAGCGGGATATTCAGCAGGCGCACCAGTTGCCCGGCTTTGGTCTTGCGTCCGGCGGTGGCGATGAAGGTTTCCAAGTCCATTTCCCCGGTACTGATCGCCACGGTGCGCCAGCGTTTTAAATCCCGGTTTCCCCCTTCCTTCGCCCCCTGCAATTTCCCAACGCCATTAAACAGGGCATAGGCAGACTGTGACACGCTTACCGGGTCTGCCCCCTGTCCGACTTCATCCAGTGGCATCAGCCCGTCATTATGTGCGGCGGCTTCGTTCGCCAGCCCCAGCGCCGTGCCGTACCACGTCAGGCGTAGCAAGTCCGGGTTGCCGTATAAGCTGCTGGCGACGTTCGCTGTGGTGGTCTTACCCGCGCTCGACTGTTCATAGAAGTGAATGCCGAATCCGTCAGCGCCAGCCAGCCCGATTAACGGTGCTGCCAGTGCGGCGGCAATGCCTGTCATCATCGAGTAGTTACCGTATGCCAGACGCGCAACACTCTTACGCCAGCTCTCTGAGGTTCCCGCCACGGTGTACCCGGCAACGGCAGAACTGCGACCACTGAATAAAACGGGTTGCGCAGGTGCGCCGATTATCTCCCCGTCCGGCATGATGTATGCCCCGCACTGCCAGCCAGTAGCGTGAGCAACACGCCACAATTCACGTGAGCCGCTACGCTGTAGCCAGTCAGCCAGAATCGCCCGCAAGCTGCTTTTGGTGGTGACGTTAACCCCGCCCGCTTTCAGGGTGCGCCAGCCTTCGCGCTCCCCGATATCAGCCAGGGGGATAGCCGCTGTTGTCGGTATGCCTGCGCCAAAGGCCAGCCAGCGTAATATCAGATACTGATCCTTGTCGTCCCACCCGGTGCCGATAACGTCCATCGGTGAGGCCAGCCAGCTTTCATTGTTGATAATCTCGCCGCTTTCCTTGTCCACTTTAGGCGTGATCCAGTAAACGCCATCTTTGCGGCTCTCAATGCGGGGTTTTAGCGGGTCTTTCTCTGGCTGGCCAGTTTTACCGCCCTCAATGGCCTGTAGTTGTGGTTTCACGCATTCCCCCTGCGGCTGGTACATCGAATCGTTAAACGCAGCCGTAGCGACTTCCAGCCCGTGTTGCTGGTGGTAGTCGTTCCAGTCAGCTTTGCTGTCAGTCGGTGGCAGCGATACCCAGCCAGCCACGGATAAAGCTGCTTTCTCTGCGGCCTCCTTCCCGATGTTGGTGGCTCCGGTTTCGGAGGCTGCTGTAGGGTGGTCGTTATCTGCGGCGATAATAATTTGCGACTGCGGGTGTTTCCGGCGCATTACTCCGGCAACGTGGATCAGGTTCCCGGCGTCAATTGCCGCCACTGTGAGCGCGTCAGGGCGCATCAGGTGAACGGACAGGGCGGTAGCCAGCCCCTCGGCAATTAAAACGCTCTGCGGCGATTCTTCCGCGTTTACGGCATGGTATGCCCCGCGCTTTGCTGAACCTGTCAGGAGGCGCTTTTCTCCCTGTGGGGTGATGGTCTGTGCGGCTGCCACTGCGCCGGACTCATCCACCAGCTCAAGCAGGACTGAACCATCAGGCAATAGCGGGAAAGTGAACCCGTCCAGCCCCTTAGCCATCAGATATTCAGATTCGCCCTGTGTGACGCTCTGGCGCTTTTCTGCATACAGGCTGGCAAACGTAGCCCGGCGCTGCCCTGCGCTTTCTGCGGCCTGTTTCTGGCGCTCCTGCTCGCGCTGCTGGCGCTCAGACTCCATTTGCTCCCGCCTCCGGCTGGCTGCTGTCGGGTCGGTTTCCGCTGCCCGGTAATCAATACCCAGCACATCAGCGGCAAGGTGCGCCGCCTCCGTGGTGTCGCAGTTGTTAACCCGCTTGATTAAATCCAGCCCGTCGCCCGCGCCGCACTGGTTGCAGATAAAGCTGCCGCGCCCGTTATCATCGAACCGGAAGCGATCCGTACCGCCACATGCAGGGCAGGGGGCATGGCGGCGTGATGAATCAGGCACGTCGATAGACAGGCCAGCCAGCACATAAGGCCAGTTGCCAGCGGCGGCGGTGGTCACTTCGCGGATAAGGTCGATATTACGCATTGTGTCGCTCCCTCAGTGCGCCGCTGGCATTTCAGGCCAGCCGTTTTCATCCAGATCAGCAATGAAGTGATCGTGTAGCTCTGCCAGCGTTTCACGTCCGAACGGGGTAAGCTCGCCGCGCTCCGTATCCAGCATGGCCTGATAAAACACAATGGCTTTTTCCGTACCCTGTTCGACGCCGTATCGCTCAATCATTGCGCCCTCGATGTTGTTCGCCATCGCAAGACGTTCCGCGAACGGATAAACCGGAAGTGCCGCTTTGCCATTGGAGTAAATCGCTACCTGCGATGATGTGCCGTCAGACTCAGTAACGGAGGTTGTGCCGTTCTCGCGCTTCATTTCAGCAACGAAACAGGCCGCAATCAGCCAGCGCCACATAGTGACGTTATGCTGCGTGGTAAAGTCGAACCAGCCACGCGCCCCGCCATCAGCAACGGCAAAATGAATGGCGTAGCCGATATCTGGCGTATCGTCGTACTCTCCCGCATCCAGACGGCTTACAGCGCTCTCATAGGTGATAATGGCTACATGCTCATATATCCCGGCATCATTGCGTGTCATGATGTTCACGCCGTCCGGTGTGGCCTCTGCGCGGTGTAATATGTTCATGCTGCTAACTCCTGTTGTTTCTCACGCTGCTGAACAGCGGTGACTGCTCCCATACTCCATCCGTTGCCATGCGCTTCGTCCCTCATACACTGAACGGCAATATCGGGTGTCTCGGCCTCGCCGTACCATGTGACCGGAATCGGCGCACCAGCGCCATCAAAGCAGGTGGCAATAACGCGGAAATTGCTCATGCGCTGGCCTCCGCATCAATTCTGGCTATATCGACAATCGTCAGGACTTTACTCAACCAGCAATACACGATAGCGGCCTGTTCATCGTTTAGGTGAGTGGCTAAATCGGTCATAACGTGAGCCAGCCCATTACGGGCACGGGTCATACGTTCTGCTGTTCGGTCTGCCAGCGTAAAATCATCCGGGTAATCCTGCTCGCGGGATAACATCGCTTCGGCTTCAAGCTCGGACGGATGGCGGTATAAAGCGTTAATGTTCATGCTGCCACCTCCAGACGGATACGGCCTGCAAAGAAACAGACGTGATCCCGTGCCAACGTGCGGCGGGCTTCGCGCTCAGTTTCAGCAGCAATGTGATAGATTTTGGCGGTAATTGTCGGCATATCGCGGCGAACGGCTGCGATTAACCAGATGAAATGCGGATTTTGGGTAGGGGTAGTAGCCATGATGGCAGCCTCTATACAGTGAATTTTGAATTCACCACCAAGAGACGCCAATCTCAGACTGGTGGTGAGCTGAACAAGGTTGGCGTAACCGGCCTGTATAGACACCGGCCTTCCTTTCGGAAGCCTCATCCAGCCCACCATAATTTGGGTGCGCAGGAATTTTGCCGACAAAAAAACACGCTTAGTGCGTGTCGGCACTATACAGGTTATCGGGACGCCAATCCCGACACCAGATTTTGCTGGTGCGCTATAACCATAAACCGGGTTGGCGATAGTCGGCAAGCCCTTTTTTATGGACTCCAGAAACTCACCTTCGCGCACGCGCGTACTGGTCTCGAAACTCTCCTCGTCACCACGACGAGAAAATGAGGAGCTGGCATTAGCTGGCACTGTTATGCCAGCTTTACCCTCATGCGTGTGCGCGATCCCGCGCAAGGTACACATCAGGCCAGCCAGGGGAAAGGCTTTATTCTGGACGGCGGCATTAAGCATGATTAGCCCCCAGATGTTTAGCTAACCAGCGCTGAGAGAGGCGGATTAGCTCGGCTTTACGCTGGTCATATCCCATACCCATATCAATCAGCGTAATGTTGGTACTCTCCAGGTAGGTGAGGTGTTCCAGTTGCCCGGCGTTCATGCTGTCGCGTGGTTCGCCAGTAATGCTATTCGCCTGCGCCCACTGCTTCGCCGTCATGCCACCCAAAACAATGCGGGCGATCATGTTGCTCTCGTTGCTGTAGTGGCGAGCCTGCGTCTGTTTACCCTGTTCTGCGCGGGCGCTTTCCAGCGCTACGCACATCGGTTTAAACAGGTTGGCGGCACCGATACGGGCTTTGAGCTGGCGGCGATACTGAGCGGCAATCTCTGGCACGCTGCGCTGTAGGGCTTCTTCACACTGAATAAAGTAACGGCGAACGGCGCGACCTTGTTCGTTTCGCTCAACCATTGCCAGTTCTTTAGCCATTCCCAGAGAAAGGCCATAATCTTTACTGCGACGGTCGCCGCCACGCTTTGTCACCCATTCGGGGCTACCCTGTTCAAAATTTGAACTTTGATTCCTGAAATCTGAGGAATCAAAAACCACGTAATCAGCACTCAGGCTAAAGCCATATTCATCAATGCGTAGTTTGATCCAGGTTGAAAAGTCGTTACCTACTCCGAGCGCTTTATGCAGTGCCTTAGCGCTAACAATACTGGCCTCACGCCCGCCAATTTGACCGGAAATAACGGTAACAATCGCGGCAAAGTCATTATTGCTATGTTCACCCTGGCAAGTGTTGGATTGTGGGGCGGCCTCCGAATGGAATCGGCTTTTTTCGATAGTCATGTTTTCGGCTCCGTTATGCGGCGTTAAACGCGTCCGGGTAGAGGTTCAGAATGTCGGTAATATCCTGCTGAGATAACCCGTGATGTTCATTAATGGCGGCGTTATGGTTCACAAGCTGGATCACCTTGAGAACATCGCCACGGCAGGAAAAGCGGTAGCGCAGGTGTGCGCCGATACCATCCGGGTTTTTCTCGTCGATACGCTCCAGTTGAATATCAAGCTGGCGCTCCAGTTCAGACGCATAATTACGCCCGGATGAAAGACGGCAGTAGCGCAGAATATCATTTTCTGTCCATCCCTCTACGCCAGTGCGCAGCATATAGACTCGGGCGCGGTGTTTCTTTGGGGTTCGCTTAGGTACTTGTACCGGGCTGGTGGTCGGCGTAATATCAGACGTGCGAATATCTGAGTTAGCCGCCTGCTGTACGGGGCGGTTTTTCTTTTTCATTACGCCACCTTCCCGCGACGTTCTGCCAGCCAGTTATTAATCTCTACCGCATCAAAGGCGGTCACGTTATCGGTGAGCTTCACCGGGCGCGGCAGCGTGCCGTTCTTAACCCAGCGGTCAATGGTTGGCATGGAAACACCAAGAAGTTCCGGCATACGGAAACGACGGATGTATCCAGTAGTGGGAAGTGCTGATTGTGCTGCTTGATGGGCTGTCATATGTCCCGTAACTCCTATGATAGCTGGTGTTACGGGCATTTAAGGCAAAAAAGACCCTGCTGTGAATTACACTAAATTTAATATCATGATGCTAATTTTTAGTATCTGACTACTTGGGCTTTCCTGCTGTAGTGCGATCCATGGGCTTGCGATTCATATCTGAGATTATTTTTTTTAGATAGTCGATAGACGGCTCGGAATAACCTGCACCAACAGATAGCCAATGATTTATTGTTGCGTTAGCCCAAGCATCATTTGTGTCTATACCGTTAATATTTTTACATTCATCAGGAAAGGTATTGCGTGTGTATATAAGAGCCATCAGACAGTTCTCTCTATTCTGACTAAATCTTTTAGTATTCCCATGCTCTTGTATTTCGTTCACTGTATTAACAGTGTTTTTTAGAGGGGAATGATATCTTGGGGTTATAGCTGTGCAATTATCTATACAATCTCTAACACGCAGAAACCAACCCCTTGAAATGTAAATACTATCAAGAGTGATCACTTCTTCATCTTGACGCATTATTTCTGTCTTTATTTCTTCAGGGTTGCTGAAAATATCGCTAGGTAAATCAAATTTGTGAGCTTCTCCTAAAAGGATTGACTCAACGGTATCTGAATTGTCGTAATCAACACAATCATGCGAAGCGGTAAGTAACGGGCCAATCTTTGAAGATCCATAACGTAATACTCCATTTATTGTGCCACTGTTAAGATGCCAAATCCCAGATGCTAAGCCAGTGTTATACCTAACTCCGTGGAGTTCTTTTTCTTGACCGTCATAGAGCACTGGGTCGATAAGATAAAAGTGTGAGTTTTTGAGGCAATTAGTATCTTGTATTACTTTATCTTGTGCCCAGGCTTCCTTATTGATAAATCCGGCCAAAACGCAAGGTATACCATCTAAGATCACACCTAAGTGAATTGCTCCAGATGCCCCCATAAGCAATAGGTCATTGGTTTCAATTTCCAGTAACTCTGAGGCTCTGACGATATGGAAATAAGTGTTTGGAGGAATTTTTTTCATTTACTCATCCATTTTTTAATTGAAGTGACGTTGTAATCTTCGCCATGTTCCAGCGCTACCAGCAAATCACACCACAACGTGAGCGCTGCTTTTCGCTCATCGAAATACTGGTGACGGTTATAGATACCCTCCACGCCTTTAATTTTGTGGTTCAGGCATCGCTCAGCTATCACGGGGTCAATCCCCAGCGCTGCCATTTGAGTACGCATCGTGCGGCGCAGATCGTGAATACTGAATGGCTCAACGTCCGGCATTTCTTTCAGGACGGCGGGCATAACCATATTCAGGGTGGCGCGGCTGACATGCGATGTCGTTCTGGCTCGTCTGGCTGGAATTAGCCAGCGGCTGTCTCCGGCAAAGAGCCTGATTTCTTCGATCCACTCGATTACCGGCTGCGGTAGGGGAATGTCGATATCATCCCCATTCTTTGCACGGGTTCCCGGCAGGTGCCAGACGGCATTTTTCAAATCAAACTCATCCCATTCTGCGGCGCATAGCTCCATCTTTCTGACGCCCAGCGCAAGAATGATTTTAAAAGTAAGCTCGTTTTCCCTGCTTATCCCGCGCCCACGGCGTAGCGCTTTAAAGAACTGGATTAATTCATCGCGTGATAAGGCGCGTTTTCGCCCCTGCTCCTTGCCCCCGGCATCCTTCGAGCCAAAGGATATAGCGGGGTTCACCTCAATCATTCCGCGCACCACAGCGTAATCAAACAGGCGCTTTAACATTCTCAATACATCATTAGCGACTGTGGGAGATCCGCGCTGTAGTACGTCCTGCAAAATGCTATCAATATGACGCGGGCGCACGTCCTCGACGTTCATCTTGCCAATTAGCGCCACGATGTTTTTTTGTAGGCTGCTGCGGAAAAGGTCAGGGTGTTTGTAATTTGGTTCTATCTGGCGGGTGTAATACTCAGCGGCAAGCGCCGAAACGTTAATGGCGTTCTTCTCAGCCTCGATCTTTGCCATAGCATCGGCTTTTCGCTGCTGCTTCTCTGCGGCCACGTCATAACCCAGCGCAACGCGTGCGGAAAGCTCCCTTGCTATTTCCCTTGCTTTAGACAAAGGGAAGTCAGAGTAAGAGCCAATCAGCATAGTTCTGGACTTACCAGCCATTTGATAGCGGTAGCGCCAAAAAGGGGTTTTATCCTCTTTACGAAACCTCAGATACAGCCCGTCACCGTCTGCACGTCCCTCGAATCTTTCCCCGCTCTTAACCCAAGCGCGAATTTGCATATCTGTAAGTTTTGGCATGTGCGAATACCCGTTAAACCAGTTTATTTAGTCATGGGTACAACGTAATTTGCCCCAAAAACTACCCAAGACGTACCCAAAACAGCGATAACCCATGCAGGGTACAACCTTGTGTACAACATTATCATGCACTCTGGTGCGTCGTTATGATAGCCCCTGATAACAAAAAAGCCCGGCATATGCGGGCTTTATGGATTTCGTGCTGGTGGGTGAATCGTCCTGATAGCTTATTTGCTTTTCTTAATGTGCTTAATCAGACGTTTACGCTTGCGCATCTGGTTCGGCGTCAGGGTGTTGCGCTTGTTGGCGAACGGGTTTTCCCCTTCCTTGAACTGGATACGGATAGGCGTGC
>ERZ1034878.791-NODE-791-length-13250-cov-11.292611_pt1 | contig 13250 bp, 12 predicted proteins | sample MGYA00520593_ERZ1034878 | MGnify/ENA primary metagenome ERZ1034878 (study PRJEB33766, sample SAMN09781724) | gut metagenome | biome: gut microbiome | host: Homo sapiens | place: Madagascar | study: EMG produced TPA metagenomics assembly of the PRJNA485056 data...
GTTTAGATATTTCAAATGCTAGTTTCAATCGTCCGCAAGTATATTATTATATGCCGTCAAATCAGCCTACACGCTATAATTTTCAACCGGAACCGGAAACTCCTGCTCCTGAAAAAACAATTATAGCGGCAGGGCTTTTGCAAGGATTTGCCATGCTTTTGCAAAAGTTTTCAGGCTGGTGCGGTAATAAACTTATGCAAGGTAAAGAGTTTACAAATTTTGAAAATATTCAAAAAACTGCAAACAATATGGTGAATAAAAACGGACTTAAAGTGACAGTAGATTTTATTGATAAAAATAATATAAGAAATTACGGTCCGAATTTGCAACAGATGCTTGCTCCTGTTGCGAGAGGCGAAAACGCTTTTTATACAGACGGTTTAAAACTTGCGGTTGCACCGAAAAGTAAACCGTCACTGATTTTGCATGAACTCGGGCATGCCATAAATGCCAACAAAGGTAAATTCATGCGATTTTTACAAAAGTCGAGAGGATATGCTTCTGCTGTCCCGACGGCACTTTTGATTGCAACGGGCTTGTTCCAACGAAAAGATAACAAACCAAATTTTATTGAACGTCACGCGGGACTTATCGGATTTTCTGCATTTTTGCCAACAATTGTAGAAGAAGGCTTGGCATCTCTCAGGGGCTTAAATGCTGCGAAAAAGACTTTGGGTAAGGCTGTAAATCTTGCGCCGTTGAAGCGGAACTATTTCTTTGCGTGGTTGACTTACGTAATTGCCGGTGTTGGGCTTGGAGTTGCTGCAAAGCAGGCATTATTAGAAAATCGTCGAACTCAATAACCTAAAACATATTATGTTTATAAACAAAACTTTAAAATTTCAATTAATTTTCTAGCTAGGTAAAAAAACACTTGACTTAAAAATATGTTTCACGTATTATAAAACTTGTCGGCGACGTCGAGATAAAGACGGGATGTGGCGCAGCTTGGTAGCGCACCTCGCTTGGGACGAGGGGGTCGCACGTTCAAATCGTGTCATCCCGACCATTTAAATTAAAGGCTTTCAGATATTTTCTGAAAGCCTTTTTTAGTTTCTGCGTGTAATTGGCGTGTAATGGAAGGAAAATACGTTAAAGTCAATTAAAGTAAGTTCAACTTGCTTAAACTCATTTTCCAAAATTTTGGTTATTCTTAGATTGTTTTTCTTCCCTTTGTTTTCGATGCTTTTTTCTTTCTTCTATACAAAAAAGTTTGTATTTTATGAACGAACGAACATCAACTATATCATTATGTTCAAGTCCTAAATCGACTAAAACTCTTCTGAGTCGTTTTTCTGGTGTTATAGATGGTTCATCTATATTTTGATTTTCAAGCATTTCTTTAAACATATTGTCTGTATCATTAGGTGCAATAGCTAATGATAAGCGTAAAAGGGTATCAATACGAGGTAGTGTTTCATGCTTTAAAAAATCCACTATAACAGAGGTGCTAACTCCTGATAACTCAGACCATTTTCTATATGATATTTCGTTTTCTTCAAATTTTCGATTGAAATAATTGCGAAGCTTCTTTGAAATGGCTTGTTGTTTAAGCTCAGCCTTTTTGTTAATATCATTATCCTTAAAGCCTTTGGCTTCTTTTTTAAACTTCTCTTTGTTGTCTGTTTTGCTTTTCATATTTATAAATTCCTCACGGAAATTATAGAGTATTCTTTTAGTATTGTCAAACCGTTCCTGTAAGGAAAATCTAAAACTTTGTATTGATTTTTCAATACTGTTCCAATTACCCTTGACTTAATCAAATAATACTGGTATTATAAAACTGTTCCTATTTTTCAGAACATTAGTAAAAGTAAAGAAAGCGAGGCAAACAATGGAAATACTTACAACAAAAGAAGTCGCAAAGTTGGTACATTCAGATGTTCGTACAATTCAAAAGAAAGCAGAATCAGGATATTACCCTAAAAATGTTTGTGGCAGACATGGTAGATATTGGCTATTTAACAAAGAAAATCTACTAAAATTTGTCTTTGGTGAATTAACTAAGGAGGTAGCCTAATGTCTGTATATAAAGATAAACGAACAGGTCATTGGGGATACAACTTTATGTATAAAGGAGGAAGGTACCATAGACTTTTCCCAGAAGCTAAAACTAAAAACGAAGTTGAAGGTTATGAGCAAATTGCTCGTGCCAACCTTCGACAAAAAGCTTATGGAATAATTGAAAAGCTTAAACCGAATCTCATAGAGTTAATAAAAGACTATAACGACTATCAAGAAGTCGCTTACACAAGACCACACGAATTTGATTATGTGATTAATCATTTCTATAAGATGACAGGTAATAAGATGGCAGACGAAATAATACTAAATGATTTGTTAAAATATCAAAATACAAGAGTCAAAGAAGTCAAAGCTTCAACAGTAAACAGGGAAATGGATTGTATAAAAAGAATTTTCTCATTAGCAAAACAAAACAGAAAAATTGACTATAATCCTTGCGATATGTTAGTCGATTTGAGAATTGAGAATCCGCCTGAACGTTATTTGACTAAAACCGAAGAAGCTATGTTGTTGAAAGTTGCAAATCCAATGATGAAAGTAATGATAATCGTAGCGATTTATACAGGCATGAGAACAAATGAAATTCTTAGTCTAAAATGGCGAGATATATTTTTCAAGGAAGGTTACTTGATAGCCTTAAATACAAAGAACAATAAGCCTCGTAAATTACCAATGGTAAATAAGGTTAAAGATGCACTATTGTCATTAAACAGATTAAGTGAATATGTATTTACCTCTCCACAAACACTAGCTAGATACAAAGATATCAAAACTACATTTGCAAGGACTGTAAAACGAGCAGGTATTCCTCATATTACTTTCCATAAATTACGACACACAACGGCGTCAAGATTGAATGAATTAGGAGTAGATATTATTGTAATCCAAAGAATCCTAGACCATTCGGATTTGAATATTACACGAAAATATACTCATACTTTTGATGATAGTATAACAAATGCTTTTAATAAGCTTAATGAGTATTAACAGACTATCTCAAAAGATTAAACTATGCGTATTGGGGGCACTGACATACGCATTAGTTGTCGTACAGTGCAGTAATTGGCTGAAAAAAACCAAGAAAGGAAAATTATGAGAAAAAAATTGCGAAAAATTGGTAGTAAAACTCGTAACAGATATAAAGGAACTGTTGTAAGGTTTGGAATTAAACCCAATCCGTTTAGTAATTTCTCAGAAAAAACAATATTACTTAAGAATATTATTAAAATGGACTCTCAAAAAGTAATAGCAGACCATTTATGGTTTACAGTAGGTAAGCAACTAAAAGAACTTAATCTAAAAGCAAGAGATGTTATTAGTTTTAATGCTCGTGTTGGCTCATATAAAAAAGGATATAAGCATGATGAAAAAGACTACAACCTCAAGTACATGACTAAAATCAAATTGGAAAACAAGCAAAAACGAGAATCAAAAGAGGGAGATTTGACTTCTGCCACTGAACCAACTTTGGAAGAACTTAAAGAAGCTCGTATAAAAGTTCAAAAGAAAGGGAATTAACTAATGTCAAAAAATTCAAAAGACCTTATGAGAACTCTAAGGTTACCCCATTTTATAGTTGAAACTTTAAAATTTTATGAGAAAGAAGGTTATATTGATAGGAATAGCTTTATTCAAAATTCAATTAGAAATTACGCAAAGTATTGTGAAACTTATTCTGATTTTGCACAAACAGAAACTACACCAATAAAAGTTAAACTACCAAACTCAATATATCAACAACTTATTAAGTTAGCGAGAGAACATCAATCCTCCATTCCTGCAATAGTAGCAACGACTCTCTCTTTTTCGATTGCTAACATAATTGATGAATTGCAAAGAAGATAATTACAGACAACATTTCTCATAAAAACACAAAGTGTAGATAACCTTCTGTAAGAGAATAATATATCAGAAGTAACATCTTACATACATTCTTTTTTCAACAGAAGGCTTACAAACAAAAGGACAAACAATGCTAAAAACAGCAACAAATAATTCCCTCTTAAATGTATTTAATGAAAACTATAACTATTGTTCATTGTTTAATAAGATTTCTTCATGCCTTATGAAAGAAAAGATTGAAGAGATACTAAAGGTTTCTCTTGAAGAACATGATAGTGAACGTGTTATTGACAAATTCAGGGAAGATTTGAAAGTAATAAGAAACTATCGCATAAGTAACATTGAAAAATACAAAAGAATAATAATTGAGTATGCTAACATTTGGTGCGGTTCTAAAAAGATAACAAACGATTTTATTAGTCATGTTGCTGATGGTTCTATCTATTCTTTCTTTAGGGTGAAGTATATCGGAAGAAAAAGGATAAGAAGACAAGAAGGGAACAACTTTCCTAACAATCTTATTTTTGATTTTGATTTTGATATTTTTCTTAATTTAACAAGTAGATTTGAAGAAATGCATGAGTATGAAACCTCATACAGACATTACTTCATGATTATCTACTTACTTGAACTTATTGAAAGTGTAGGCGTTGATATATCAACTTTTGATAAAAGGTTTTATAAAAAATTTTTCTCTGTTTTACACAATAATATCAATTCTATGGTGTTAACAGGCATGGTAGCCTTTGCTGAGTTTGATTTAGGTTATCCCTATGTCGCATTATTTGATGAATTGAGAAAACTTACACCTGAAACAAGGAAAAATTTTACTTACCTTGTAACTCCTGATAATTTGAGTTTTACATGCAAAATTAAAAACTATTCAGTTATCACAAAAAAATTTGCTAAATATTTAGGGAATGCACCTACTGATGAAGACAAAGGCAAAACAGTTATTAGAATGGGTAGAAAATACAAACTAAAAGATAATGATATTATCCATATTTTGGAAAGCAGAGAGCTTGATACGACTTCTTATTCAGAGTTAAGAATTGTTGAAGGTTCTACATCTGATAGAATGAAAGTTTTTGTTAAGTTATCAGGACAAAGAATAATTAACCGTCTGTTTAGTATAAACGGAAATGTGACAAGAAACTTAAAGACTCATAACCTGCATGAATATATCTATATGAGTGATAATTTTGTCGCCTTCACCTTGTGGGTTGTTTTGGCATCAACAAAAGAAAGCCAAAATAATTTTAAAGATGTAGAATGCTCTAAAATATTACCATATATTCAGTTTGTGAAAGAAGAAGCTAAACACAGGCAAAGGGGGATTGTACCGACAACAGCAACTGCTATCCTTCTTTCTAAGATGGGAATAATGGAACGAAAAACATACCTAAGAAACAAGTTCAATAACAACGCTACACGACAAAGAGCCTTTATCAGCCGAAGTGTTGCTAAAATCAGAAGACTTAAAGAGAAAACAAAGGGACCTTTGGTCTCCATATTAGTAAAGGAGTTGAAGAATGGCTATAAATGGTAATATTCTTATTGACAAACTCCGTATTACTTTCCCTATTGACACATTGTCAGAATTAAACACTACGGAAAGAACTTATATAGAAAAGGTTAGAGAAACACTGGAACAATATTACCATGCGACTGCATACTCTATAAGTAGTAGCAGAGGCGAGATAAAAATAACCCTAACTCCTACAAGATTTAAGCCACCCCACAATTTTGCTTATACTGATACTAATTTAGAAATGCCTAGTGAAAAATGGCTATTAAACCTGCTACTGAAGTTAGGGTTCCAAAACAGAAGGTTTAGTGAAACCGCACGCATAGTATGGATTCACTTAACTAAGAATGTAATTATGAATGAACAAGTATCGTTGTATAAGGAATTTCTTTCATCTTATCCTTTTGCAAACGGATACAAATCTGCACTAATTTCTTCAAGTAAGAACAATGCAACGCTCCGTATTGCTACCCAAAAACGAAACACCGAAAGAGATGATATAAATGGAGAGCGTACAATTATTTTTTATGATAAAGGTCAAGAATTAAGAGATAAAGCAAACCTTGATTGTATTGACTTGAAAGAACCTTTGACAAAAGAAGAAATCGCAATATTGAAGGCTCATGATGTTTTCTATAATAGAAGATTTAGAAAATTAGATTTATATAATTTGAATTTGTTACGATGTGAACATCAGTACAGGTACAGGGAAAAAATAAAACCACTTGCAAGATTTCTGAATAATGATACTAATGATATTTTGACAGTAGATGTCTTGATTAACCTATTAGCCCAAAGGGCTTTGTATGAAAAGCTCAACTCTTTTTATATTCAGCAACTAAAGAAAATTATTTTTTACAAAGAGCCTAATGTACAAGAAGCTCTGCCTTTTGACAGTTATCAAAGAAGTTTCATTGATTTATTAAAGAATGCTGATATCACCGAATTAAAACTGATATACAAAACCTGCGGTTTAAGTGATAAGTTAGACAGAAACTTGAAAAATTTTTATAAAATAAATTCTTGTGATGTCTATACTGAATTATATCAAAAACTATGCAGGTGAAAACGGTTATCTTTATTAGCAACCAAATTGAAGCGTAAATCGGCAATGCTAATTCTCTTACAGAGAATAAAGATTCCCTTAAAGAGGTTGCTAGAGGGCTTAGAATAGATGTTTTAATGTTCAGTAACGCAAGTTTATAACTTTGCTACAACACTGTCCAAGTTCAAATACATATTAGACTAAACCTTATCTTTTTAGGACACTAAATAAAGAACTCTTTTTCATCAATAACCATAATTGCATTATAGCATAAATAAGCAATATTACTGGCATGTTTCAATTCTTCAATTCTCTTATTACATTCTTATTTGCAACATATCAAGTATCAGGTTGCAGAAGGAAGGTATAGATGAAAAATTTAGTAGAACCGATTAAGGATAAAAAAGACGTAGAAGCGATTGAGCAATATTTATCGAAACATAGCCTAAGAAATCAGTTAATCTGGGCTTTTGGAACAAATACAGGGCTTAGAATATCCGATATTTTAGGATTGAATGTTGATGATGTCCAAAACAAGCAATATGTTGAAATCGTAGAGAAAAAGACAAAGAAGTATAAGCGGTTTCCCTTGAATGACAAACTGAAAAATTTAATAAGAAAATATCTTGTAATAAGGGACAAAATGTATTCTTTGACTGATGATGAGCCATTATTTATAGGTAAAAAACATTGCAGATTACATAGGTCACAAGTGTACAGGTTCATAAATGAGGTATGCAGAAACTTGGGAATAACTGTCAATGTTGGAACCCATACAATGCGAAAAACTTTTGGTTATCATCATTACAAACAAAATAATGATGTAGCACTGTTGCAAAAAATTTTCAACCATAGTTCACCGTCAATAACGATGCGTTATATCGGCATCGCACAAGAAGAATTAGACGAGTCATACATCAATTTTGAACTATAAAACAACCACAATGCACCATAACGTAATGCAACCAAATATCTATACTGTCGAATAAAACTCGTAAGTAAATAGTAGCATACAAAAACTTTATTGTATATGTAGCATAAATAAATATTAACAGACAAAAGAGCAATAGGCAAAGTCTTGTCTATTGCTCTTTTTCATTCTTATGCACCGATTTAGATAAAATGGTGCATAAAATAATAAAGGAATTTAAGATGGGAGGAACTCTAAAGACAGAACAACACTTAGCAAATTTGTTAAAAGCCAAATTTCCTATCATATACATTGAATCGTGGGAAGAAAATCGTGTAATAGATATGATTACTAATATTTGCCATAATAAATCGCTTATCAAATCCGACAGAGTTGTATATGTATGGAGTATGACGACCGGATTGGTTAATGCAGATACTAATAACAATACGCAAGATTATACAGATGTCGATATGGCTCTTAACTATTTCAATAATGACGTTGAAGAAGATGCAGTTCTCATTATGAAAGATATTCATACTCATATTGAATATCCTTTAACAACACGAACTTTAAGGGATACTGCTAATATTCTTAAAAATTCCGAATTTAAGAAAAATGTTATTTTAATTGCACCAGAACTAAAATTACCACTTGATTTACAAAAAGATGTTACAGTGGTTGATTTTGAATTACCTAGTGTTAAAGAAATTAGAGAATTACTTGATTCAATTATAGAAACTAATTTGGGTGAAACCTGTACACTAACAGATGAAGAAAAGAATGTTTTTGCAAAGACAGCACAAGGATTAACTTTGCAGGAAGCCGAAAATGCTTTTGCTCGTGCAATTGTAGAAAGAAAGCAATTAACTATTGATGAGCTTGATATTATTATGGATGAAAAATGTCAGGTTATTAAAAAAACTGGGATGCTCGAATTTATAAAATCCAATCTGAGTATGAATGATATTGGAGGTTTGCAAAATCTGAAACATTGGTTGATAAAACGAAATAAATCTTGGCTTGATAAGGCTCAGAAAGATTATAATTTGCCAGCACCTAAAGGTGTTCTTATTACAGGGATTCCAGGTTGTGGTAAGTCATTGACTGCTAAAGCGATGAGTAGTTTGTGGAAATTACCTTTGCTAAAACTAGATGCAGGTAAAATTTTTGATAAATGGGTAGGTGGTTCAGAAGAAAATATAAGAAAAGTTATAAAGACCGCTGAAGCCGTTGCTCCCAGTATTTTATGGATAGATGAAATAGAAAAAGGTTTTGACAATGAGAATGGTTCTTCTGTTGGGAAAAGAGTATTTGGAACATTTTTGACATGGATGCAAGAAAAAACAAAACCTGTTTTTGTTGTAGCAACAGCGAATAATATCAACATGTTACCGCCTGAATTTATGCGTAAAGGTAGGTTTGATGAAATATTCTTTGTTGATATTCCTACACCAAAAGAAAGAGAAGTAATATTCAGATTACACCTTGATAAAATGCTTAAAGGGAGTATTTCAGAGAATTTTTCCGTTACAGATATGCTCATAAATGACCTTGTAGAAAAGACAGAAGGATTTGTAGGTTCTGAAATTGAACAGGTTGTGGTATCAGCAGTATTTGAAGCGTTTTCCGAAGACAGAAAATTGCACAAAGAAGATTTGTTCAGAGCAATAGAAAATACCGTACCTTTATCAGTTACACAGGCTGAACAGATAGCAAAGATAAGAGATTGGGCAAATGTAAGAGCAGTTGCAGCAACTTCTAAAAATGATAGATTGAATATTTCTGATAATGACCCTAAAAAATCTCGTGGTGGAAGAAATATTGATTTTTAAAGATTTGGGGGAATTGTATGAAGAAAAAGAAAATTCCAATAAAAGAATTGCAAGACTTACTAAAAACGACATTAGAAAAATTCTATTCAAGTGAGGATAATAAATTATTGTTGTTGAATGGTGTGGAACGAACATGTGTATTTAGAATAGGTTTGTATTTACATGATGAAATAAAAGTAAAAATCGAAGAAGAAAACAAAGATAAAAGCAAAGAAATTCCCCAAAAAGAAACAAAAATTTTTAGTTCTATTGAACTTGATAGTGAATATAATAAACACTTTGAAAATCCCAAAGTTGATAATAAAGGTAGGCTTATTAGACCTGATTTAATAATGCATAGCAGGTTTAATGATGATAATAATATTATGGCTATTGAATTTAAAGGCTATTGGAATAAAAAAGGTATAGAAAGAGATACCGAGAAGTTAAAAACTTTTACAGATAAGGAAAATGGCTATAAGTATCAATTAGGGGTATTAGTTGTATTAGAAAAAGAGTATGCTGATATGATTTGTTTTCGGAATGGGAGAAGTAAGTTAATAAGAATTGAGGTGAAAAAATGACAACAGCAAAAGAATATTATAACAAAGCAAACAGAATAAAAAATTCAGAAAAAGCTATTGAATATTATACCAAAGCAATAGAATTAGACCCAACAGAGCCCATTTATTATACTGGCAGGGCATCTTTGTATAGAAGATTCAATATAAAGCAGTATGACAAAGCAATTATTGATTATACTAAAGCACTAGAGTTAGAGCCTGATAATATTTTTAATTATATATGTAGAGCAAAGTGTTATTGTGCTTTAATGCAGTATGATAAAGCCATTGAGGATTTTAGCAAAACAATAGAACTCGCTCCCGATAATGCTGAATATTATAAAAATAGAGCACTGGTTTATGATGATTTAAAACAGCCTAATAAGGCTATTGACGATTATACTAAAGCAATAGAATCATGCTCGAATAAAGCTGAATGTTATAACAATAGAGCAAAATATTATTACTATTTAGAACAGTATGACAAAGCAATTGCTGATTATACCAGAGTAATAGAATTAACAACACCTGACTATCTTTGTTGTTATTATTACAAGGAGAGAGCAAAGTGTTATAAAAAGTTAAAAATATATGATAAAGCTATTGAGGATTACTCTAAAGCAGTAGCAGGGCATCTTTTTTATTTTAGAGATTTGGAAAATGACTGTTATTACAATATGGCATGTTGTTATTTGGAATTAAATAAATATGATAAAGTTATTGAGTCAACTACAAATGCAATAAAATCATATAATAAATCTAGCCAAAAGGCTATTCATTATTATCTTAGGGCAAATTGTTATTACAAATTAAAACAATATAATGATGCAATTAAAGATTATAATAATGCAATTAGAAGAAACTCTTGCGAATGGGAATATTACTATAATAGAGCAAAATGCTATTTTGAGCTAGGAGAATTTGACAAAATGCATGATGATTATGATTATTTGATATCTAACCCTGAAAATGAGTTATCTAACGTAGATATCAAAAAATGCAACCAAATATATGACAAATTTCAACCTGTCAATATTGAAACCTGTTCAAAGCAAGAAATAATGGATATTGCAAATATCAATTTGAAAACAGCTAATAAATTTATCAAGCTTAGAAATAGTGGTGTAATATGGCAGAATATAGAATCCTTAGCTCAAGATTTAGACATAAAACCATATCTGATAAATTTAATTAAAAATAAACTAATATTCCCACAAAAATAAACAACAGGTATGTATAAATATGCTTATAACAATTGAGGTAAAGAAATGACAACAGCAAAAGAATATTTTAAAAAAGCTAAAAAAATGAGAAGCTATAAAAAAGCTATTGAATATTATACCAAAGCAATAGAATTGGACCCAACGGAGCCTATTTATTATAATAACAGGGCATCTGTGTATAGAGAAGAACAGCTGTGGAATCAGTATGACAAAGCGATCAAGGATTATAACAAAGCCGTAGAATTAGATCCAACTAATGCTAAATTTTATTTCGATAGAGCAGAGTGTTATATACATCAGTATGACAAGATTAAAGTTATTAAGGATTATACTAAAGCAATAGAATTAGATCCTAAGGAACCCAAATATTATGCAGGTAGAGCAAATTATTATAAAGTATGGATGCACCAGTATGACAAAGCTATTGAAGATTATACAAAAGCAATAGATTTCGAACCAAATAATGCAGAATATTATTCTACAAGAGCATATTGTTATTACCTTGCTGGTATGCATCAGTATGGCAAAGCTATTGAGGATTGTACCAAACTAATAGAACTTGCTCCAGATAATGCAAAATATTATATAAGTAGAGCAGTTTGCTATAAAAAATTACACCAGTATGACAAAGCTATTGAGGATTATACTAAAGCAATAGAATTAAAACCTGATAACGCTAATTATTATTCTGATAGAGCAGATTGTTATAAAAATTCTCATCAGTATGACAAAGCGAGAGAAGATTTGGATAAAGCGAGTTTAATAACAAAAGTAGAAGAATATTATCAAAAAGCTGAATCGGCTAGTTTTATTGATAAGTTTGAAGATGCTATTGAATATTATACCAAAGCAATAGAATTAGACCCAAAGAATACCTGTATCTATTCAAAAAGAGGTCTTTGTTATACTAATAATAAGGAGTATGAAAATGCAATTAACGATTTTAACAGAGCCATAATATTAAATCCTTATGATGCAAATAATTATTGTGGTAGAGGAGGAGTTTATTTTACATTGGGGCAATATGAGAAGGCAATTGATGATAATACGCAAGCTATAGAATTAGCCCCATACAATGCACCATATTATGCAAATAGGGCATTTTGTTATGTTAATCTTGAGCAATATAAAGAAGCTCTTAAAGATATCAATAAAGCAATAGAGCTAGACCCAAATGAAGATCAAAATTATTTATGTAAAGCGGAGATTTACTCTAGGACAGGACAATATCAGAAAGCTATAGATATTTATTCTGAAATTATTGAGGTATTAGATGAAAACGATTATTATGTATTGCGAGCATATATTGAGAGAATATATTGCTATGTCGATATAAAAGATTACAAATCCGCAATGTCTGACTGTAGATATTTGCTTGATAATCAAGAATTATTTTCACAAGTTGCTGAATATGACACTTTTAGGAATCTTGAAGACACTTACTATGATCTAAAACAAGTAACTGCATCCAATGAATATAACGATAGTGAAAATTACGATGAAGAAGATAACGAAGAATGTATTTCACATATAAAAAAAGCATTATTTTTATTTGAAAAATGCAGAAATAGTCAAAATAAGAATTTAGGTATAGATGCTTCAATAGAAATTGCTAAAGCATATATTGCAAATAAAGAATTTGTCGAAGCTTTCGTTGAGCGTGCACAAAAAGAACCGAAAGACGATTTATCCATAACATTGATGTTAGTAATTGGTACAGGATTGACTTTAATAAAAAAAATGGAAGAATCCGGTTATAACTCAGACGAAATATTAGAAGTTTTTGAAAAACAAAAAATGAATCAAACCAATATATCTGCCATACATCACAATCCAAAACATGGCAGAAAGTTAGATTTGTAGGTGGGATATGTCAAGACGAAGTGATTATAGAAGTTTCTATTTGTTATTGAAAATGCTGATTGGTGCAACAATAGGTATTTTGTTTTTCTTATTCCGATTTCTGAAAAATGTGTACAAATACAACCTTTGTGGTGAGCTTGCGTTATCTTCACTTATAGCATTTTTGTATTTGGGAATAGTTGCAGGAATAGCACGAAGTTCAGAAGAAGTTGCAGGATTTTTTGCATTAGCAGGAATTATTTATTATTGTTATTGGTGGCATAAAAAATTTTCTTATGCAGATATCAGAATTAATTCATCAAACTGGAAAGAACAGGCATGGTGGTGGACTCTTGACGGTTGGCAATTTGAACAAGAAGTCGCAAGAGTGTTTAGGGCAAACGGTTATAAAGCAACAGTTACAAAAGGCTCTGGCGATGGCGGTGTAGATATAATCC
>ERZ1034878.792-NODE-792-length-13234-cov-22.770772_pt1 | contig 13234 bp, 9 predicted proteins | sample MGYA00520593_ERZ1034878 | MGnify/ENA primary metagenome ERZ1034878 (study PRJEB33766, sample SAMN09781724) | gut metagenome | biome: gut microbiome | host: Homo sapiens | place: Madagascar | study: EMG produced TPA metagenomics assembly of the PRJNA485056 data set...
CGGCCTTCGGTAGATGTGTTGTTCCATTCTGTCGCCAAACAGGCGGGGCGTAATGCGGTTGGGGTGATCCTGACCGGTATGGGCAACGACGGCGCGGCAGGAATGTTGGCGATGCGTCAGGCGGGGGCATGGACCCTTGCGCAAAACGAAGCAAGTTGCGTGGTGTTCGGCATGCCGCGCGAGGCCATCAATATGGGTGGTGTCTGCGAAGTGGTCGATCTTAGCCAGGTAAGCCAGCAAATGTTGGCAAAAATTAGTGCCGGACAGGCGATACGTATTTAAATCAGGAGTGTGAAATGGCGGATAAAGAACTTAAATTTTTGGTTGTGGATGACTTTTCCACCATGCGACGCATAGTGCGTAACCTGCTGAAAGAGCTGGGATTCAATAATGTTGAGGAAGCGGAAGATGGCGTCGACGCTCTCAATAAGTTGCAGGCAGGCGGTTATGGATTTGTTATCTCCGACTGGAACATGCCCAATATGGATGGCCTGGAATTGCTGAAAACAATTCGTGCGGATGGCGCGATGTCGGCATTGCCAGTGTTAATGGTGACTGCAGAAGCGAAGAAAGAGAACATCATTGCTGCGGCGCAAGCGGGGGCCAGTGGCTATGTGGTGAAGCCATTTACCGCCGCGACGCTGGAGGAAAAACTCAACAAAATCTTTGAGAAACTGGGCATGTGAGGATGCGACTATGATGCAACCATCAATCAAACCTGCTGACGAGCATTCAGCTGGCGATATCATTGCGCGCATCGGCAGCCTGACGCGTATGCTGCGCGACAGTTTGCGGGAACTGGGGCTGGATCAGGCCATTGCCGAAGCGGCGGAAGCCATCCCCGATGCGCGCGATCGTTTGTACTATGTTGTGCAGATGACCGCCCAGGCTGCGGAGCGGGCGCTGAACAGTGTTGAGGCGTCACAACCGCATCAGGATCAAATGGAGAAATCAGCAAAAGCGTTAACCCAACGTTGGGATGACTGGTTTGCCGATCCGATTGACCTTGCCGACGCCCGTGAACTGGTAACAGATACACGACAATTTCTGGCAGATGTACCCGCGCATACCAGCTTTACTAACGCGCAACTGCTGGAAATCATGATGGCGCAGGATTTTCAGGATCTCACCGGGCAGGTCATTAAGCGGATGATGGATGTCATTCAGGAGATCGAACGCCAGTTGCTGATGGTGCTGTTGGAAAACATCCCGGAACAGGAGTCGCGTCCAAAACGTGAAAACCAGAGTTTGCTTAATGGACCTCAGGTCGATACCAGCAAAGCCGGTGTGGTAGCCAGTCAGGATCAGGTGGACGATTTGTTGGATAGTCTTGGATTTTGATTTGTATTGCCTGATGTGGCGTGACCACGTCATATCAGGCGGTCTGATAAGGCGATGACGCCGCATCCGACAAACGCACACTATGCTTGATGTGTGGCAGCAAAAGCCCTAAATCCCGCCTGTTTTGCCCCTTACTCAAACCATTGAACGCTTTGCGCTCTGGCATCATTCACGCTTAATACTCTTTCCAGGATTGGCGACGTGTCTGACGAGAGCGACGACAAAACAGAAGCCCCCACACCTCACCGACTAGAAAAAGCGCGGGAAGAGGGGCAAATCCCGCGTTCCCGTGAACTGACCTCACTGCTGATTTTGCTGGTGGGCGTTAGTGTTATCTGGTTTGGCGGTGTGTCGCTGGCCCGTCGATTGTCGGGCATGCTCTCCGCTGGGCTGCATTTTGATCACAGTATTATCAATGACCCGAATCTGATCCTCGGGCAGATTATTCTGCTGATCAGAGAAGCCATGCTGGCGCTGCTGCCGCTGATTAGCGGCGTGGTGCTGGTGGCGCTCATTTCTCCGGTCATGCTGGGAGGGCTGGTATTTAGCGGCAAATCCTTGCAGCCGAAGTTTTCCAAACTCAACCCGCTACCGGGCATTAAACGGATGTTCTCGGCTCAGACTGGCGCGGAGTTGCTTAAAGCAATTTTGAAAACCATCCTGGTTGGCAGCGTGACGGGGTTTTTTCTCTGGCATCACTGGCCGCAGATGATGCGCTTGATGGCCGAGTCTCCGATTACCGCCATGGGTAATGCGATGGATTTGGTAGGGCTATGCGCACTGCTGGTGGTGCTTGGTGTCATTCCAATGGTGGGATTTGACGTCTTTTTCCAAATATTCAGCCACCTGAAAAAGCTGCGTATGTCACGGCAGGATATTCGTGATGAGTTCAAACAAAGCGAAGGTGACCCTCATGTTAAAGGGCGGATCCGTCAGATGCAGCGAGCTGCTGCACGGCGTCGGATGATGGCCGATGTGCCGAAAGCGGATGTCATTGTCAATAACCCGACCCACTATTCGGTAGCGTTGCAGTATGACGAAAACAAAATGAGCGCACCGAAAGTGGTCGCTAAAGGTGCAGGGCTGGTCGCGCTGCGCATTCGTGAAATTGGCGCTGAAAATAACGTCCCGACGCTTGAAGCGCCGCCGCTGGCGCGAGCGCTGTATCGACATGCGGAGATTGGTCAACAAATCCCGGGTCAACTGTACGCCGCGGTGGCGGAAGTGCTGGCCTGGGTCTGGCAACTGAAACGCTGGCGTCTGGCTGGTGGACAGCGCCCTGTACAACCTACTCATCTTCCGGTGCCGGAAGCCCTGGATTTTATTAACGAGAAACCGACCCATGAGTAATCTGGCCGCGATGCTGCGCCTGCCCGCAAACCTGAAATCGACACAATGGCAGATCCTTGCCGGACCGATTTTGATCCTGTTGATCTTGTCGATGATGGTGCTGCCACTGCCCGCATTCATACTCGACCTGTTGTTTACCTTCAATATTGCCTTGTCGATCATGGTGTTGCTGGTGGCGATGTTTACCCAGCGCACGCTTGAGTTTGCTGCGTTTCCGACCATTCTGTTGTTTACTACGTTGTTGCGTCTGGCACTTAACGTGGCTTCAACCCGTATCATTTTGATGGAAGGGCATACCGGCGCGGCGGCGGCTGGGAAGGTGGTCGAAGCATTCGGTCACTTCCTCGTTGGTGGCAATTTCGCTATCGGTATCGTGGTGTTTGTCATTCTCGTGATCATCAACTTTATGGTCATTACCAAAGGTGCCGGGCGTATCGCAGAAGTGGGTGCGCGCTTTGTTCTCGATGGTATGCCGGGTAAGCAGATGGCGATTGACGCCGACCTTAACGCTGGATTGATTGGTGAAGATGAGGCGAAAAAACGCCGCTCCGAAGTGACTCAGGAAGCCGATTTTTACGGCTCAATGGACGGGGCAAGTAAGTTTGTTCGCGGCGATGCCATCGCCGGGATCCTCATCATGGTCATTAACGTTGTCGGCGGGTTGCTGGTCGGCGTGCTGCAACATGGCATGAGCATGGGACACGCGGCGGAAAGTTATACGCTATTGACCATTGGCGACGGTCTGGTGGCACAAATTCCGGCGCTGGTGATTTCTACCGCCGCGGGGGTCATCGTTACGCGTGTCAGCACCGATCAGGATGTTGGCGAGCAGATGGTGAATCAGCTTTTCAGTAACCCAAGCGTTATGTTGTTAAGCGCCGCCGTGCTCGGTTTACTCGGCCTGGTGCCTGGAATGCCGAACCTGGTATTTTTGCTGTTCACTGCCGGATTGCTGGGGCTGGCCTGGTGGATACGCGGACGCGAACAAAAAGCGCCTGCCGAACCCAAACCGGTAAAAATGGCAGAGAATAATACCGTTGTCGAAGCGACGTGGAACGATGTACAACTGGAAGATTCTCTGGGAATGGAAGTGGGTTATCGACTGATCCCGATGGTCGATTTCCAGCAGGATGGTGAGTTGTTGGGCCGTATACGCAGTATCCGCAAGAAATTTGCCCAGGAGATGGGATTTCTGCCGCCAGTGGTGCACATTCGCGACAATATGGATCTGCAACCTGCCCGCTATCGCATTTTGATGAAAGGCGTGGAGATTGGCAGTGGTGATGCTTATCCGGGGCGCTGGCTGGCGATTAACCCTGGAACCGCTGCCGGGACGTTACCTGGTGAGGCGACCGTCGATCCGGCATTTGGCCTGAATGCTATCTGGATTGAAAGTGCGCTAAAAGAACAGGCGCAGATTCAGGGGTACACAGTGGTTGAGGCCAGCACGGTGGTAGCAACGCATCTTAACCACCTCATTAGCCAGCATGCCGCAGAGCTGTTTGGTCGTCAGGAGGCGCAACAGCTGTTGGATCGCGTCGCCCAGGAGATGCCAAAGCTGACGGAAGATCTCGTTCCTGGCGTCGTCACGCTCACCACACTGCATAAAGTGCTGCAAAATCTCCTCGATGAAAAAGTACCGATTCGCGATATGCGCACCATTCTCGAAACGCTGGCGGAACATGCGCCCATCCAAAGCGATCCACATGAATTAACCGCCGTCGTGCGCGTGGCGTTGGGACGGGCGATTACCCAGCAGTGGTTTCCTGGCAAAGATGAAGTCCATGTTATTGGCCTCGATACACCGCTGGAACGTTTGTTACTACAGGCGCTGCAGGGCGGGGGAGGACTGGAGCCAGGGCTGGCGGATCGTTTACTGGCGCAAACTCAGGAAGCGCTATCCCGTCAGGAGATGCTGGGTGCGCCGCCAGTATTGTTGGTGAACCACGCGCTGCGACCATTATTGTCTCGCTTCCTGCGCCGCAGCTTGCCGCAGTTAGTGGTCCTGTCGAATCTGGAACTGTCTGATAACCGACATATCCGCATGACGGCGACAATTGGCGGCAAATAATGAGAACCTTATTAGCAATATTATTGTTTCCGCTGCTGGTGCAAGCCGCCGGGGAGGGGATGTGGCAGGCAAGTAGTGTAGGAATTACGCTAAATCATCGCGGTGAGTCGATGTCGTCTGCGCCTCTTTCTACGCGACAACCTGCTTCAGGATTGATGACGCTGGTAGCGTGGCGTTATCAGCTTATCGGCCCGACACCTTCAGGACTGCGGGTTCGCTTGTGTTCGCAATCTCGTTGTGTCGAATTAGAGGGGCAGAGCGGAACCACCGTGGCCTTTTCCGGTATAGCGGCAGCAGAACCGTTGCGATTTATCTGGGAAGTGCCAGGCGGTGGGCGGTTAATTCCACCGCTAAAGGTACAACGTAATGAAGTGATTGTGAATTATCGCTGAAGGACAAAAAAATTACGCGCTCGCGAGTATGTTTAATAACTCAGTGAAAAAGGCTCGATGTCTTGTTGCAATTATTTATCAGGAATAGCTTGCAACAAAACATGCCAAAAAGATGTGAATTATCCTCTTGTCAAAGGGCTTGGATAAAAATCTTCAGAGTTATGGTATAGCTGCAACTGGCGAGTTCGCGTATTGGTCTGTATGATCATACATGAGAGCCATTCTGATTCAGAATAAGGGTCACTTAAATCCTGAACGTCCTCATTTGAAAGGATTAATTCACATTCTTTGTCCCTAAAATCCAGCCAGGCTCGCTGTGATTTTTTAAGCAAGTTAAGTTGTTCGGTATCAGGTTTTTTTACACCTGTGCGTGGCACTTGTTCTATATAACGATAAGCTTCACCATAGGCTTTATTTAATTGCGCATCGACGAGATTGTATTCTTGTCGCAGGCATGATTTGATCACGTTAATGTCAGTATCATCATCTGAATTTTTTTGCCAACAATCTTTGATGGCTGAAATGTCATGGTCGTTTACTATAACCGTATCTTCTGCGTAAGCCTGGCAAGAGATAATGCCTAATGTTAATACAAGAAATTTAAACACTGCGGTATTCCTTAAATTCAACCGTTATCGTTTCCCTGGGGCCGGATATTACGCTTCTGGCCTCTTATCCAACAGTCAGAAAACAATGGCATGTCCATTTTCAGAATACATTTAGATGGCAATAAAAAAGCCTGATCAGGTAACCCTGATCAGGCTTTACTCTCACGAAAAATCGATTACATACGCTCTACTGTCTCAATACCCAGCGTATCCAGACCCAGCTTTAGCGTCTTCGCTGTCAGTTGTGCCAGTTTCAGACGGCTGTTACGCACTTCTTCGTTTTCTGCGCTGAGGATCGGGCAGTGCTCGTAGAAGCCAGAGAACAGACCAGCCAGATCGTACAGGTAAGCACACATCACATGCGGCGTGCCTTCACGGGCAACCACGGTGAGGGTTTCTTCAAACTGCAGCAGGCGAGCTGCCAGTTGCGCTTCACGATCTTCACGGATGATTACCGGAGCTGCAGCCAGTTGCTCTTCGTTAATTTCTGCCTTACGGAACACGGACAATACACGCGTGTAAGCATACTGCATGTATGGCGCGGTATTACCCTCAAACGCCAGCATGTTGTCCCAGTCGAAGATGTAGTCCGTGGTGCGGTTTTTGGAGAGATCCGCATATTTCACCGCACCAATACCAACCGCGTTAGCCAGTTTTTCCAGCTCGTCAGCTGGCATATCCGGGTTCTTTTCTGCCACCAGACGGCGTGCACGTTCCAGGGCTTCATCCAGCAGATCGGCCAGTTTCACTGTACCACCCGCGCGGGTTTTGAACGGTTTGCCGTCTTTACCCAGCATCATGCCGAACATGTGGTGTTCCAGCGGTACGGATTCCGGTACATAGCCTGCTTTACGGACGATCGCCCATGCCTGCATCAGGTGTTGATGCTGACGGGAGTCGATGTAATACAGCACGCGATCGGCATGCAGTGTTTCATAACGATATTTCGCACAGGCGATATCAGTGGTGGTGTAGAGATAGCCGCCATCTTTCTTCTGAATGATCACGCCCATCGGTTCGCCTTCCTTGTTTTTAAACTCATCAAGGAATACGACGGTCGCCCCTTCGCTTTCTACTGCCAGACCTTTGGCTTTGAGATCCGCCACAATTCCTGGCAGCATTGGGTTGTAGAGGCTTTCGCCCATCACGTCATCACGGGTCAGCGTCACGTTGAGACGATCGTAGGTGATCTGGTTCTGCGTCATGGTGATGTCGACCAGTTTGCGCCACATCTCGCGGAAATATTCGTCACCGCTTTGCAGTTTTACCACGTAGTTACGTGCACGCTCGGCAAACTCTTCATCTTCGTCGTAATGCTTTTTCGCATCGCGGTAGAAACCTTCAAGGTCAGCCAGCTCCATTTCACCGGCGTTTTCCTGCTGCTGCTTTTCCAGCCATGCAATCAGCATACCGAACTGAGTGCCCCAGTCGCCGACGTGGTTTGCGCGAATCACTTTGTGACCGAGGAACTCCAGAGTACGCACTGTTGCGTCACCAATAATGGTAGAGCGCAGGTGACCGACATGCATCTCTTTCGCCACGTTTGGCGCAGAGTAGTCAACCACAATGGTCTGTTTTTCTGGCGTAGAAACACCGAGACGATCGGACGCCAGCGCCTGCTGAACATGTTCAGCCAGGAATGCCGGATCAAGGAAAATGTTGATAAAGCCTGGACCGGCGATCTCAACTTTGCTGGCGATACCGTTAAGATCCAGATGAGTCAGCACCTGCTCTGCTAATTGTCGCGGTGCCATACCCAGTTTTTTAGCAACTGCCATCATGCCGTTAGCCTGATAGTCGCCGAACTGAACTTTTGCTGACTGACGAACCTGCGGTTCGCAATCCGCAGGCGCGCCTGCCGCAATCATGGCCTGACGGACTTTTTCTGAGAGAAGAGCCTGAATATTCACCGGAATACCTTACATTGATGAAGCGAGCAAAAATTGCCCGCACCAGTTAAAGAAATTAGGGCGGGAGTATACTGCAAATGGCTGTTTTCGTCAGCAACGTGCGCGTGGCGTATTGCCGTTTTCACTATTGCATCAGAAGCGGCGTGAAATCAGCGGTTGGTTGGCGCAGGGCAACAGGGTAAATTAACGCTTTTACTGAAAGACGAAGAGTGATTATGGCGAACTGGCAATCTATCGACGAGCTGCAGGATATTGCATCGGATTTACCGCGATTTACCCACGCATTAGATGAACTTTCCCTCCGTCTGGGGTTGAATATCACTCCGCTGACTGCCGATCACATTTCTTTGCGTTGCCATCAAAACGTCACCGCTGAGCGCTGGCGTCGCGGGTTTGAACAGTGTGGCGAGCTTTTGTCAGAAAATATGATCAATGGCAGACCGATTTGTCTGTTTAAATTGCATGAACCGGTACAGGTTGCGCACTGGCAGTTTTCTATTGTGGAGCTACCGTGGCCCGGGGAAAAACGTTACCCACACGAAGGTTGGGAACATATTGAAATCGTTCTGCCGGGTGATCCAGAAACGCTGAATGCCCGTGCGCTGGCTTTGCTTTCTGATGAAGGACTCAGCCTACCGGGGATCTCAGTTAAAACCAGTTCACCAAAAGGTGAGCATGAGCGATTACCGAATCCGACGCTGGCGGTCACCGATGGCAAAACAACTATTAAGTTTCATCCGTGGTCCATTGAAGAGATCGTTGCCAGCGAGCAGTCAGCGTAATTAAGGAGCAAAAATGGCATTACTGGAAATTTGCTGTTACAGCATGGAATGTGCACTAACGGCGCAGCAAAACGGCGCAGACAGAGTTGAATTATGCGCAGCCCCAAAAGAGGGGGGCTTAACGCCGTCGTTGGGGGTACTGAAATCCGTGCGCCAGCGGGTGACGATCCCTGTGCATCCGATAATTCGCCCACGCGGTGGTGATTTTTGCTACAGCGACGGTGAGTTTGCCGCCATTCTTGAGGATGTGCGCACGGTCCGCGAATTAGGTTTTCCTGGACTGGTGACGGGCGTTCTCGATGTTGACGGGAATGTCGATATGCCACGAATGGAAAAAATAATGGCTGCTGCCGGTCCGCTGGCAGTGACTTTTCATCGCGCCTTCGATATGTGCGCTAACCCTTTATATACACTCAATAATCTTGCGGAATTGGGCATTGCCCGGGTACTGACATCAGGGCAAAAATCAGACGCACTGCAAGGTTTATCAAAAATTATGGAACTTATTGCCCATCGTGATGCTCCAATCATTATGGCCGGAGCAGGAGTCCGTGCAGAAAACCTGCACCACTTCCTCGATGCCGGAGTGCTGGAAGTCCATAGCTCCGCGGGAGCGTGGCAAGCCTCACCGATGCGTTATCGTAATCAAGGATTGTCCATGTCATCAGATGAACACGCGGACGAGTATTCGCGTTATATCGTAGACGGGGCGGCGGTTGCTGAAATGAAAGGAATCATTGAACGCCATCAGGCCAAATGATTTTTACCGTTGCATCATGTCGCCCAATATGATGCTTGCTCGTACCAGGCCCCTGCAATTTCAACAGGGGCCTTTTTTTATCCCTGAGCAGTATAAAAAACGAACGATAACCGTGATCTGTTGAGCGGGTGACAGTGAACATAGCGTTGTGCTAATAATATTTTTTATATTCACATTGATTATGGGATTTAAATTGCTAAAACTGATAAATATATATTCTAAATAGCAACTGGGTTATTCCTTAGCAATTAATGATTACATTGTAATAAATCATATTCTTTATCGATTATTTCAGGCAGTGTTGTGCCGAGTTATGCAAGCGGTTAATTCGTTGTGTATTTAATTATACAATGATTTCGGTGTTCTGGAATTTATTTAGAGGAATCTATGCGAGGGAAAAAACGCATTGGGTTATTGTTTTTGCTGATAGCGGTTGTGGTTGGTGGCGGCGGGTTATTGCTGGCGCAAAAAGCCTTACATAAAACGTCGGATACAGCATTTTGCCTTTCCTGCCACTCGATGAGTAAACCTTTTGAGGAATATCAGGGAACTGTCCACTTTTCGAACCAGAAAGGGATACGTGCGGAATGTGCAGATTGCCATATTCCAAAGTCAGGGATGGATTATTTATTTGCTAAATTAAAAGCATCTAAAGATATTTATCATGAATTTGTTAGCGGCAAAATAGACAGTGACGATAAGTTCGAAACTCATCGCCAGGAAATGGCCGAAACAGTATGGAAAGAATTAAAAGCAACTGACTCTGCAACGTGCCGTAGTTGCCATTCTTTTGATGCCATGGATATTGCCTCGCAAAGTGAATCTGCGCAGAAAATGCATAACAAAGCACAAAAGGGCGGCGAAACCTGTATCGATTGTCATAAAGGCATTGCCCATTTTCCGCCAGAAATAAAAATGGATGACAACGCGGCGCATGAGCTGGAAAGTCAGGCCGCTACTTCAGTGACTAATGGCGCACATATTTATCCTTTCAAAACTTCTCGCATAGGCGAGCTGGCTACCGTGAATCCTGGTACCGATCTCACCGTCGTTGATGCCAGTGGCAAACAGCCGATCGTTCTGTTGCAGGGTTATCAAATGCAGGGCAGTGAAAACACGCTCTACCTGGCGGCAGGTCAACGGCTGGCGCTAGCCACATTAAGTGAAGAAGGTATCAAGGCGCTCACGGTAAACGGGGAATGGCAGGCTGACGAATACGGCAATCAATGGCGTCAGGCGTCTTTACAGGGTGCGCTTACCGATCCCGCATTAGCGGACCGTAAACCGCTATGGCAATACGCTGAAAAACTTGACGATACCTATTGCGCTGGTTGCCATGCGCCTATTGCCGCTGACCATTACACCGTCAATGCATGGCCGTCCATTGCCAAAGGAATGGGTGCGCGAACCAGCATGAGCGAAAACGAACTGGACATTTTAACGCGGTATTTCCAGTACAACGCCAAAGATATTACCGAGAAACAGTGATCCTCGTTGATCAGGGAGGAAGTTATGACATTAACAAGACGTGAATTTATTAAACACAGCGGTATTGCCGCTGGAGCGCTGGTGGTGACATCGGCAGCACCGCTCCCCGCATGGGCAGAAGAGAAGGGCGGTAAAATCCTCACCGCGGGACGTTGGGGAGCGATGAACGTAGAAGTGAAGGACGGCAAGATTGTTTCTTCAACAGGCGCGCTGGCGAAAACCATACCGAATTCCTTACAGTCTACGGCGGCGGATCAGGTACACACCACGACGCGTATTCAGCATCCGATGGTGAGAAAAAGCTATCTCGATAATCCACTGCAACCGACGAAAGGTCGTGGCGAAGATACCTATGTACAGGTGAGCTGGGAACAAGCATTAAAACTGATTCATGAGCAACACGATCGCATTCGCAAAGCTAACGGACCATCGGCTATTTTTGCCGGATCATACGGCTGGCGCTCTTCTGGCGTGTTGCATAAAGCGCAAACCTTACTGCAACGTTATATGAACCTGGCGGGCGGTTATTCCGGGCATAGCGGCGATTATTCAACCGGGGCGGCACAGGTGATCATGCCGCATGTGGTCGGTTCTGTAGAGGTGTATGAACAGCAGACCTCCTGGCCGCTGATTCTGGAAAACAGCCAGGTTGTGGTGCTGTGGGGAATGAACCCGCTGAATACCTTAAAAATTGCCTGGAGCAGTACCGATGAGCAAGGGCTGGAATACTTCCATCAGCTGAAAAAATCTGGCAAACCAGTGATTGCCATTGATCCTATCCGCTCCGAAACCATCGAATTCTTTGGCGATAATGCCACCTGGATCGCGCCGAATATGGGCACCGACGTGGCACTGATGTTAGGGATTGCGCATACCCTGATGACACAAGGCAAACACGATAAAGTGTTCCTTGAAAAATACACTATCGGGTATCCGCAGTTTGAAGAGTATCTGAGAGGTAAGAGCGATAATACGCCGAAGAGCGCGGCCTGGGCGGCGGAAATTACTGGCGTACCGGAAGCGCAGATAGTCAAACTCGCTGAACTGATGGCGGCGAATCGCACAATGCTGATGGCAGGCTGGGGAATTCAGCGCCAGCAATATGGTGAACAGAAACACTGGATGCTGGTGACGCTGGCGGCGATGTTAGGGCAGATTGGTACACCGGGCGGCGGTTTTGGTTTCTCTTATCATTACTCAAATGGTGGCAACCCGACACGTGTTGGCGGCGTGCTGCCGGAAATGTCTGCGGCGATTGCCGGACAGGCCAGCGAGGCCGCTGATGATGGCGGAATGAGGGCGATTCCTGTTGCCCGTATCGTCGATGCGCTGGAAAATCCTGGTGGCAAATATCAGCATAACGGTAAAGAACAAACGTATCCGAATATCAAAATGATCTGGTGGGCGGGTGGCGGTAACTTTACCCATCACCAGGATACTAATCGTCTGATCAAAGCATGGCAGAAACCGGAGATGATCGTCGTTTCTGAATGCTACTGGACCGCAGCTGCTAAACATGCAGATATCGTATTACCGATCACCACATCGTTTGAGCGCAATGACTTGACGATGACCGGTGATTACAGCAACCAGCATATTGTGCCGATGAAGCAGGCTGTTGCTCCGCAATTTGAAGCGCGTAACGATTTTGACGTATTTGCCGATCTTGCTGAATTACTGAAACCTGGCGGAAAAGAGATCTATACCGAAGGTAAAGATGAAATGGCGTGGCTGAAATTTTTCTATGATGCCGCTCAGAAAGGTGCTCGTGCGCAACGCGTGACTATGCCGATGTTTAATGCCTTCTGGCAGCAAAATAAACTGATCGAAATGCGCAGCAGCGAGAAGAACGAACAGTACGTTCGTTATGGTGATTTCCGCGCCGATCCGGTGAAAAATGCGCTGGGTACGCCAAGCGGCAAAATTGAGATTTACTCCAAAACGCTGGAAAAATTTGGCTATAAGGATTGCCCGGCACATCCAACCTGGCTTGCGCCTGATGAGTGGAAGGGTACCGCCGACGAGAAGCAGTTGCAGCTTCTGACCGCACATCCGGCACACCGTTTACATAGTCAGCTTAACTATGCGGAACTGCGTAAAAAATATGCGGTTGCCGATCGTGAACCGATCACTATTCACACCGAAGATGCTGCTCGATTTGGTATTGCGAATGGCGATCTGGTGCGTGTCTGGAACAAACGTGGTCAGATTTTGACAGGCGCGGTGGTGACTGACGGGATCAAAAAAGGCGTGGTATGCGTGCATGAAGGTGCATGGCCAGATCTGGAAAACGGCTTGTGTAAAAACGGCAGTGCGAACGTGTTAACGGCGGATATCCCCAGCTCGCAGCTGGCAAATGCCTGTGCCGGTAACTCTGCGCTGGTGTATATCGAAAAATATACGGGTAACGCACCGAAGTTAACGGCATTTGATAAGCCTGCTGTTCAGGCGTAAGAAGTGAATAGCGCCCGGAAACGGGCGCTGAGGTTATGCAAACGTAAAACTGCCTGATGCGCTATGCTTATCAGGCCT
>ERZ1034878.796-NODE-796-length-13209-cov-4.193021_pt1 | contig 13209 bp, 19 predicted proteins | sample MGYA00520593_ERZ1034878 | MGnify/ENA primary metagenome ERZ1034878 (study PRJEB33766, sample SAMN09781724) | gut metagenome | biome: gut microbiome | host: Homo sapiens | place: Madagascar | study: EMG produced TPA metagenomics assembly of the PRJNA485056 data set...
GGATATCTATCATATATTATCCAAAAGTACTCTATCAAGATAATATATGCCATGACAAAATAAATGCAAGCTATTTCTAAAAAAATCAGGAAAAAAAATCAGGAAAGCCACGTCCAGCCGTGCCATGAGGCGCGGAGGTCTTTTGATTCAGGGCGCAAACGTCTCAACTCGCTTTGCGCAAGGGTAATGCCAGTCTTATTGGAGGCTAATTCAGCCTCGGTAAAGAGATCAGGATGATCCCGTAGGAATTTGGCAAGATTGCGGAAGATGTAGGTATCGCCAGCAGGAGAGCAGAGCCGCCACTCCTTAGCCTTAGTGTTGGTCTCGTATGCGCCACTTTTCGGGCTCGTGCGGACTGCATCCCGGCGTTTGGCAATTATATCCGGTCTTGATATCGTGTCTGGCATCCTCTTTAATGCTATGGCGCTACGTAAGGCTTTATGGCATTGTGCTGAGCAGGTTGATTGCCCCGAAGTATGGTAATCTATGCCCGTCTGCCGAAACTCTTTCCCGCAGACAGGACAGATGCGCGTATATATTTTTACACGGTAGGAACGCTTCATTTTTCCTGCTTCAAAAAGTCAACCAGTTCTTTTAACTCCTGCTCAGGATGCGGGTGGAATATGCGGTAGATGCGCCGGTAATCAGCCTCGTGCTCAATCTGCATCCAGCCCTCGGTGATCGCGCGGACTCCGAGTGCAATTCGGCGCGCCTCCGCCAATCGCGCGGGTTTAACCGGGAGGTCTCCGCAAACATATTTGTCCCAAGTGCTGATACTGATATCAAGGGCTTTGCACCAAGCATCTTTTTTCAGTCCGGATGCAAGAAAATAATCTTTGATTTCAATTTCCGGCTTCGGGATCGTATTGAGTACATTTTCTTTGCCCTCGATCGTCAGCTTAGCCGCGATTGCAATGTATTCGTCTTTTGTAACCTCAATAGGCATTTTCCAGCTCCTTATCGTTCAGCGTTTCTTGATATACCTGTTCAGCCGCATGTTGCTCCACCGGCTTGATCACTGCCCCGCTTATGACAGCATAGCGTATCCCGTCAAACCGTACAAGGCTCCATGTAGACTCAACATTATTTTCAATCACGCCAACTACCGGGCAGAGAAATTCCGCATTCGGGGCGATTCGGTCAGTCCCTTTGTTCATCAGATGCCACATTTTTAGCCTCGATCCTCTGCAAACTTTTAATTTCATCTCTGTCTCTCCTTGATTTTTTATGGGTGTCTGTTATATTTTCCATGCCTCTTGCGAGGCGTTTTAGTTTCCCCGTGCCGGAGTCGTTACCTGCACGGGGATTTTTTTGTCAAACTAAAAGCGCATTCAAAGACTTTGCGTATTCCTCAACAGATTCATATCCGTTCGGAATTACAAAATCATATCCGGCTTCCGCGTAACGGTAGACCTTGCGGTGTCCGTCATAGCATTCGCCCCAGCCGAGGATAAGACGGTCATCACATACAACCTGTGGGAGTATGCCGCGGAAAAGATATTCGGGCGCTTCTGCGCGGTAAACGGTGTCTGCGATGACTAAGACTGCTGTGTTAATCATTTTTTGCCTCCTATGGCGTTTTAGTTTTTTGTTTAGGGCTGTTGTCGTTATCGCCCTGTTATATTATATATTATACGCTATTTTTCGTATTTGTCAAGAGCTAATCCAATAAAAATACGTATTTTTTCATATTTTTATGATTTTAGAGCTAAAAAATATTATTTGGGTCTGCGCCCGCCGCAAATGCGGCAATCTCGATAAAAGGTATCTCCGGCATCGGGCAAATGATCGGTAAGCTGATCGTCAAGCTTGCCGTCAAAGTGTCTGCATCTGTAATTATGTATCACGCCTGATCGGTGATTAATCCAGTATTTGTGATCGTTGCGGTGCGCATGACGGTAACAGATTAATGCAATTATCGCAAAAAAGCAACAATACTGTTACTATTATTATAACCTGATTTTTTTTAAGACGCATTGCAACCTCCTCAGGATAATATATCTCCTCTGATTTAATTGACAATCCGGGTTACTGTAAAAAGGATTACTTTTTATGGCTACACCGTTTCAAAAGATAAGCAGTAAGCTGGTCAAGGCTAAGATTTTTAAAAATGAGGCAATCCTGACTTATGTAATCAATGATTATGATTATGCGACAGGACTTGATATCAACACGGAAATCAAGCGCAATATCACCTGTTATCCTCCGGAACCGGTGAATGTGCGCCTTGTTGACGGGAAAAATTATCTTGCCGGAGATCAAATCATGCGGATACCCTATGATGTCATTGCGGCATCACGGGCAAGTCAAAGCGATGACCCGGAAATTATTGTAAACCAGGTAAAAAAGACGCTTGAAGATATACGTCCGTTTGACCCTGTCACCGGAGGAATTGTTGCAGGGATTGACACTATCACTTTTTCCGGCACAACTTACCGCATCGGCGCAATTCGCGGCGAACAATGGATGCAGAATCATCCGGCGGATTATTATTTTACGCTGAGGGCTTAATCTATGAAATTCAACATCAATGACAAGAATGCCCTGCGGAGATTCCAGGCGCGCAATGAGCAGCGCATCAAATCCTTTATGAAAATGGCAACGATTGAACTGTATCGTCAGCTTATGATCGTATCGCCGGTCGATACCGGGAATTTCCGCTGGAACTGGTGGTGTCAGGTCAACGGAGTCACGACACGGTATGAACTGCATGAAAACAAGGGAATAGACCTGAACAGACCGATTACCGTTTTCTCCAATTTCGATTTGAAAGATTCATTGTTTATCTGCAATTCGGCTCCTTATGCCAAAAGACTGAATGAGGGATGGAGCAGACAGGCTCCGGCGCGGTTTGTGGAAATCACCGTTTCCGGGGTTCAAAATCAGATCAATAAACTTGTAAGCGAAGCAGTCAGAGAGGCAGGTGAATAATATGGCTATTCTGGATGAAGTCATAAGAAACGCAATGCGAGTCCGTATCATTGAGAAAGATATTGCAACGGATAAAGATTTTCAGTTTGAAAACAAGAACTTCGATCCCAAAGGGAAAAAATTGTGGATTCGGGAAACATGGCTGGGAGGGGAAGAACAGCTTCTCACAAACAGGCGCGTATGGATTCCGACAAGTCCGCTGATTCAATACGATATTTTTGTCCCGCTGAATACCGGAACCATGACGGTAGGGCAGATCGCAAATGCGATTGAGGAAGAGTTTGACATTGCAGGTGAAAAATCAAGAGTCGAGATTTCCGGAATGCCGCAACTGAAAGTTGAAGTGAAACGCATTCGTTTGAGCACGGCAACAGAGGAAGAATGGTATTCACAGAAGTTGCTTTTCTATCTTCAGGTTTTCTCAAATTGACAATCCGGGTTAAGGGAGGATAGGGCTGCTGAAAGGCAGTCCGACAAGGCGGTGTAGGACTGAGCGCCGCTTTCCCCCTTCAGTTAACAAAACTCAGAGAAAAGAGAAAATGGTATGAGCAAATTACAAAAAGTGAACTTTCATGGAAACGAGATTGCCGTCATTGAAAAGGACGGTAAGCAGTATGTGGCAATGAAACCCATTGTTGAAGCTATGGGGCTGGAATGGAAGAAACAGCATGCGCTGATTCATCGTGATCCTGTTTTAAGTTCAACTGTCACCGTTACGGGGGTAGTTGCAGAAGACGGAAAAAAAAGAGAAATGGTTTGTCTGCCTCTTGATTACTTGAACGGGTGGCTGTTCAAAATTCCGGCAAGCAGATACACAGGAAAGAAACGCGAGGCTATCATAATGTATCAGAAAGAATGCTACAAGGCTCTTTTTGATTACTTCCACAAAGGCGCAGCAGTTAATCCAAACGCGACTGATGAACAGTTGCAAGCACTCTATCAGACATTAACCGAAGAAATGGAACGCAGGATTTCCGCAGAAGCCGAAATGAAAGCTCTTGAGCGACTCGTGAAGGTAATTGCACAGGATGCATTGCCGAAAACGAAATACGGGGAAATATCAGAAAGAAACGGACTTCCGAGAACTCATTTCATGCGTTCCTGTTTCCGCAGTGACAGACGAAATATTCAGGTAAGAATTTCTGAGTTTGTTCAATACCTTTTGCCACTTTATATCGAAGAATAAAAAACAACCAAACCAAATATAAGGAGATTAAAAAATGGCAGGAACAGCAACGCTGCTCAGCAGCAAAGACATTGTCGTAAGTTGGGGAGAAAACGCGCTTGAGTTTCTCGGAACATTTTTCGGGCTTCCGGCGACAACGGAAAACACTTCTTACGAAGTGGAAACCAATGAGCGGAGTTTCACGAAAAACACGCCAAACCAGAAATATGCCGATTATGACATCGACGTATTCTTTGACAACACGGTTCGTGACTCCCTCATTACAGACAAAGAGGCAGGAACTTCAAAAGTCCTGAAGTTTGAGTCGAAAGTCACCGGAGCAACGTGGACGAAATCCTACAATGCACAGGTGAAGAACGTCGGTTCGCCGTCCGGGGATGTTGCCGAAGGACAGCCGGGCTTTACAGTAACGTTTACAATCAACGGTCCGGTTTCAGAGGGTTGAGTTTCACAATTAAGGAAGGGATGAACCATAATGGAAGAGAACAAAGCAAAACGGCTTGATCTGTCAAAACTAAAGGTGCTTGAGCTGCCGCATGAGGATGTGGAAGTTGAGATTGCAGGAGAAAAGCAGCTTGTCACTGTTCATGCGCTCGGAGGAAGGGGACAGCTTGCCCTTGACGGGCTTCCGGCAACGGCAAATCATGAACAGCTTGTCCAGACCGCGCTGATTTACGGCGCGGATATGGATGTGTTTGTTGCGCCTTATCTGATTGAAAACGCACGTGAGGCGGCGGTCAAAATCGCCAATGCCGTTTACGAGTTGACCAACAGGTATAAAAAAGCCATTGAAGAAGAAACCGAGGAGGCTAAAAAAAAATCTCTTCCGGCAGATTCTGCATCGGCGACAGTTACGCAAGGCTGATTTATCTTTGCGCAAAATACAAAGACTTTTCCCCGCTTCTGCCTCTTTCACTGAAAGACGCCATCTGGCTGTGGGAGGCGGAAGCATATTTTGAACTTGAAAAAGAGAAGATCGAACAGGAAAAACTGAAATCTGAATTCGAATATCAGCATAAGCTGATGCTCTATCTTCACGGGATTCAGGAAATTCTGTTTGACTTGACCTGCGATCATAAAAAGAAATATCAGAGAAAAGAGCCGTTAGACCGGGCGGAACTTCCCGTTTTCAGGGAAATTCTGGAACAGCAGAAGGCAGAAGAAGAAAAACTTCCGCTTGAGGAACGGAAGCGGCGCGAGGCAATGAGAATATACGAAGGACGGGACAGATAAAAATGGCTGAAGCAGATATTGTAACGTTAGCGATCGAATGCAAAAGCAGAAATGCAGAAAGCAGTCTGAATGCGTTCAATCAGAAATTGAATCAGTCGAGCACGCTTGCCGGAGAGGTTATGAAAAACCTGGGGCTGGCGTTCGGTTCGGCGTCCGTCATTGCTTATATGAAGCGGGCTGCCGCCGCTTCCATGGCATTCAACCGCGAGCTTTACAATATCAAATCCATTGCCTCAGAACTTGATTTAAGCAAGGTAAGAAGTGAACTGCTTTCCCTGGATTCCCGTCTTGGTTCCGCGGCAGACAATGCCGGTGCGCTTTACTTTGCGTATTCGTCCGGCGTCCGCGGGACGGAAAAAGAACTGGTGAAGTTTACGGGAGAAGTCGGAAAACTCTCTCAGGCGATTGTAGCCGGTCAGATTCCGACCATGGACGCCGTCACGTCCATTATGAACGCATACGGGAAAACCGCAAGCGATGTGACGGAAATTTCCGATATGTTTTTTCAAGTCGTCAAACAGGGAAAAACAACGGGAAGCTCTTTTGCAAATACCATCGGTTCCGTTGCCGGAGTGGCGGCAAATGCCGGAGTGTCACTTGATGAACTCGGCGCGGCGGCGGCAACCCTTACCACGACAATGCCGACGGAACGGGCTATCACGTCTCTGTCCGCACTGATTACCGCTTTCATCAAGCCGACAGACGAAGCGACAAAAGTCGCGCAGAAATACGGAATCGAGCTGAATGCCGCGGCGTTGAAGTCGAAGGGGCTTTCCGGAGTTATGGCGGAGCTCAACTCGAAAGTCGGAACCAATACTGAAGCCATTGCACAGATTGTGCCTTCCATCGAGGGAATGAGGGCGGCAGTCGCGCTTGCCGGCGGACAATACAAGATGTTCGCCGACAATATGGAAATCTTCGAAGACAAGGCAGGTTCATCCGCACAGGCCTTTGCGGCACAGGCACAGAATCTGGATAAACAGATTGCAAGTCTTCCGGATACTTTCAACAAGATCAGTATTCAGGTCGGAGAGTCTGCAAAAAACATTCTAACGTTGAATGGAACCCTTACACCGCTTCTCGCCTCATTCAACAACATGGATAAAAGCACGCAGAAACTGATTGCGGATTTGACGCTTCTTGTCGGAGGGTATGTCGCGGTTAAAGGAGCCGTGGCGGCAATCAACACCATAAAGACGATCCAGCTTGCGCTTCAGGCAAAGGCTACAGCGGCAACGGCTGCGGATACAGTCGCAACCGGGGCAAACACGACAGCACTGAACGCGCAAAATGCCGCGCTTGCGCAGCAGATTGCCCTTATTAATCAACGGACGGCGGCAATTGCAAGAGGAAGAAATATTCCTGCTGCAAACGCCACGCTTTCCGATTTGGCAAACGCCCGCACAAACGAGAAGTATGCGCAGACACGATTCAATCAGCATCAGGCAAACAGGTATAGACAGTTGGAAAAATCCATCGCAGGAAGTCGAACAGCAATTCCGGTTAATATGCGTGATAAAGGACTGAAACAGGCATTTTCCGGGCTTGGGGAAACAACAGGAAATGTTGTAAAAAATACGAAACAGCTTAATAAAAGTCTGGTAGATATTACGAGAACCAAAGCTGTTGGCTTTTTTAAGGACACTACACGATTTGCAAAAGATATTGGTAGTAGTACCGCCACACTAGGAAAACATATTGTTTCCCTTAATTCGTGGGGCAACGGGCTTAAATCTGTCACCGGACTACTGACCGGAGGAGCGACCGGGCTTGCCGGATTTGCAAGCGCGCTTGGTAATATCGGTTTGGCAGTTGCTGTTGCACAAGCTAGTTATCAAGCAGGAAAATGGGTTTATGAAAAATCTGGAGGTTTTTTAGATGCTGTTGGAGCTTCCTTAGTTTCTTTATTCTCAAATATCAGCAGCGCAGATCTTATGAAGCAGCGCTTCGCCGAGGAAGGTGCTGCAAAAAGATTGGAGTTAGAAGCCGCACATAAACAGGAACAAGCGGCAAAAGAGCAATTAGAAGCCGCAAAAAAGAATGAACAGAATGCGGCAAAAGGAACATACGAATCAAAACTGTTCCAAATGAGCAAAGAAAATGCCTCACTTCCAGTACAAGCATGGATGGAACGTAATAGGCTTGAAGAAATTGAAAAAGACATTGCACATAGGCAAAAGGCAATTGCACGCGGCGAAAAAAATACTGATTACAAAAAGCTGAATGAACTTCTTGATGAAAGAAACAGTCTGAAAAAATCAATTGAAGATAAAGAAAAAGAAATGATAGACAGCCAAGAACGGCTGAATCGTCTATATGACGAACAAGCAATGCGTGGAGCAGCTTTTTCAACACGTTTGAGCATTCTAGGCATACAAAGAAATCAAGCTCAAGATAAATTTAATGAGGCAGAAGAAAAGAATTTAAAGTTAAAAGATCCTAAAAAATATTATGAAGCAGCAAAGAATTTAGATGAAGCAAATCAGAAATATTTGCAGGAGCAAAAGAATTTCAAATCGACTCAGGACAGTTTGTATAATCTTCAGCTTTCACTTGTTCCAAAGTCTCAAAAGCGAGAAATGCTTCAAAATCGTTTTAATGAATTGAGAAATAAATTATCTCAAACACAAGACGAGAAACAGCAAATATCTTATTTGAGTGAAATGAAAAGCATCAATGCAGAACTTGAATCACTTGCAAAAAATGGTCAAGACTTTGCAAAAGGTTTACAGACTGCTTTTCAGGCGGTTGAATATGGAACCGCTCAGGCGGCACAGGCTGAATCACGGAGATATTACAAGAGTGCAGCAGACGAGTATGCAAAACAGACGCAGGAAAATACAAAATATTTGAAACAGCAGACCGGAGTCATGGTCAATACCCTAAAGGCTATTTATGACAAAATGCCTAAAGAGGGATTTGTTGCTGTTTGATTATTACTTTTGGTTTGCCTGCAACTCAAAACTCAATTGTGCATAAAATGCCGTTTTGCATACGGCTGTGATGACTTGGGCAATACCGAGAAAAACCATTGCAGCAAAAAAAAGACCAACAGATATCCCAACGTATGAAGCAAATTCTTTGAAGTTGAGAATTCCTATTATGATAACAAGGACGGCAAAAATAATATTAGTAACAGCTAATCCCTCATAAATTGATGACAGAATCGGAGTCTTGAACTGATTCAGGAACAGATATTTCTTTGCGGCATTCTTTTTTTTCTCCTGTTCTTCCACCAAATCCTTCATTGTTTCCGGGATTTCATCCTTTGGCGGTTCTCCCGGAACATGAAGCTTCCTCCCGCATTCCGGGCATTCCGCTTCCAGCCCGGCGTATGAAGAATCAACGGAGTAATATTTTTCACATGTCACGCAAAAAACTTTGATGTCCGGCATAATTATTCTCCCCTTTTGTTGACGGTAATAAAAATAATTGTTCTGTGGAAAAAGTCAAGCGGATAATCCGAGAACAGCGCAAATTCCTGGAATAATTGAATATTTTAGTAATTTGACTTTTCCCATTTTGGGACTATATTAAAGAAACAGGAGGCGCTATGGAACTTCGGAACAAAGATTTTCTTGCTGAATACATGCGAAAACATGCGGACAGCATAACGCCCTTGCTTAGCTGGATCAAACTTGTAAAACTGGCAAAATGGAAAACACCGCAGGATATTAAAAACGCAATCAGAAGCGCGGATTTCCTTTCAGGGAACCGCGTCATATTCAATATCGGCGGCAATAAGCACCGGCTTGTTGTCATGGTGGTTTATGCACAGGGGCGAGTTTATGTTTTGTGGATCGGCACACACGCCGAATACAGCAAAAAGAAGTTTTGATGAGGTGGACAAGTGGAAATCAGCACGATAAAAAATGATGATGAAATGCGCGCCATGACCGCGCGAATCAATGCTTTCCTTGAAGCTCATGCCGACGAACTGGACAATCTCACGCCGGAGGATGCCGAAGAATTGGAGTTGATGAGCCTTGTTCTTGGTGCATACGAGGACAAGCGGTTTCATTTCCCTGATCCAGACCCGATAGACTTCATCAAATTCATGATGGAACAAAAGGGCTTGAAGATGAAAGACATTGCGCCGTGCTTCGGGACGCTCAGCCGCGCCTATGAGGTGTTAAGCGGCAAACGCAATCTTACCCTTGCCATGATCAAGAAACTCCGCGTTGTGCTCGGATGCCCGGCGGATGCCCTGATAGCCTGATGATACGCAGCCGGGATGAAAAATCCCGGTCTTTTTTTCACGCCGAAAAACTGCACCTTTTCAGAAAACGGGGTGGATTCTTTCCAGCATACGGATAAGCACAGCCAGTTTATCAGCTTTCATGCAGCAGGTCTTGCGACTGTCCGGAATATCGACAAACTTTCCATGGGTATATTCAAAAGGTTTTGTTCCGCCGTCAGCATTCAGGAAGTTTTCATAACAGAAAATCAGATTCCGGTTTGTCGCACGATGCCAGAAAAAATGCCGTCTGCGTATCAGGCGTGCGAATTTATGTTTGACCGAAGCAAGGCATATCCGCGTTTCCGGATCATCCGGATCGGACGGATGCTTCAGAGTATACATGACTTCCAGCTTTTCAAGCTCCTCAATCAAAGAATCAATCAGTTCCTGCATATCATAACCTCTCTTTTTTATAAAGTAAGCAACACTTTCTGTTGCCACTCCCGTTAAAACGCCCAGCAGGGCAATCAATGTTTCTCTCATGTTCATTATTCCTCAATTTGTCAATTTATTATAGCTCGCCGCCGTCTGTTTTTCAAGCAAATTGACAATCCGGGGTAAGGTGAGGATAGGCGGTCTCCCTCCCCTTGCCGCCGACAAGATTTGCTCGTTGCTGTGGCAAATCTTCCTCCCACAGCAAAACATCACGGCAGGAGAAATCAGAATGGCAGAGAAGAACAGCCGGCAGTTGGTTGCTTTCCAGTTCGGAAAGCGTGAAGTCAGAACCGTAATCGTTGACAATGAACCGTGGTTCGTGGCAAAGGATGTCGCGGAGATTCTCGGGTATTCCGAAACGGCAATGATGACGCGGCGGTTGGATGAGGATGAATCCATGTCTGCCAAATTGGCAGGTATGAATATGCACTCAACACTCATCAATGAATCCGGTCTTTACAATGCAATCCTCGGAAGCAACAAACCGGATGCCAAAAAGTTCAAGAAGTGGGTAACGGCAGAAGTCCTGCCGTCCATCAGAAAATATGGAGCCTATGCCGTATCGCCGGAACTGCTGGTTGACCGGCTCGTTGCTTCCATCCATGAAAACGAAAGAATGAAATGCCAACTCGAATTTGCAAAGAATTTCCTCCCGTCCGGTAATCCGGGCGACCTGAATCGCAACGGAGTCCCCAAAAACAATTTCCGCAGGGGGTATTACACCAGCGGGAACGGAAAGCCGGCCGTTGCACTCATTGAGCGGATCGACCAGCCGGGATTGTTTGATGAAGTTCCGCTTCTCAATCTCATAAATTGACAATTGCAGTTAGGAGAGGATAGGCGTTTTTTTACCCTTTTTGTTGCGCCGACAAGAGCCGTAGTCATGATATGGCTTTTCCTCTTTTTATAAAACATCGTTATATATGAGGCAAGAATATGGCAATCGCTTTCAGGGGTATCAGTGACAACAACGATATTTCCGTTGACAAAGACGGAAACAAGACCGCAACACGGCAATACATTTATGAACTCAGCGGAGAAGATATCCGCAAGCCTTATCTTGTTTTAGGCGACAGCAATCTGCCGTCCAAATATGCGGCGCATCCGAGCTATCCGCAGTTCAAGGCGACCGGAGAGCGGAGTATTTCCAATGAGGGAGACGGCGCAAAAGTCATTGTGACATGTTCTTACTCATCCAATCTGTTGACAGATGTCAACGGAAATGAAATCACGGAAGATACTCCGCCGTGGGAAATGGGACTGACTTCCTGGAGCCTTACCAGCGACATCATCACGGAAACACCGGAACAGGATATTGACGGGAATCCGATTCAGTCCAGTTCAGGAAGCCGGCTGCTTGTATCACGCGATGTAAGCTATCCAGTGATAGACCTTGCCTACAGTCTAGAAGATTTCAAGGCAGCGTGGATTATGACATACCGCCAAAGCATCAATGCTCAAAGCATTGTAGTAGGAGGCACGAAATTAACTGCGAATCAGTGGAAAATGGATAATCTGAAAGCCGAAAGGAAAGTAACCCGTGAAACAAACGGCGAAGTTAAATGGAGTTACTGGGATGTTTCTATTCGTTTGATCGGTGATCCGGTGGTTTATGTGCTGGAAAATGACGAGGGAAAACTTGTCAAGACGAAAAGAGCATGGCGGAAAGTTGTCGGGGATATGTCAATCTATATGAAAGGTGAAAAAGGTGGATTCGTTCCAATTTATGCTTATGAGAACAAGAAAGGTGACTATCCGGGAGGGGTGACGGGGCAGGTCGTATGGAACAGTTATGAAGGATTCAAGGATAAATGGGGTAAAGATAAATTTGAAGATTATGAAAACTCTATTGAACGTCTGACGGAGCCCATATGGCTCGATAAAAATGGACTTCCGGCTCCGATTGATGAAAAGACAGGGTATCAGAAAACTCGTTACAAACTGTTTGGTTTTCATGAAAAACTGGACTGGAAACCGCTTTCCATGCCTGAAAAAGCGTTTGGAGAATCATAAATATGGCAATTGAAGTTTACCGCAGGACACCGGAACGTGATAAGATTCTCGGTGTGATTCCGCGCAGGAATCATGTAACATCACAGCCGGGACAGGCAATCGCTCCGCAAAAGAGAGCAAGGGCGGCATCCTATGAATATACCGGTTATTTCAAGCTGATACTGGAATCACAGCCGGTAAGCGATGAACCGGGGGCGAACGTTGATTATTACGTGAATATCGTGGACGGGGCGACGTATGACGCGGAACAGAATCCGGTCAGCGGGAAAAGCGTGTGCAAAGTCAACAATGTTACGTATCAGCTTGACCCTTACCGGTCGGGCATGATTGCGGAGACAAGCATTTTCGCACTCAAATATACGGCTCCGGTGGCAGCCGATCCGGACGCCGGAACCGAAGCGCAAGCGGCAAAAGTCGAAATTGTCAATCTTGCGGAGGAAGGCAGGAGTTATCTGCCCTCCGACACCTCCGAAAACTGCTGGTATCAGCTCGGCAGGGCGATTGTTTCCACAAACACCGACGGCACGCTCAATGTGACGATACAGCAGGATCATCAGGGGACGGCAACCAACGGCATACCGCAAATCTGGTGGTATGGCTTATGCGAGGGTTAAAATCATGAAGACAGGAATCATACCGATGACGCAATCCGGCGCAATTCTGGGCAGACCGGGGCAGTATAAAAGTCCGCCGTTTCTGATGATGCCGGGGAATCCCGTACTTGAAGAAGTTACGCTTTATGATTTTAATTATGAAGTGGAGAATAAGCCTCTTGAGGTGGTTCCCTACCAAGTAAAAGCCTATACTTTTTATTGTGATTCTATTGCATGGGACGGGATGGATGATACACTTGATACAAGTGGAGACGGAACTCCGGGAAAACCATGGCGCAATGTGAATCATGCCTTACATGAATTACAATGTATAATAAATACTTTTTGTTGTGGTTATATCCAATTAAAAATCAAAGGCACAATTAATTATGCTATAAAAGAGTATATTGATGGCAAAAATAAATTTATCATGGCTCCGTGGGAAAATGCGTCAATAGATATAGATTTATTTAATATGAACAATGGAATAAGAAATATTTCAGGTAGCATCCTTATTGGATTTAATGTTCATATTTATTGGGATGTTAATCAAATTAAAAATGTTCTTTATATAGAAG
>ERZ1034878.797-NODE-797-length-13196-cov-14.985465_pt1 | contig 13196 bp, 13 predicted proteins | sample MGYA00520593_ERZ1034878 | MGnify/ENA primary metagenome ERZ1034878 (study PRJEB33766, sample SAMN09781724) | gut metagenome | biome: gut microbiome | host: Homo sapiens | place: Madagascar | study: EMG produced TPA metagenomics assembly of the PRJNA485056 data...
GGAAGTTCGTATAGAGGTTTTCTAGAGCAGCTAACAGCGGTCTCGTGTTCGGTCACGTACCTTTAATGTACGCTCACTCACACTCGCCTTGTTATCCACTCTATAAATTCCTCTATCCGAAACTTCCAGGAAGTGCGTATAACGGCACATCTAAAGCGATTTTGTGCGGTCTCGAAAAATTCATGTACTTCTATTGTACACTAAAATTTTTCTCGCCTTCAAAATCACTTTATCTGCACCATTCTCCAATTTTCCTTGTGTTGTGAAGCTTGCTCTTTGAGCGTGGTCGAAAGGTCTCGGCCTTAACGTACTGTCGGGCGAAGTCTTGACATCAATCTTGTTGCAACATCGTAAAAAATATAGACGAGACCTCTCCACGTTGGTCGAGGTGACATTTATTGTGCCGCGACTGGTGTGCGGCACAGAAAAATAAAGCCGGGATTCTTCCATGCGTTGCGCGTGGAGATATGACGTTTTAAAAAACGCCTGCCTTATAGTGACATTTTAGCCACTTATACGATAAGAAAATATTTATTGCAGATAACTCATCGGATTGACCGGTTTTTTACCGGCTCGTACTTCAAAGTGCAGTTGTGGAATATTTACCCCGCCGGTACTGCCGACAGTCGAAATTTTTTCGCCTTTACGAACTTTTTGCCCTTTTTTCACCAAAATACGGTCATTGTGCGCATAAGCCGTAATCCACCCGTCAGTATGCTTAATCAAGATAAGGTTGCCAAAACCTTTAAGCTCATTACCGGCATAAGCCACCGTTCCGCTGTCAGCCGCTTTTACAGCCGTACCTAAAGGTGCTTTGATGTTTATGCCGTCATTATTGCGCCCTTTGCCGATAGAGCCAAACTTGGATATAACCGTGCCTCTGACCGGCCAGGCAAATTTGGTTTTGCGCTTTTGTAGCGGCGCAGTATAAGTTGTTGCTTTTTTCGTTGAACTGCTTGAATTGCTCCAGGGTTTCCATGAGCTTTGTTTTTTGGGCGCGGAGTTGGAAACATAGCTAGTCGCTACCGGTTTGGAAACAACAGATGACGGCAGCAATAATCGTTGTCCGATGCGTAATGAATAGGGTGCTTCAATATCATTAGCCTTGCTGAGCGAGCTCATATCGATATTATAGCGCTTGGAAATATTATAAAAGGTATCGCCTTTTTCGACAATGTGGTATCTGGCGTTCGGCATTCGCAAAACCTGTCCGATATTCAAAGAATAAGGCGGGCGCAGATTATTGGTTTCAATCAGTTCGCGAATTGGTACATTGTAGCGGCGCGCCAGACTATAAAGTGTATCGCCTTTGCGAACCGTGACATAATCAGGTGTTCCGCCGAAAAAACTGCCTAAATCATAGTTAAACAGCTGCACTCTATTGCCGGAACATCCTCCGGTCAATAGCAACAACGGTAAAATCAGACTTAAAATCAGTTTGCGGCTCAACATTAATTTCTGCCAATTATCAATAACATTTAAGTCTAAACTATCACCTAGTGATTAATTTTTTATTACGATTAGTCAGAGCTTTTATTCCTTTTGGCGCTGCCGTTGATATCAGATGCTACAATACCGTATTCGCGGGCTTTAAGCGCGGTTTTGATATGGCGCTTGATTCTTGCCCACATCCCGTCATAAGTATCGCTGTAATTTTTACGATTACTGTATGAAATCACCAACATTTCGGCATTATATTCGTCCACACCGAGTTTTTTAATTGCCGGAATAGCTTCCAACCAAATTTGTTTGGCTATGGCTTGAGCTTTTTCACGGGAAGCCCCGTTTAAGACCATAACAATTTTGGTCTTGTCTGCTCGCCCGATATTGGCATTAGGCGTCAGGTTGGCAAAGCAAATATCGCTGATGATGCGTAATAATTTATCGGCTGTTTCAAAGTCAATTCCCTGACTGATGAAATTATAAACATCTTTGAGCTCGACCACGACGCAGGAAAATTCGCGATTATACCTTTGAGCCAGCTTAAAATCATGTTCAAATCGCTCCGTTAGAGCCTGTTCGTTAAGTCCGCCGGTAAAAGTATCACGGTTTTGAAATTTGGAAAGCTTTTCCTGCAAGGCTTTGGTTTCGGAAATATCCTGACACAAAAAACTGATGCCGTCACATTTTAAGATTTCGTTTAATAGCGGGCGTTCGCGGCACAGCATAAGTTGTTTCTGCCCGTTGCCTTTAAGCAAAACTATTTGTGTGCTGATAGTCGCATGATGACGGTTTACTTTGTTTAGCGTACTTGCCAGTGTTTCGCGGTAGGCTTTTTTGTCTTCGATTAAAGTACCGAAAACGGATTTGCCGACTAAACTGCCGGCGGTGTGTCCTAAAACGTCCGCTCCCGATTCGTTAATATATGTAATCTGAAAATCGCGATTAACCTTAAAGTAAATGTCGCCGTTGCCGGAACGCGGTGTGGTTTGCTGATCATCATTTTCTTTAATCAGTTCTTTAAGATTGCGTTTGGTCTGTTTGAGCTTGTTGCGCAAAATCAGGACATATACCGCCAGTAACACGCATAAAAACGCCAGTCCTGAAATTATTGTTGCCATGATTGCCTCGCTGATGTTGAATGTTCCAATCGTCAGCATACTGTTATAAAAGCTAAAGATTAGTTAAATAGAGGTTGCAATTTATGCAAAAAAACACTAGTTTTAAGTCAAAATGAAAAGGAATTAAAATGGCTAAAACAACAGATACCGTTTCTGAAATTGTTGATGAAAGCGGAGATAAATATAAGTACGGCTTTGTTACGGACATTGCTGCCGACAGTGCGCCTAAAGGGCTTAATGAAGATATTATCCGTCTGATTTCGGCCAAAAAAGGCGAACCGGACTGGCTTTTGGATTTTCGCTTGAAAGCCTTTGCTTTTTGGCAGACGATGAGTGAGCCAAGTTGGGCCAAGCTGTGCTATGATAAAATCGATTATCAAAATTTAAGTTATTATTCCGCTCCCAAGCAAAAGGTTGCGCCTAAGAGTCTGGATGAAGTTGATAAAGAATTGCTCAATACTTATGAAAAATTGGGCATTCCCTTAAAAGAGCAAGAGGCTTTGGCCGGAGTTGTCGCTGTTGACGCGGTTTTTGATTCGGTTTCGGTTGCCACCACTTATCGTCATAAACTGGCAGAGCAGGGCGTCATTTTTTGCTCAATTTCCGAAGCGGTAAAAGAACATCCTGATTTGGTCAAACAATATCTTGGTTCGGTAGTGCCGTATACGGATAACTTTTTTGCCTGTCTTAATTCGGCGGTGTTCACTGATGGTTCGTTTGTTTATATTCCCAAAGGCGTGCGCTGCCCGATGGAACTGTCAACTTATTTTCGTATTAATGCCAAGAATACCGGCCAATTTGAGCGCACACTAATTATTGCCGATGATGAAAGTTATGTCTCATACTTGGAAGGTTGTACAGCTCCGCAGCGTGATGAAAATCAACTCCATGCCGCGATTGTCGAAATTGTGGTGCATAAGGACGCCGAAGTCAAATATTCGACCGTGCAAAATTGGTATCCCGGAGATAAAGACGGCAAAGGCGGGGTCTATAATTTTGTGACCAAACGGGCAGCCTGTCGCGGAGCTAATTCCAAAATCTCCTGGACGCAGGTTGAAACCGGTTCGGCTGTAACATGGAAATATCCGTCTTGTGTTTTGCAGGGTGACAATTCGGTCGGCGAGTTTTACTCGGTGGCCATAACCAATAATCATCAACAGGCTGATACCGGAACTAAAATGATTCATATCGGCAAAAACACATCATCGAAAATTATTTCCAAAGGTATTTCGGCCGGATTTTCAAACCAAACTTACCGCGGGTTGGTAAAAGTTGCGCCGGCAGCCGATAATGCGCGTAATTATTCTCAATGCGACAGCTTGCTGATCGGTTCGACTTGTGGCTCGCATACCGTCCCTTATATCGAAAATCGTAATAAGACTGCTAAGCTGGAACATGAGGCCACAACTTCAAAAATCAGTGATGAACAATTGTTTTATTGCCAACAGCGCGGTATCGGCGAAGAGGAAGCCGTAAGTCTGATTGTTAACGGCTTTTGTAAAGAAGTTATGCAGCATCTGCCGATGGAGTTTGCCATTGAGGCCGCAAAATTGATTAATATTTCGTTGGAAGGAAGTGTCGGATAATGAACAAAACACCATTATTGGAAATCGAAAATTTGCATGCCGGAGTATGTGATAAAGAGATTATCAAAGGTTTCAACCTGACGATTAATGAAGGTGAAGTGCACGCCATTATGGGACCGAACGGTGCCGGCAAATCAACATTATCCAATATTCTGTGCGGCAAGCCTGGATATGAAATCACTGCCGGAACGATTCGCTTTAAAGGCAAAGATTTATTGGCGATGCCTCCGGAGGAGCGGGCGCGCGAGGGTATCTTCCTTTGTATGCAATATCCGGTTGAAATTCCAGGCGTTCCGACTACGGCATTTCTGAAACATGCGGTTAATGCTATCCGAAAACATCATAACCAACCGGAACTTGATACCATGGAATTTATTAAAATGGTGCGCGAAGAAGGCAAAAAACTCGGCATTGATGCCGAAATGCTTAAACGTCCGGTGAATGTCGGTTTTTCCGGCGGCGAAAAGAAACGGCTGGAAACTCTGCAAATGGCTGTTCTCAAGCCGGTGTTTTCAATTTTGGATGAGGCCGATTCCGGTTTGGATGTCGACGCCTTAAAAATTGTGGCTGAAGGTGTTAATTCGCTACGCAGTCCTGAACGGTCAATGTTGGTCATTACTCACTATCAGCGGCTGTTAACCTATATTGTACCGGACTTTGTTCATGTCTATTCTGACGGACGCATTGTCAAAACCGGAGATAAGACGTTGGCCGCTGAAATTGAACAAAAAGGCTATGCCGAATTTATACGGGAAAAATAAGATGGGTGGATTGGTACAACATCTGCAATTTGACAGTGAGGCGTCATGGCTGCAAAAGGTGCGTTCTCAGGGGCTTTCGGCATTTACGGCACAAGGTGTTCCTACGGCCAAAACCGAAGCTTGGAAATATACCAAACCGCGGGAATTGTGTGCTGATGATTATATTCTGACGCATTTATCCGGAGTTGAAGATGATATTGAACTGCCGTTTGACGGCTATGTCTTCCATTTTGATAACGGCATATTGGTTTCGCCGCTTCCGCAGCTTCCGGTCGGAGTTGAAGTTATACCGCTGGCTCAAGCTTTACAAAATGATTTTGCTCAAGATTATATCGGGCAGGCTGCCGTTGTTGCCAATCGTCCGTTTGCCGCTTTGAATCAATATTATTTATCATCCGGTTTGTGCATACATATTTTGCCGCAGGTTAAGCTTGGTAAGCCGTTGGTTTTTATTAACCATACGGTTGCTGAAGCCGAAAATTTATTTGCCAATCTGCACAATTTGGTGGTTTTGGAGCAAGGAGCGCAGGCGGAACTCATTGAATATTATCATTATCGCGGAGTAGTAAAATCGCGCTATTTTAATAATATCGTCAATGAGATATTTTTACACCGCGACAGCTCGTTGCAGCATTATAAAGTTCAGGCGGAAGCTTTTAAGGCCGATCATGTTGCCTTGAATGCCGTCCGAGCCGAACAAAATGCTTCGTATAAAAGTTTTACCTTGCAGACCGGGGCTAATGTCGCCCGCAATGAAACTTTTGTGCGCCTGGTTGCTGAACAGGCCTCCGCGGAAGTTGATGCCGCCTACATAATGAACGGATGGGCAACTATTGATACCACAACTGATATTGAACATTTGTCGCCTTGTACTTATTCGCAACAATTGGTAAAAGGTGTGGTCGGCGGTGATGCCAAAGGAGTATTTCAAGGCAAAATCCATATCGCGCCGCAAGCAATAAAAACCGAAGGACGGCAGCTGCATAAGGCGTTATTGCTAAGCGATAAAGCTGAAATAGATGCCAAACCCGAACTTGAAATTTTTGCTGATGATGTTAAATGTTCGCACGGCGCGGCTACCGGCGAGCTTGATGAAGAACAACTGTTCTATATGCAGTCTCGCGGCATTGGTCGTGAGGAAGCCCGTCGGATTTTGATAGACGCCTATTTGGATGATGTTATATCCAAAATAGAGGATGAAAAAGTTGCCGCGTGGATTAAGTTATTGAGCAACCAGGGATGATGATAGAGGGTGTAAAAATGTATGATGTAGAGCAGGTAAGACAGGATTTTCCGGTGCTGCGCGAAATTATAAACGGTAAGCCGAACACCTTTTTGGATTCGGCGGCGTCGGCGCAAAAACCGCAAGCCGTTATCAATCGTATTGTCGATATTTATACGCATGAATATTCAAATGTTCACCGTGGCTCATATTTGTTGTCCGAAGAAATTACGCAGGCTTATGAACAGGCGCGTGAAAAAGTGCGGGCTTTTCTTAATGCCGCTTCAGCTCGCGAAATTGTCTTTACCCGCAATGCAACGGAATCAATTAATCTGGTGGCTTCGACCTGGGGACGCCGTTTCCTGACCAAGATGGATGAGGTCTTAATCTCCGAAGCCGAACATCATGCTAATCTGGTGCCATGGCAGGTTTTGCGTGACGAAATCGGTTTTGAGCTGAAAATATTCAAGATAAACGATGACGGCAGTTTTAATTGGGATGATTTTTGCCGCAATTTGAGCGGTAAAACCAAATTGGTGGCCGTGACCGGAATGTCTAATGTTTTAGGTACGGTTTTCCCGCTTAAGGAAATGATTAAATCCGCCCATGAAGTTGGTGCTAAGGTACTGGTTGACGGTTGTCAATATGTGGTACATCAGCCCACCGATGTCAGAGATTTGGATTGTGATTTTTTGGCCTTTTCCGGTCATAAGACCTATGGGCCAAGCGGTATCGGTGTTTTGTATGGTAAAGCTGATTTGCTTGATGCCATGCCTCCTTATCAGTTTGGCGGAGATATGGTCAATGTTGTCACTTATCAGTCGACTACTTTTGATGTGCCGCCGGCTCGTTTTGAAGCCGGAACACCGGCAATCGTCCAAGCTATCGGTTTAGGTACGGCATTGGATTATATGATGACCTTAGGCATGGAAAACATCAAAGCTCACGAAGATGAGCTGACGGCTTATATGCATAAACGGTTGCCCGAAGTCAAAGGTTTGCATGAAGTCGGGACTGCGGAAGGCAAAGGGGGCGTGTTTTCCATCGCCATTGACGGGATTCATCCTCAAGATTTGGCATTTATTTTGGATAAAGAAGGTGTGTCCGTGCGGGTAGGGCATCATTGTGCCGCTCCGTTGGTACGCCGCATGGGCTATGAGTCTTTGACCAGAGCTTCATTCGGGTTGTACAGCAATCATACCGATGTCGATAATTTTATTGCCGCTTTGCACAAAGCGCAGACTTTCTTCTGATTAAAAATCTTGACTTTTAAGCATCCGGCGTTACAACATAATTCGCAAATGTAAAAGAATTAAACAGGTGGTAAAATGAGTGAGGATGACGATAAATTAAGCCCGTCGGAAGCGGCTTTGCTTGGGGTTATGGCTGTTAATGAAGACGGCTCGCCGGTGGCTAAAGATTTTATCGCAAAAGCCGGAACGCCGCTGGTTGATGAAGCAGTCTGCGCGGATCGCGAACAGATTATTGAAGCGCTGAAAACCGTGTCTGATCCTGAAATTATGATAAATATTTGGGATTTGGGTTTGGTTTATAAAATTGAGCAGTTACCGCACGGCAATGTTTATATCGAGATGACGGTTACTTCCCCGACCTGTCCGGTTGCCGGTGTTTTACCACAACAGGCTGCGGATGCTGTCGCTGCGCTGGACGGTGTCGGCGAGGTCGAAGTCAAAATCGTTTGGGAGCCGGCTTGGAGTATTGCTAATTTGAGCGATGAAGCCAAAGCTATGATTGAGCTTTTCTGAATTTATCCCCGTAAAAAACAGTTGTCTTTGCTGCGGTTTAATGCTATGCCTTAGCATAATGAAAAAATAAAGGCTGAAAAATTATGAATATTGATGAACTTATTGATAATTTTGAATTTTTAGACGGTTGGGAAGACAAATATCGTTACATTATTGATTTGGGCGGCAAACTTGAGCCTTTGCCTGAGAACTGCAAAACCGAGGAGTGGAAAGTTCGCGGCTGCCAATCGCAAGTATGGCTTTTGCCCGAAAAAAAAGACGGCCTGCTGCATTTTCGCGGTGACAGTGATGCGATTATCGTCAAAGGACTGATTGCCATTGTTTTGATGATATATAACGATAAATCCCCATCACAAATTAAATCAATTGCAGTTGATGATATTTTTGCTAAACTGGGCTTGAGCGAACATTTAAGTCCAAGTCGGCGTAACGGCTTAATTTCGATGACCGAAAAAATTAAGTATTATGCCGATATCCTCTGATAAGGGTTGTATAAATGAACATTCATGAGTATCAGGCCAAAAAAATATTAAGTAAATATGGTATCAAAATGCCCAAAGGCGGCATTGCTTACACGCCGAATGAGGCCAAAAAAGTTGCGGCTAAATGTTCGTTAAAAGGCCCGTGGATGTTAAAAGCGCAAATCCAATCCGGCGCTCGTAAAGAAGGCTATTTTCTGGATAAAAAAGCCGGCCGCCGCGGCGGTATCCGCCTGCTTAAAAGCCGTCGCGATATCGTAAAACAAGCAGAACAAATGCTTGGATCAACCTTGGTTACAATTCAAACCGGCCCTAAAGGCAAAGTCGTTAGCCGTTTATATGTTGAAGAATATGCTAAAGTAAAATCTAAATTCTATGCCGGTTTGGCTATTGATCGGGTTAATGCGGCTTTAACTTTATTGGTTGCCTCGGTTGATGGTGAAGATATTACCAGTTTGGCGTTGTCTGAACCGGATAAAATCCTCAAGTTGCAGCTGGATTTAGAAGGAGAAACCACACCGGAACAGGTGCAAAAGGTTATGGAGTTTTTGCAGCTTAAACCGCAAAGCGCCAAAAGTTTGGAAACATTTATCAATGGCCTGCATCGGGCGTTTATTGATTATGATGCGGCGATGATTGAGGTTAATCCGGCCGGTGTTGACAAAACAGGCGGGATTATCGCTCTTGATGCGAAAATATCGTTTGATGATAATGCGTTGTTTCGCCATGTCGACATTAAGCGTTTGCAAGATGATTATGAAGAAAGTGACCGCGAGCTGCAGGCGGCCAAATATCATTTTAATTACAGCGAGTTTGACGGCTCGGTCGGCTGTATTGTTAATGGCGACGGCATCGCTTTGGCGGCAATGGATTTGTTGCGTGATAATGGCGTCGGTACAGCCTGCTTTCTCAATGTCAAAGGAGGGGTCGATAAAGACAAGATTGCTTCCGGCATCAAAATCATTATGACCAATCCGCGTGTTGAAGGGATTTTAATTAATATTTTGGGCGGTTTTTTGCGCTGCAATTTGATTGCTGACGGAATTATTGCCGCCGCTTCCGAAGTTGGGCTTAATGTGCCGTTGGTTGTGCGCTTTGAAGGGACAAACAAAGACGAAGCACAAGAAATTTTGACCAATTCCAAATTACCGATTGTTTTGGCCGATACGATGGAAGATGCGGTTAATAAGCTTGTGGCGGCGATGGAGGATAGTGACTGATGTCTGTTTTTTGCAATAAAGATACTAAAGTTATATGTCAAGGCATCACCGGTATGCAGGCCACATTCCACATCCGCCGTTCTTTAGACTATGGCACTAAAGTTGTTGCCGGTGTTACTCCTGGCAAAGGCGGCGAGATGCATTTGGGTCTTCCGGTTTTTGATACGGTAAAAGAGGCCAAAGCCGAAACGCAGGCTAACGCCAGTGTGATGTATGTTCCGGCGCAGTCTGTCAAATCAGCTGTAAAAGAGGCCGTTGAGGCTGAACTCGATTTTACGGTATGTATTGCCGATGGTGTACCGGTAAAAGATATGTTGGAAATCAAAGCCATGCTTAAAGGCGCTAAGACCAAGCTTATCGGCCCGAACACTCCGGGAATTATTACCCCCGGACAGGCCAGATTAGGTATCTTTCCGGAAAATATTCATACCGCCGGACATGTCGGAATAGTTTCCCGCTCGTCCACTCTTACTTATGAGGCCGTGTTGGAAACAGCGCGTGCCGGACAAGGCCAATCCACGGTTATCGGCTTGGGTGATGATATTATTATCGGGATAGATTTTGTGGAAGCTTTGGAACGTTTTCAGGCCGATGATGATACGCAGGCGATAGTTTTAATCGGACAAGTCGGCGGCAGTTTTGAAGAAGTTGCGGCCAAGTATTATAAAAGCCTGCAAAATCCTAAGCCGGTCATAGGTTTTGTGGCCGGAAATGCCGTTCCGTTCGGGCATAAAATGGGTTATGCCGGCGAAGTTATTGCCGGTGGACATATCTCCGCTCAGGACAAGCGCGATGCCTTTGAAGATGCCGGCATTATAAATGTCAACAAAATCAATGATATTCATCTTGAGCTGGCCAAAATTTTTCATACCGGCAAATGAGTTTTTTAGCTGACATATTGGACATGATTTTACCGCCGCGTTGTATCGGCTGCGGGAAAATTATCAGCTCCGGCGGCGGACTTTGCTCTGAGTGTTTTAATAAACTTGAATTTATCAGCCAGCCCTATTGCCGGCGGTGCGGACGTCCGTTTGCCAATGGCGACAATCTCACTCAAGCTGATTTTTTGTGCGGCGCTTGCCTCAAAGATAAAAAGCCGCTGTTTCGCATGAGCCGCGCGGCATTTAAGTATACCGACCGTTCCAAGCAATTGATTTTAGCCTTCAAATTTTATGATAAGACTGAAAACGCACCGACTTTAGCGCAGCTTATGTATAATGCCGGACATGATATTTTTGCTGCCGGTGTTGATGTGATTATTCCGATACCGCTGCATTTTACCCGATTGCTGAAGCGTCGTTATAATCAATCGGCGCTGTTGGCCAAAGAGCTGTGCAAGCTTAGCGGCGTAAAGGTTGATTATACGTCTGTTGTCCGCCATCGTCATACCCGTCCGCAGGTCGAGTTTTCCGGACATGATCGGGTTAAAAATGTAAAAGATGCCTTTAAGGTTAAATTTCCCGCGCGGATAAAAGGTAAGCGGGTTTTGCTGATTGACGATGTAATGACCACCGGTTCAACCTTAAAAGAATGTGCTTTGGCGCTCAAAAAAGCGGGCGCTGTTTCGGTCGATACCTTAACTGTCGCCCGCGTTTTATCTTAGTGGCGGTGAAGATTATTCTTCATCCCGATCTTTAATACGTTCAATATTTGCGCCAACACCTTTTAATTTTTCTTCCAGCTTTTCATAACCGCGGTCAAGGTGATAAACACGATTGACGATAGTTTCTCCCTCTGCGACCAATCCGGCCAAAATCAATGCAAATGAGGCGCGCAAATCAGTTGCCATAACCTGAGCGCCGGAGAGTTTTTTTACTCCGCGGACAATCGCTGACGCATGACCGTGAACATTAATATTAGCACCCATGCGCAACAATTCGGGAACATGCATAAACCGATTTTCAAAAATGGTTTCCGTTACCATGGATGCCCCTTCGGCCGTCAACATCAATGCCAGAAATTGTGCCTGTAAATCGGTCGGAAATCCGGGAAAGGGCTCAGTCATAATATCTTTGCCGACCAAAGTGCAGCCTTTGGCATCAACAATAATGCTGTTTTCATTTTCGGTAATACGCACACCCATATCTTTTAAGACCTGCAGCGGGCGTTTGAGGGTGTTGGGCAGGGCGTTAATCAGTTCTATTTTACCACGGGTGATTGCCGCTGCCACTGCGTATGAGCCGGCCTCAATACGATCCGCAATTACTTTATGCGATGTGCCGTGGAGTTTATCAACCCCGTCAATCGTCAGAACAGCCGTTCCGATGCCTTCAATTTTCGCTCCCATAGAGTTAAGCATATTAGCCAAATCGCCGATTTCCGGCTCTTTAGCGGCATTTTCCAAAACGGTGCGTCCTTCGGCTAATACGGCTGCCATCAAGACATTGCAGGTCGCCCCGACCGACACCATCGGAAAGATGATGTGCGCCCCTTTAAGGCGTTTTTCAACATCGGCGAAAATGTAACCATTGCGAATTTCAATATTAGCTCCCATTTGTTCCAGTGATGACAAGTGGATATCCATAGGACGAGCTCCGATAGCGCATCCGCCCGGCAGAGAAAGTTCACATTTGCCATAGCGCGCTAACAACGGGCCGAGAACATAATAGGAAGCACGCATTTTTCGAACATAATCGTAAGGTGCTGTCAAGCTGGTGGCTTCTTTGGTGCGATAAGAATAAGTTTTCGTCGGGTGTCCGTCAACAAAATCATCAAATTCGTCAATCTTAGTGCCTAATTGCTCCAGCAAAGCATTCATTGCCCTGATATCGGAAAGCATCGGCATATTTGTCAGCGTAACGGTTTCGTCAGTCAACAAACTGGCGCAGATTAAGGGTAAGGCTGCGTTCTTAGCTCCGCTGATATGGATTTTTCCTTCCAAGACGTTTCCGCCGATAATTTTGATTTTATCCATGATGCTTCTCCTTAATGATTAGTCCTGATTGGTTGCGGTGTTGTTGTCGGCTTTTTTTAATGCTTCGCGTTGTTTTTGCTGCTGTTTGCGCTTTTCCAGATTTTTTTGTAAAGCTTTGGCTTCGCGTTCAAAGCGCAAATCCTGACGTTTTTTTTGTTTTTGAATGTTTGAGGTGGACATTTTATGCTCCGCATAAGAAATAAAGGGTTATTTATCTTTTTTATCCCCATAAGATTAAAAAAATCATAAGAAATTTGCAAAACGTACTTGATTTTTAAAATTTGATTATGTATGTTACCCCTGAACGAGATGATAGAGTCTTGTCGAGTTAAAATATTTTTATGCCGCTATAGCTCAGTGGTAGAGCACACCCTTGGTAAGGGTGGGGTCGTAAGTCCGATTCTTACTAGCGGCACCATTAAAAAAGCCTCCCTTGTGGAGGCTTTTTTAATGGTAGGACGATAGTTGAAGCGGACTTACGAAGTAACGTCCGAAGCGGGTAGTTGGCGAAAACGAGCATTGAGGCTTAGTTGACAAACTTGGCGAAATGCGAAGTTTGAGGCCTACGACGCGAAAGGGGCCCGTTGCTAATGCAATGGGAATTTACATTCTTACTAGCGGCACCATTAAAGAAGCCTCCCTTGTGGAGGCTTTTTTAATGGTAGGACGATAGTTGAAGCGGACTTA
>ERZ1034878.802-NODE-802-length-13176-cov-12.929121_pt1 | contig 13176 bp, 30 predicted proteins | sample MGYA00520593_ERZ1034878 | MGnify/ENA primary metagenome ERZ1034878 (study PRJEB33766, sample SAMN09781724) | gut metagenome | biome: gut microbiome | host: Homo sapiens | place: Madagascar | study: EMG produced TPA metagenomics assembly of the PRJNA485056 data...
CTATAATATAGCCATAGTCAGCGATGACTTAAAACATCAATTTAATACAGCTTCAAAAAGTTGAAAAAAGTTCTTGACAACTTCAACAACTTGAAGTATAATACAGATAAGCTCAGAGGAGCGGACGGGATAGCCGTTAAACTTCCTTGTAAGCAATCCGCAAAACTGAGTGATTCTATAGTAACTCGTCAACTTCATTTTTCAAGAAAGGATAGCTTGCTTATAAGAAAAAAATAAGAATAAAAAATGGTAGGAAAAGTACTGCTAATACTTTCCCTACCGGATGTACGGGAAAGATACCCGATACAACTTATCAATCATATTGTATCACATCTTTTCTAATAAATCCACCACAACTTTAAAAAAGTAGGGTCTGAGAGTGGACTAGGTACAGTAGGTTATTCCTAGAATAATCTGTTAAAGACTAGAAAACAATCGGGTCTCCGGGCTGAAAGTCCCGTACAAATTCAATAGCAATATACAAGACCGAAGATGTATATTGACGGAAATTCGGCGCATCCGTGAAAAGCGCAAGCGGTGCAAGTTCCTTTAGTTATACTAGGGGAGGACTTTAACTGCGAGACGTTTAGCATACGCTAAACGGTACAAGGGTGATTCCCTTGGAAACGGGCTGAAACACTTCCTATATTCTAGGCAGTGGGTGCAATTCAATTTGCAAAGTGTTAAAGCAACCGCCCACCACTTGAAAAAGTGGTTTAAAATAAACAATCCGTACCGACCGACAAAGGTGCGACCGACTGAGATTCATAACCATACTTGCTCAGTTGGTAAAATTGCTATACAGACACGAAAAGCGTAGCAGGGCAACGGGTAATACCATTGCTTCCGGTGTTGGGTAATACCAACCCATATGACTTCTTTCCCTCTATCTGTATAGAGTCGAGTTTTACATAGTTAGAAGGGCAGACAGCAACTAGATCTGGACAACACTATAAGTCTACCCTTTTATAGTGTGTAAAACACTTAACACAATAAATGGGACTGTGCAAATTCCCCACATTATGAAAGGTACAGAGATAGGAGAAAACTATGAAAAACACATTAGCAATCAATTTCTTAAACAAAAAAGCTACCGTTGAACAGACAGAAGAACTTATGTCTGCAATCTCCCACGAAGAATATGAAATGACTGTACAGCTGGTACAGGCTGACATCGCACGAATTGAGAAACAGATTGGCAACCTTAAAGATAACGAGGATAAATCTGCGGAGCAGAAAGATGTAGAGCTTAAAGCTCTGAACATTAAGTTAGAAACCGCACAGACCAACTTGGAAACCGCACAGAAAGATTCTGCGGATACTCTCGAAGTTTATGAGAAGGTTATTGCAGCCATGACACAGGAGAACCATGATCACTTTAAGAACGACAAGGATGTTGTCCGCACCGTTCTGAGAGTGCTGGCATCTTGGGACAACTCTAAACTGGTAAAGTATGCGATTATTCCGGCGTTTGAATCAGAAGCACTTTACAACGCTTTAGAAACAATTCACATTAATTCTAAAGCGGGCGAAGACGGTAATCTGGTAATGTCTAAAGAGGTGAAAGAGGCATACAAATCAGCTTCTAAAGAACTTGAGACTATCATCAAGAAGACTTTCAGCCTTCCGTTTGAAACACCATACACGGACAAGACCCGTGTAAAATTGACAGCGGAAGACAAAAAACTTCTGAATGACTGTTATGTTAAAGGTTTTCAGAATAAGTTTTCTGTAAATGATAAAACTGGTAAGGTTGATTTCAGCCATCGTCAGATTAATACTCTGGTGAAAGCGAAAAAAGACAAGAAAACAGGAAAGACTACTTACGATTACAGTGGTCTTGCAACTTGCATTAGTAATATTGTAATCAAACATTACTTTGCATAGTATAAAGTGTTTAGTTTGAAAGGCAGAGTTTTCACTCTGCCTTTTTGTAGTGAGCATTTTATAAAGCGAAAATGAAAGGTGGAATGGAAAATGAAAACAAAAATTTTCACGTTAAATCAACGGGAAATTTTCCATAAAGTAGAATTTCCTATGAACGCAACAATTCTGTCATCTGGAAACGGAACTATGATTGTAGCTATGCCGAACGAATTCAGAAAAGCAAATGCAAAAGATAGAATTTTATCTATCTATGTGTGGGATGGTACACGCTGGATTTATTTAAAGAAAGCGAAAAATTTCTATACAGAATCTATGTGGAAATTTCACATAGACCAGAACCGGAAACGTAAAGAGAAACAGAAAGTAAATTACAATTCTCTTATGCGTCATAGCAGAGCAAAAAAGAAAGGATCTGGCGGACAAAGATTAAGTAAATTTGCCGGAACTGTCACGGATTATGAATGTGCAAAGCAAACCTTATGGGATTTTCCACGGGCATTTAATGTAATGTGGAATTGACAACTTCAAAAAATTGAAGTAAAATTGGAGGTGAAAGGCAGGTTAAAATTATATGATTGTATATTATAAATTGAATGAATTATTAGAAAAAAATGATATGAAAAGAGCTGATTTACAAAGGGAACTTAAAATTGCTCCGGCAACTATAGCTCATTTTGCAAAAAATGAATATGTTGCCTTATCTGTTATAGATAGAATTTGTACTTATTTTAAATGTCAACCTAATGATATTATGGAGTGGATTGACGAAGATGAAGAAAAAAAATTAGAAATTCAAAGGCAGATTGATGTTCTTCAGGCTCAACAGAAAAAGCTAGAAGAACAGCTAAAAAATATGTAAGGAGGCTACAACTATACTCAAAACAGAAATAAAAAATAAATACGACAGCATCATTGAATCTCTCACAAAACTGCACTACACTCAATCAGACATCAACGAGATTATCCGCCTCGAAAGAGAATTCGATGCAGAATGTAAAAGCATCGAGGAAGCTTGCGAAGAAGAAGGCTATCCAAGCAACGGATCTAATTATGAATTAGCTGTTGCAGATTCTCGTAAATGGTACGATGAACAAGAGGAATATATTCACAGGAAATATGGAATGGAAGAGGAGGATTAATTTATGCTTTCATTTGAAGAACTCCGGCAAAAAGCAAAACAGAAACTTTCTGATTGGATGGAAACATTTTCCTATGATGAAAGAGAAGTTATAAAATATTCTGATGGATATTATTGTAACGATTGGAATTCTAATCTGGAATTTAAAACACCAGATATAAATATTGCATTAGATTTTCTGTTTCCAAATTAAAATGCAAAATACCATGCACCCAAGCGAAAACAAGGGTGCTATTTTTATGCCCAAAACAAAATATGTTGCAAATGCAACAGTATAGGAGGAAAAATCTATGCAGTGGATCGAAGAAATGAACAAAATGTTCGCTAGTAACCCGTACACAGAAGGCAGAGTAACAATTGACTTCTGCGAAAATGCAAATGCTATTATGGTCATTTGTTGTGGAATTGCAAACATCATTGAAGTGGACAAATACACAGAATATGGTCTTATGATCGAGTGTATGAAAACTGTAGATTATCTTTATAAAAATGTATAGGAGGAAAGCAGAAATGAAACGTAAATCATTTACAATCATCACATTAGTAGCTATTATCACAGCAACTTTTTTTATAGGCAGACTGTCCGTAACAGACGGACATGAAATCACGGTTTCGGCAGCCACAACGGAAAGCGAAACTGTCAATGAAAACGCAAACCAGGAGCCTATGATCCCTCTCAGTGAGTGTATCCCACTGGCGGACATTGCCTGTCAATATACATCATACACAGGATATGCAACATTCGAATTAATGGATACAACACGGCAGTTCGATGACGTAAACGGAAACCTGTATTCTGAGATTACAAAAGATATTCCAGATGTAACTCAGGAATATACAGAAAATGTAATTGATCTGAATTCAATTACAGATGTACAGGTATATTCACACAGTATTCATATTACAGCGAACGACGGAAACGAATACATTCTTGATCTGGATGTAGATTAAAAATCCGTCACGAAACGCAAATTAAAAAGAGAATAATATAGCAGGAGGGAGATAACATGTGGGAATTTTACGCAAAATATACAAATGTAAATACAGAGAAAGAAATCTCACGAAAAATTGAATTTGACGGTGAGAATATGTTTTGGGATGAAGAAAATCCAGCAGATAAATGTTATATCTATGCCATGAGTCAAGCGCTAAAGCTGAGAAAGTCAAACGAGATTCTTGATTCATTGGAGCTTGAAGCTTGTTAAAAGGAAAGGAGTTGAGACTATGCCAAGTTTGGAAGAGATTCTGTCACGGACAGAACTGGAAATCATCCAGGAATATCTGGACGAAAACGAGGAGTAAAAGCGAAAATAATATTGTGTAGTATATGGTTAATTGATATACTATTAGTACATACAGGAGGTGATCGCTACGTCAGATTACAGAGATCTTTTGGAAGAGAGATTGAAAGATCCGGCTTTCAAAAAGGAATGGGAGAAAATCCAGCCAAAAATGGAAAATGTAATAAAAGATGTAGAGGAAAGTAAAAACAAATTCTACAAAGATACTATGACTGGTTTGATTGAGGCGGTTATTATAGAAAAGAGTGAAAGCGCAAAGGTAAAACAACATAAAAACTTTGAAGATATGTTTGAAGATCCTGATTATTTTACGGACGAAGAGAGACAGGAAATCGAAGCAAATGTTAAAAAGTTTGCAGAGAATAAAGGATTGACAAAGCGAAATTAAAAACAGGATTGACAATACAACCAAAAGGTTGTATATTGTATGTATCAAATAGAAAGAGAGGTATATATTATAATATGATACTACACGATTACAAGTCAAGTTCTGGCAAAGATTTAATTATGGACTATATAGATAGTCTTACTGAAAGCGAACGTACAGATGCGCTTTTGGTTATGAAATGCATGAGAAACAATGAATTTGACAAACTCTTGTTTAAGCGATGGGAAAAGAAAGTATACGAAGTATATTTTAGAAAACATAACAGAATTTTCTATGTTACTGTTGACAAAGAACATGTCTATCTTCTCCATGCATGTCGGAAACAGAAAAATAAAACGGAAAAGGTAGATAAAAAAATTGTAAAGGCAAGAGCAAAGGAAATTGGCGATCTCGTAGGAAAGAAATTTATATAGGAGGTAAAAACACAATGCCATTTGTTGAAATTGATATTGATAAAGAAATTGAAAAACGGAGAGAAAATGATCCAAAATTCAGAAAGGTGTGGGATGAAACCCACACTGAGTATGAATTAATCGGTGAGATGATAAGTCTTCGTAAAAGAGAAAACATGACACAAAAAGAATTAGCGAAACTCACCGGACAAAAACAGCAGGTGATTTCACGGATAGAGCGAAAGGAGAGAATGCCAAGTATAGGTTCCTTTAATAAAATTCTCAATGCTTTGGGATATGAATTAAAAATCGTTAAAAAAGAAGCAATGTAAAAATTTTGTAGTAGTATCATATTTTAAATAAGGAAATAGAATAATTAATAACAGCTATCAATTACGGTAGCTGTTATTTTTATACTCAAAATGGAAAGGAGGAATCATCATGGCAACATTCCCATGTAGAAATTGTGTCTACTTTGACACTTGCGGAGAACGGAACCGGACAGTCCCGTGTGATGGACGGGAAACAAAATCCGATCTGAAACGCAAACGCAAAACAGAATCGGCAGAAAAACGGAAAGCATCCAAGTAGGGTGCTTTTTATTTTGCCTATAGGTTAGTAGAAACTAATTGTAATTAGTAAATAAATATAAGAGAGATAAGGAGAAAAAATCATGAAAAGAAGTTATTTAACAGCAAAAGAGGCAGAACAGGTAATGCAGGAAACACGGAATGAAATTGGATTCACAGAAGACAAAGAAGGATTTCTTATTCGTGAATTGCTTAAAGGAGCAAAAGTAAACAACCGGATTGGTGACAAATTATTGATTGTTATTGATCCAAAATTTATTCACATTCCAGAATGGCAGAGAGACATTCGATTGGAAAAGGCATATGCAATCGGAAATAATTATGACAAAAGTAAATGGGATGTGCCGAAGATTTTATTATACGATGGAAAATTCTTGTGTATTGACGGACAGCACAGAATTTTTGGAACTTTTAAAGCGAAAAAAGAAGCTGTTGTGTGTGAGATTATGGAATGTACGATGTCTCAGGCAATTGATTTGTATTTATCTCAGACAGCCGATCGTATAAAAATGCAGCCAAAAGATATCTACCATGCAGCACTTGCGGCAGGGAAACCAGAATATGTAGAACTGGAACGAATCTGTCACAAAAATAATGTAGCTGTAAAGGGAGATGAGAAAAGCGAAAACACAGTTGGTACTCTGACTTCAATCTCAGATGGTATTAGCTTAATCAAAACAGATCCACAGTTGTTAGATGGCATTTTGACTCTGATAGGAAAACTTGAGTGGAATGGTTATGCAGATTCCTATAACGGAAAAGCATATACAGCAAAAATCATCAGAGTGATGAAACGGTTGTTTGCATACTGTGATGGTAGACATGATCAGATGGAAGAAGCGTTGCTTGCGAGATGCAAGGGAACTGAATTCTTTGTAAACAATCTCATTGATCGTACTCAGGCACAGATCTTTGATTTCTTATCAGCTGTGGTTAAGGCATATGCAGAAACACCTTTCAAAGAATTCCCACCGACAAGAGAAAGCAAAACAAAAAGGACAGCTAAGAAATCTAAAGCGATGTAATTACATAGCTGTGCTAACGGCATGACGGGCAAAGCGAAAATCAAACAGAAATATAAACCGGAGGGAGAATAAAAATATGAGTAAACGACGACTTACAAAAGCAGAACGGGAAATGATTCCTGTTTTAACAGAAAACGGTTATCACTTCAACCGGATGGGTGGAAGAGAAAGTCATGCAATTTATAAGCATGAAGTAACTAATGATGAAGTAGCCGTTCCGATTAAGTTACGGAAAATGACAAGATTAAGAGTAACACGACATGTAAAAGCAGTAGGAGCAAGATTTAACTAGAGGAGGAAACGCAAAATGTCAGTACATATGTTAGGTTTAAAATTTTCAGGAATTGTATTGCTGGTAATTGGATTATTACCAAGATACATTGAAGTTGATACACCATTATGGCTTCATGTAGTATGTGTAATTTTCGGACTTGTATTAATTCTCGTAAGAGAAAATGAAATATTTGAATTTTAGGAGGAAAATGCAAATGGAAAATGATATGAAAGTCATGTTTCGCCAGGGAAAAATCGCTCTGATTGATGCGAAAAATGAGTACGTAGTGGCAACAGATTATGATTGGATTCCAAGAACTTGGAAGAAAGGTACAAATTTTATCCACTATGGGAATCAGAAAAAGAAAATGGAAATGCTGGAAATCGCATTGACTTACTATATGTCCCTGATAGAAGGCACAACCTTCATCACACGGATTCGGGCACTGGATTTGGCAACACGGTTTAAAGATGTGGCTACTGGTGACGATGATTTCTCGGAAATACTGAAAGATTTGAGTTTGAAAGAGAAAGAGTTTTTCGGAATCACAAGCGAAATGGAAAGTGAGGTATAAAGATGAAAAAACTTGGAGATGTTCTGGAACTGATTCCAGATTACATGAATGTAAGTGTAGTTGATAAATTACACGTTGAAATTGCACGGTATGATGGCAGAGATAGTATCCCAGCAAGTATGAATGAATATGAAGTATTAGATAAGAAAACATATGACAATACAATAAGAATTGTTGTTGATACTTGGTCTGATATTTCCGTTGCAAAATGGAAATTATTCATCTTGGATATGGACAATTCGTTTAAATCTGATAATATTGCACCTGCTGTATATCTGGTTCCACAAGATAGAGTAATTGATGCTCAAATTGCAGCAGATACCGTAAAAAGACTGGATGAAGAAGGGAAGACGAATTGTAGCCCAAACTACATTAATTACTTCTTTTCGTTAGAATTGCAGAAACGGAAAGTCCCACATTCATTTGTGGGTAGAATTAGAATTCCTTATATGGATAGGGAAAACGCAAATTATTTAGATGAATCAATACCGATGGCACGGATTTAATGGGGCGATGGTATGGAAGTTAAAAAGATAGCAGATATCCTGCTGAATATGTCGTTAGGTATAGACTACAGTGATGATTATGACGAAGCGGTGATGAATTTGAAAAGAGAAATTGAAAATCTTGATAAAACATCTGAGTTATACAATGTGTTAGAAAACATAGCAGAGGATAATGATAATGTTATTCCATATGTCAAGAGCATTTATGTAGAAAGAAGGTGATGTAATGGAATATGAACATACACCACGACAGATGGCAGAAAAGTTGATGGAATTCAATCGTGATTTTTCGGATAATGAAGATGATGTCAAAAGCGAAACTGAATATCTGATTAAGTTATTTGATGAATTACAAAACTCTGAACAATTTAATGTATTAGCACATCATTTAGACATCATGTTTATGAATGATGCGTTTAATTAGAAGCAACATTTCATTGGAAAGGGAAATGATATATGAAGAGATTTTTATATGAGAGAATGGTAACAGAACTTAGCAAGGAGTCAAAGGAAGAATTAATTCAGAGAATTATGGCTTTAGAGGAAATTGAATGTTCAGACAGAGCATTCGCAAATGAATGTCAGGCAGGTAGTACGATTTATAATATCAACGAATTGTTTTCTGCATTGGATGACTTAAAGGAAAAATTCACATATGAAAAAGCTGCAAGAGTATATGAGTTGGCTGAAAATGCAAAGAACAGTTGGAATTTGGTAAAAAGTGAAATTGCAGAAATTAATGACAATTCACGAGTATACAAAGTATTAGATGACTTCAAAAATAGAGTGAAAAGTGGGGAAGATAGTATTTAGAAATACGTGTTTCATAGGAAGCGAGGTAAATAGTCATGGTAATGCCAAAGTTAAGAAATCTATATTACGTTGTAGATGTAAATGAAGATTGGTTTATAAAAGGAATGCTGAATGATTACGAAGAATCATTTACAGGGGAAATTGATGCAGCATTCAAAACATATAGCAAAGAAAAAGCATTTCATGTATCTGATAAATGTAATGATAAAGGGATGAATACAAAAGTGGTTATTATTTCATGGAATGCTACATTGTGGAATGCAAATGTAACAAGGTAACTCATTGAAACTAAGATTCCTTATAGAATAGAGATGATAAAATGACAGAACTACGAAAACAGTTATCTTTTTACAAAAGAAAAGGCAAAGATCTAAAATATCTTATCAATTATCTTTTCACAATCTATGATGATGAATGGAAAGTAATTGATGAATTGGTTCCACTCGGATATTCAGAAAGTGAAATTGTAGAAATGCTTGAATATGATTTTGCACTGGATATGAGTTGGAATAAATTCAGTGTAAATTATGGTAAATAAACGCAAGGGCAGTTAGAGAATAAATCTTTAGCTGCTTATTTTATTGGAAGAAAGTGAGGAAATGAATATGAAATTACGGAGTAATTGGTACAAGGCAGATAAAGGAAAGCATTTTGTACTTACAGAAAAAGGCAAAAAAGAGTGTGCAGGTTATAAAAATAAAACAGTTGGTGAGCCTGTAGATGAGTATGACTATGAAGCAACTAAATGGTCAGTTGATAAAGGATATGTGGTCGAAACTGATATTCCAGGATGGACAAAAGGGCTTAAGGGATATGAAGTTGTGTATTATCATGACGGGAAATATAGATTGTCAGCAGGTAATCCACAGATATTTCCAACACGCAAAGCAGCGGAGGTATATAAAAAACATTATGAATCTTATCCGTGGTTTGATGAAGAGTTACTAATTGAGGAAACTGAATATGATGGTGTTCCATTAAGTGAATCTAAAATGTACAACGGAAAGGAAATTGTAGATAAAGAGCATTATTTTGGACTTGATGCACATGAAATTGGTGATTATTTCACAGAAGATATGATTGATTTCTTTATGGACTTATTACCACCAGCTTGTATGAGAAGTGATTGTTCACAGATTGGTGAACCATGTTCAAGCAGAATTGATGAAAATGGGGAAAGCAGATCAACATATTCTACATTTAAAAAGGTAGATGAAGGAATTTGGGAATATTGTGGAGATTGTTTCAGAGGTGAAAATTATATGCATGGAAAAGATATTCCATATGTGAGATAAGGAGATGGTTATATGACAAGAGCAGAATTTGAAGAGAAATTATTTGAGGATGTAATGAGTCAGTTCGATGAAGAGTTGGACGAGATTACAACACTTGATAGATTAAAAGAGTTTGCAAAGTTAAAAATAGATGAAGGCAATTATCTTCTTGCTGGTCACATCATTGTAGCATTACAGGCTGGATATGATGAAGATTGGTGGGATTATGATTACTGTATGGGGACGCTTGATACACCTATTCCATTAACAGGAAAAACAGATGTTGAGCATTTGATTGATGATCAGAAAGGCAGGTTGATTAATATGAGAGTTAAATATGTAGGATTCGGAGGATACATGGAAGTTCCATGTTACGAGGATGAAAACGGAAAATTATATTTCGACGAGAACAACGGTAGAAACGGTCTTAATCTCTACACAGGTGCTTATAGAACTGAATGGGATGAAATCTGTGGTGAGCCATGTAACAGAGTAACAGAACCAGTTGAGTGTGATGATCTTTTTGTTCGGCATCCAAGAGAAAGGGATTACATGTTATTAGACAGAATGAGAAGTGATTGTAATTACTTTCTAGGCAATGGAAATGGTTATGAGGGTCATCTGTTTGGTGGCAGCGTAGAGGTAATCTGTGATGAAATGGAACGGATTTGGAACTCGTTAGAAGAAAAACCTGAATGGCTAACAATGGAACAGATTAAAAATTACAGAAGAGAAATGATGAAAACGAGGAGAAAATAATGAAATACATACCAAGAAACGAATATTACAAAATGATTAGAGAAACTGGAAGAATTCCAAATGAAAAAGAATATGATATTGCTGATTTAGACTTATCAACATATCCATTAAACGAAGACACAAAACGGATTGCAAACGTAAACTTCATGGAAGAGACAGAAGATAGAAATGGAAACTATATGTTGAGTGGACATTGGTTGTCTGATTTGAGCTATCAGTTCGCAAAGAAATGCAAATTCGATTTAGTGCAAGTAGATGGATATAGATCTTATGCTTATTCGGATGAACAGATGGCAGTGTTTACATATTGTGAGGGAGATATTTATCTCACGTTGTTTACTGACAAAGCGAAATATGAAGCTGAAAAGGAAAGAACAATTAAATTTTATGAGGAGGAATATTGATATGAAAAAGAATACGGAATTATGTATAAGAGACAAAAACGGATATATTGTAGGTTGGAAAGCTGGATATTCGGATGATGAATTAAAACAGTTGTTAGAACGACATAAAGATGAAGGATGGCATATAAGTTATGCAGAATATACAGAAGGAGGATTACGATAATGGCATATAAAAGAAAAACAAAGGATTGCTATGCGATTGAAGGAAATTGTGGTTATGGATGGGATATTGAATGTAATTGTGAAGACAGAGCAGATGCAAAAGCACAGTTGAAAACATATAGGGAAAATGTAAATTATCCTGTAAGGATTAAAAAATATAGAGAAAGGATTGATGTTTGATATGCAAATTATTGATAAAGCAGTTATGCCAGACGGAACGCAAATACAGCTTGAAGATTGGCATAGCGAAAATACAGAAAAATATCCAGATTTGCATGAATATACAATTGGTGCTTATCCGATAGCTAAAAATACGGGTAGATTTAGTTGGATAAGGAAAGGTGAAATGTTCAGACTTGATATTAGCAGAAACGAATACGTAAAATATACCAATGATATGGTGTTTGCAGATTATGAAGCGTTGAAAAATGGAACTAAAACACTTGCTGATTTGCGAAAACATTTTTGGAACAGGGAAAAAGATGCATTTTACTTAGGTTTAATTGATAAAGAGCCAGAGTGGTAAAGGAGTGTGATTATATGACAAAACATGTTATTGATAAATACAATGCATTAAAAGCATTGGGAAACATTAACACATTATTATCTCAGTCATTGCAGCTAATAAAAAGGGTAAATGAAGATGAACAATGGGATTTTTGCACAGATGATATTTTAGCAAGGCGAGTTAATGATGCTGAAAGATTATTAAAAGAAGTATCAGACGTTGTATTTCAGAATAAAAAGCAAAAGAAAATGTAATTCAGAAAGAAAACAGAAAATGAAAGTATTAACAAAAACAGACATTGAACAGATGGCGATTGAGGTTGTTGGTTATTGTCATGCAATGGGATATAAAGATGTGGATTTATACTACAACGGAAAGAAGTTATCAATAGATACGATGAAAACGGAGAGCAATGTAGATCCACATGATTTTATCAAATATTGTCCATATAATCATACGTTCTCAATGGTAGTTGATGATCCAGAATATGATTTACAAGAAGATATCTTCTATGAAATGGGAATTACTAATATCTTTAAGAGATATGGATTGTATGCAGATATGTGTGATTCATGGAATTGCTCATGTTATCCTATTGACGATGACTTAAAAATTGAATATACAATTTATGATGATTAAAGAAATTGTAATTTCAGAAGGGAGATAGCAATGAGAGATTTAAGGGTAGGAGATGTAGTGCATGTCCAAGGTATTATTTGTACGGTCATGAGAATTGTATGGCAAGAACCTTGGGCTTGGAGAGAGGCATATTACTTAGAGTTTTATGATACAAATGGGGTATATAGAAGCTGGAAGCAGAATTTTGATGGAGGTTATGCTGAATTAAAAGGAGAGGAATAATTATGTGGATATTCGAAGCAATTTATATGAACATGGATACAGGAAAAGAAAGTATTCGTGAAATCGAATTTGATGGTGAGACAATGTTTGAGGACGATCTTGAACGTTATATACACGCAACATACATTGCATACAAAAAGAAAGAAGAAAACGAAATTCTTATTTCTTTAGAGTTACAGTGTTAAGCAAAAGGAGAGATAATATGCGGAAAAATAAACCACGGTGGAAAAATCTCGATATGTGGGAACGGTTAGCAAGAAGATGTAAACAGAGCGGATGTTCAGATGATACCGTTGAGCATATCAGAGAGCATGGAAGAA
>ERZ1034878.804-NODE-804-length-13144-cov-3.883490_pt1 | contig 13144 bp, 10 predicted proteins | sample MGYA00520593_ERZ1034878 | MGnify/ENA primary metagenome ERZ1034878 (study PRJEB33766, sample SAMN09781724) | gut metagenome | biome: gut microbiome | host: Homo sapiens | place: Madagascar | study: EMG produced TPA metagenomics assembly of the PRJNA485056 data set...
CGCATGTCGGAATCCCCCTTTACTTTTTACCGTGGCAGCGCATTGATTATGGCGAATGATCTGGCCTCTACCCCTAATTCGAACATCAGGGTACAGGCTTGTGGAGATGCTCACATCTCTAATTTCGGAATGTTCCAATCCCCAGAGCGACGACTCGTTTTCGATATAAACGACTTTGATGAAACAGCCCGAGGACCATGGGAGTGGGATATTAAAAGGCTCGTCACCAGCGTTCAGATCTGCGCAAAGCAACGAGGATTCACGAAAGAACAGAGAAACGCCGCATCGAGAGCGACAGTCGCGGCATATCGAAACGCAATGAACGCCTTTGCGGAAATGGGAACCCTTGACGTGTGGTATGCCCACGCAGACGTCGATAGCCTATCCCGCATAGTCAACGAGCAAGCCTCAAAAAGCTACCGTAAAGCGATGAATAAAGCCGTTGATAAGGCACGAATGAAAAACAGCGCCCGAGCGGTTTCCAAATTTACTGAAATCGAAGATGGCAAACTGCGCATAATAAACCAGCCGCCTTTAATCGTTCCCGTGCGTGAACTAATCAAAGGGAGCTCAGATCCTCTTATTGTCAAACACGGCGAGAGCAATTTCGAGGAATTCATCTCTTTGGTTCTCGCCGAGTACCGTAAAAGCCTAGCTCGCGACAAACGACACCTCGTAAGGCAATATCGTGCTGTCGACATTGCTCGAAAAGTGGTAGGTGTTGGGAGCGTCGGCACCCGGGCATGGATTGTAGTATTTGAAGGAAGCAGTTCGAATGACGTGCTTGTGTTGCAAATCAAAGAAGCGCAGAGATCGGTATTGGAACGCTATGCGGGAAAGGCACCTTTCCTGCAGCACGGACAACGAGTAGTTGAGGGTCAACGAGCCATGCAAACAGCCAGCGATATCTTTCTCGGATGGACGCGGGCAGTGGGATTAGACGGAAAAGTACACGACTTCTACGTGCGCCAACTATGGGACGGAAAAGGGTCGTTTGATTTAAACGCAATTGGCGCAGAAGAACTTACTTCACTTGGCAAAATCTGCGGTTGGACGCTTGCCCATGCTCACGCTCGAACCGGAAACCGGTTTGCTATAGCAGGCTATCTGGGGAAAAGCGACACTTTCGACCGTGCAATCGTTTCATTTGCGGAAGAATACGCCAATCAAAATGAACGCGATTTCCAGGAATTCATGGAAGCCTATCGAAGCGGAGCACTATTTCAGAAAAAAGATATACAGTCACGAAAACTACTTTGATGAGTCGCTGTCCGGCTCACTTTCTGGAAGGTCGTTGATCTGACCGGAAACGTTGACAGGATTCGCGCTATTGGCATTAGATGAATCGCCGGCATTCACCAACGAAGCGAAGGAAGTTACGGTAACGATTGCGGCAACAAGCAGCAGGGCGGCAGCAACCAAAAGGAATCTAAAATTTGCGCGTTCTTCTCGCATTGTCGCCATCTTTCTTCATTTAAGTCGTGTGTATTTGGCGTGCCTTCACTTTAGCAGACTTAACTACTCTTAACGGCACTAAGCTGCGTCATTGCCTCCTATTTAGTGGCGAGTTGGTTACGTCAATACGCCCAGATAACATACTGTCGTAAAATCAATGAGTGCCAAAATAGGGAAATAAGGATGCCCGAGCGGATCAGATGCCGCAACTAAACATCCATGAAACGAGGAACAATGCCAATATCGAAGGAAGAGCGAGCATCGCAAGCTGCCAAACACTTAGCGTTCGTAAAGGGAGTTTTTTCCAAGGAAACCGAAAGTTCCATCCAATCAACGATCATCTTCGAAGATGGAGAAGCCCGCAGCGCACTATTGCCAGAACCAAAAGCAGACGCAACCACAACCGAGGTAACCACCGCTTTTTCGGCTTCTGCGCTCCACGACGCAACCGGCAAGATCGCGCTGGTTGATGCCGCATCGTTTACTCGTCCTGGCGGAGCTTACGAAGACGGTGTTTTTGGTCCAGAGCAAGCACTCTGCTCCGAAAGCAACCTGTATCCCATTCTCCAGGGCATAAAGCCGCTCTTCCACAGCAAGAACCGAGGATACGCATGTGGTCAATTGTTTACCGATCGCACCGCCTATGTTGAAGATGTCGTATTCAACCGTGAAGGATCAATACGTACGGCTGACGTAATCGTCATCTCAGAACCAAACCGCACACGTGCGCTAGAGAACCATCGATCTGAGCGAGAATGCGATACTTGCTTAGCTAATCGCATTGCAACATTGCTTAACGTTGCAGCACTTCAAGAGGTCGATACGCTCATAGTTGGCGCCTTCGGATGCGGTCGACAGGGTTTTCCTGCAAATCAGGTTATTTCCCAATTTGAAAGCTGGATCGCAAACCATCCAGGCGCTATCGCCAAAATTGTTTTCACGGTGCCCCGAATTCACTTCGAAGTCTTCAACGAGGCATTTGGCGAACCCGAACCCCCAAAAGCCATAGAGCCTGAGGCAAAGCAGGAAGAAGAGCTGTTCGATCCTTTCGATTTGCCTGAAGGAGTTACGCTTAGGTAGGTAAAATTTGCAAACCTCGCGTTGGCCCCGGTAGCTTGCCGGGGCCAACCTTTTTTTGACCTATACTTTTTGCGTCATAGCAGTAACCAAATAGAAAATAGCAAGAGATCATTGTGAGTCACAACAACCAGAAGAAAATAGCCCTAATTAACGATCTAACTGGATTCGGTCGATGCTCAGCGGCTGTCCAGCTTCCCATCATCTCGCAGATGCGCGTTCAATGCTGCGTCCTGCCGACTTCTATCCTTTCCAATCACACTGGATTTGAAAGCTATAGCTTCCAGGACTTCACTCCCTACATGCAAGAGCATATAGCCGAATGGAAAAAGCTCAAGCTGCAATTTAATGGCATTTGCACAGGCTTTTTGGGGTCCGAACAGCAAATCAATATAGTGTCATCGTTTATCGACGATTTCAATTCAGCTAATACCGTGGTGATGGTCGATCCCGTAATGGGCGACGAAGGGCGTCCTTACGCAACCTATACGCCTGCAATGTGCAATGGGATGCGTAATTTGGTCGCCAAAGCAGACATGATCACTCCAAACCTCACTGAGGCATGCATTTTAGCTAATCGCCCCTACAGCAATTCCATCACGATTACCGAAGCCCTTGCCCTAGCCCATGAACTTACCGAACTTGGACCCAAGCGCGTTATTGTCACCGGCATAGAACAGGGAACGGAGGTTACCAATGCATGCTGGGAAGAAGGAGGTGCGGCATTCACCGTCACAACGAAACGGCTCGGGGGGCAGCGCTCGGGAACAGGAGATGTTTTTTCAGCCATCCTCATCGCAGATGCAGTAAAAGGTGTTCCCTTCGAAGAGTCAGTCCGCAAAGCTTCAGGGTTTGTTAAGGAGTGCGTACAGCGATCTATCGAACTCGACTTGCCTGCCACTGATGGTCTATGTTTCGAGGAAAAACTACACACCCTGTTTTAAGTGATAGACATCAGCAGAAGCCTTACCAAGGAGACAGCTATGAAGAATAAAGCGATGACCATTCTATACGAGGTTCATAACGGCCTTTACGTGAACCTGACGAACCGCTGCTCATGCGCATGCACGTTCTGCGTACGTCAAACCGATGATGCAGTAGGCAAGTCCGATACACTTTGGTTAGAGCACGAACCATCCTTCGAAGAGGTAATGGAAGCATTCAACACATTCAATATGGATAAATACGAAGAATTGGTATTCTGCGGTTTCGGTGAGCCAACCGAGGCTTTTGACACGCTCAAGCAAGTTGCTTCTGAGGCAAAACGCCGCTGGAATATACCCGTTCGAGTAAACACCAACGGTCAAGGATCTCTTATCAACAAACGAGATATCGCTCCTGAATTCAAGGATATCGTTGATACTGTCTCGATCAGTCTTAATACCCCGAACGCCGAGGAATACCTAAAACTCACGAGAAGCAGGTTTGGAAAAGAAGCGTTCCCCGCCATGCTGAAGTTTGCTGAAGACGTTAAAAAGTTCGTACCGAATGTGGTCATGAGTACCGTTGCAACAACCATTAGCCATGATGAGGAAAAGCAGTGCCAGGCTATCTGCGACAGACTTGGCGTCACATACCGCATTAGACCTTGGATTGATTAACGCATCCGAGAAATAGCGATCACCATCCTGGACTGATCGTATGATTTGAACCGCTTCTTTAACCTTAAAAAGAAGCGGTTTCTTTATTTCAGGTCGATCACCGACAGACCACCAGGAATAACGCCAATAGATATGTCAGCTTCGGTTTAAATTGGGGGTCATAATCATTGTCTGGCAAGAATGACCCTATAGTGTCTTTTTTATATTAGGATATGACACTATAGGGTATTTTCCTATTGCAATGTAATTGAAATAGGAAAATACCAGTTCAAGCTTACGGTTATCCACTAATTGCCAAAAACACACCAGTAGCTTATTAGGTGAAGCGATCAACTTCACAAAACAGGGAGAGGAATCAAACGAACCGCATCTCTAACAGACGCTCTGCATACCAGCACCGTATAAACAAAGCCATAAAAGCTTTTCATGCCGTCGTAATAAACCGAATCGGCTATTCCTAAGCTACGTGCCGTCGCTAATAGAACTTCAGACGCCTAGGTACGGTATACTGAAGCGAGCAAATGGCCACCGATCAAAGGCAGAGGCCCTAGCAAGGAAAATCAATGAAACAAGACTTCATAAGGGCACGAAGCAGCGAGCAGAAAAACCAGCGAATGGCAGACATCAAACAAGCCACTGCTCAGCTGTACCGAGAATTTCCTTATCATGAAATCACTCTCACCACTATTGCGGAACGATTAGGGTGGTCTCGTGCGAGCCTCTACAAGTATGTGACTACCAAGGAAGAAATTTTCTTAGAACTATCCGCCGATGCACGCAACGCATACTTCGGCGATTTGCTTACAGCCTTTTCACCTGCTGTCGAATTCAATGCTTCCGCAGTTGCTGCAACTTGGGCTCAAATCGCAGAATCAAATAAGGATTGGTTTGTATATGGCGATATTTTGATGACTATTATCGAGACCAATGTCACTCTTGATCGGTTAAAAGTGTTTAAGAAGGGCTATTTCGACCTTCTTGATCAGCTTTATTCACAAATGGGACCAGTGCTGAAACTATCCAAAGAACGCTTCAGCTGCCTGGTTTCCACCATCCATTACCACGGCACAGGGTTGGCAGGAGGATGCACGACAAACCCTATGGTTGCGCAAGCGCTTAAGGAGCTAGGCATCGATAACCCCAAACCCAATTTCAAGGCATCTATGGAAGAGTTTATTCTCATGTGTTTACGCCATTGGATCTGCAGCTAATCAAATAAGCTAATCATCTTCAAGTCGCGTAAAACCGACAAAACCAACAATGTCCTTTTCCATGAAACCAACACTTACCTACGCCTCAAAATTCTGCTTATAATGGCTTACGTTAAATCGAAGCGAAGTCGCTCACCAATACGAAGCGTTCGTAGCAACTACTACGAACGCTTTTTTGTTTCTGCTGCTAGCGCACTTCAAACTCAAAAAGAAAGGAAGTTATTCTAGGTGACGCAATCCCAAAATCCCTCTCTCCCCCAAGCTCGCGTTCTGGTCGACCATCCATACCTTTCAATGATGTGTTTGTATCTTGGCGGTTTTACCGGCATGTACAGCGAGACCGCACTTAATATCGCCCTTCCTCAGCTATCTCTGGCGTTCGACGTCGAGCTAAATGTTGCGCAATGGCTTGTTGTTGCATATATGCTCGTGATAGGTTTAGTTCTCCCTTTCGCAAGCCTTCTTATGAAATGGTTCAGCGCACGCCAAATCACCTTATTCGCTCTTTCCTCATTTCTTGCAGGCTCCTTGATTAGCGGTTTCGCCGGAACCTTCGAAATTTGCCTCGCCGGTCGATGCATACAAGGTATCGGCACTGGATTGGTACTGCCACTGATGTTCGCCATGGTGCTTGAGGTTATTCCTCCCCATAAAATCGGCCAGGCCATGGGCGTAGGCGCTCTTGTCATTATGTTTGCGCCAGCCATTGGCCCCACCCTTGCCGGCTTCCTCATCGGTGCCCTTTCCTGGCGTTGGATTTTCTTTAGCTTCTGTATCACCCTTGCTGTCGCAATCCTGTTTGCTATTAAATTCGAAGTAAATCCTTATAAGCTCACGAAACCCCAAATTGATATCGTTTCGGTTATCTCTTCATGCTTCGGCTTTGGTGGGATTGTTCTTGGCGCTGGCATGGTAAGCCTCTTTGGGTTTACCTCTGCACCTGTCCTTGGGGCATTTGCTGTGGGCATCATATGCCTTGCCGTATATATAAAGCGCCAACTGAGCATCAAGATCCCTGTACTCGATTTGCATGTTTTCGCATATCAAGGTTACCGTGTAGGCGTAATGTGCCTCATGCTCAATTTCGGCATTACGCTTGCTGCCATGTATGTATTACCGCAGTTTTATCAAAATGGCATGCTTATAGCCGTGGCAGCAGCAGGAATGCTTATGCTTCCTGGCGGCTTGATCAACGCAGCAGTAAGCGTTGCAGCGGGAAACCTGTTCGATCGTTTCGGAGCACGCGGACCAGTCTTGATCGGTTTTGCCTGTTCGGCACTAGCTTCTTCTATGCTCATGATCGCAACGCCGCAAACCCCCATTTGCTACATGGTGGCGTGCCATATCATTATGATGATCGGCGTGCCGTTGGCTATGTCTCCCTGCCAGACACATGCACTCGCCTCGCTCCCACCGCAACTCAACAGCGACGGAAGCACCCTTATGAATACCCTGCAGCAAGTTTTGGGCGCAATTTGCACCGCTGTTGCCACCTGCCTTCTTGCCGTCGGGCAGAACACCTATTTTGTCGCCGGCGGCACCGACTCGGCACTGGCGTTTTCTGAGGGGTCTCACCTTGGATTCATCTTCACACTCGCCATGGCCATTCTGGGATTCCTACTCGCCTTCCGCATCAATAAGCAGCAAAAGCAATCGAAGCAAAAAGAACAGAGCACCACGGCAACAAGTGTGCTTTCTTCACTGATGCAAACGGAAGTGTTCACCGTCAACGAAAACGCCAATGCCCTCGAAGCTCTGAGACTCTTTGCCGAAAAAGAGATTTCCGGCGCCCCTGTGCTTGATAAAGATGGCAACCTTTGCGGATTCGTCAGCGATGGCGACATCATTGGCACCCTAGCACATCAAGATGCCACATTCACAAGCTTCTATTCATACACCATCGATTCCAATGAGCAAGGTTTTGAGGAAAAGGCCAACGCCCTTATCGACATGAGCGTCGGCTCAATTGCCACCAGAAACGTTCTTACCGTCAACCTGCAAGACGACATGAGAACCGTCTGTGCTACGCTTGCTCAGCATCATCTAAAGAAAGCTCCGGTTATGGACAAGGGCAAGATGGTCGGCATTGTTAACAGGACGGATATCACCCGTTATACCGTTGGCCTTTACGCCGAAGCCAACTAGCTCATACATAGCTTCTAGAAAAACAAATGGGGTTCCGATTGCCTTCGGAACCCCATTTAACTTCAAGGGAATAGCTACTAAATTTGTGAATTCGACTTCGTGACCCACTCCACGCCAGCGTGCTTACGGACAGCAAGAAGAACTTTACGCGTAATTGGATACATGACAATTTCATACAGCGTTTTGAGCAGGATCTGAGATCCGATCATCACCAAAATCACCTCAAGTGTATGAAAACCGTATACATCCGAAAGCACGTCGTTGATGATATAGACGATCGGGAACGTCAAAATAGAAGCTGGGAGCGCAAACATCCCCAGGTCAAGCGTTTTGGTGGCAAGTACATTGGAGATAATCAACGCACAGCAAAAGGCAACGGTAAAACCACCGTAAATACCAAGTTTCGCCATAGGAAATTGGAGTTCGGTTTTATCTTGCCGGAGCGCTTCATCTCGGCATACTACGCACGGTTCAGCTTTTGCCATAAGCCACCTTTCGCGTTTTCGGTAGAAGTGCCAAGGAGTTTCCCACATAACCGCAAGCCTTCGGTACTATAGTTCAGCTAAACGGAAAGGAATTACCATGACAGGCACCGAACCGCATAATACCGTAGCCGCTTCGCAGAACACTGAGAACTCGGCCGATGCCGTATTCCGAGAAGAGCAAGACCACCTCACCTCAACGTACGAAGCTATCGAGAAAATTGAACGAAATGTCCTCGAAAGCATGCGCAAAACCGCGCAAGAGGCAGAGGAAGACAAGCGCAACATGGCCGATGAACTTGCCTCGAATTTCGCAAGCGACGGCGAGAAACAGGAAACTTATATCGAATACGCAAATATGAACAGCGTCATCGATTCATACAATCGCACTCAACGTGCTAATGCGGAAAAGCTTACCGCAGTACGCATCCTGAAACCCCAGCCCTATTTCGCCAAAGTAGTACTTCAATACAAACCGGGCGCTGCCCCTAAAGAGCTCTACATAGGCAATGCCGGCCTTTCCGACGATAATTATCGAAGGCTAATCGTGGACTGGCGTTCGCCAGTAGCCGAGGTGTACTACAACCAAGCTGACGGAAAAACTTCCTACGAGGCAAACGGCCGCACAATCAACGTCGATCTTAAGCTGCGACGTCAGTTCGATATTACGGGCAATAAACTCAATGCTTGCTTCGACACCACGGTAGCTATCCAAGACGAGCTCCTACTTGCTTCGCTTTCAAGGCAGCGCACTTCCCAGATGCAAGCCATCACGACTACCATCCAAAAGGAACAAAACGTCGTAATCCGCCACAAGGACGTGCCGGCGCTTCTAGTAAACGGTATCGCGGGAAGCGGCAAAACGTCTGTCTTGCTGCAACGCATTGCTTACTTGTTCTATCAAAAACGTGAAAGCCTTGATCCGCGCCAGGTGTTCCTCATCACACCCAATCCCGTTTTTCGCAACTACATCGATAACGTTCTTCCCGATATGGGAGAACGCAACCCCAACATCCTCACTTGGAATGAATTTGCTGAAGGAGCAATCCCTCCTGGACGCGACTTCAAACGCTTCGATACCTCTTTTGAAACATTACAGCTTATCGACAAGGCTACCAATTCGCTCGAATTCCAGGACAAAGACTTCCGTGATATCAAAAGCCAAGGAACAATACTGATTAGCGCTCAGCAAATCGCCAAAGCTGCCGCAAAATTCAAGAACGCCCCTGCCGGCCCCCATCGAATCACCCTTATTCGCGAAGAGCTTGAAACACGGCTGCAAAGCCGCTTAGGCCAAATGGCGAGCAACACCGCCGCCCAAGACGTGGTAAGCGAGCTCTCCTACAACGACCAGCTGAGCATTTTCGGTGAACCTATTGCCATGGATACCGAAGAAAGCGCAAAGGCTTACACGCTCAAATTTCTAACGCAGCAGTATGAAAGTGCATTTGAGGCGGTCAAGAATGACTACTGGCTCCGCATCGATCGCATTGGAAAACGCATTGCAGGAATTGAGGATCTATCTTTCCTAGAGTGGCTCTATCTGAAGATTCGCATCACGGGCATGAGCAACCCCGATGCTAAGTATGTAATGATCGATGAAGTCCAGGATTACACCGCGGCACAGCTCGCTATCTTGGGTCGATATTTCCGCCGTGCGAATTTCTTGCTGCTAGGTGACGAGAACCAGGCAATCAAACCCGGCACTGCATCTTTCGGCGAAATTCGCCAAGTATTCGAAGCAACACGCGGTGAAGTGAGCGAATGCCATCTGATGACAAGCTACCGCTCAACTCCAGCGATCACAGAACTTTTCGCCAAGCTCGCCATAACCGCCGATGGTATGCAGATTTCTTCGGTGCAGCGCGCAGATACCGAACCCGAGTTCCATGAATGCGCAACAGAATCCGAGTACATTCAGAAGCTCATTCAGACAGCTCGCGCATCAAAGGAGTTCAAGGGCACCACTGCATTTGTTGCCCTTGACACCGAAACGGCAGCGCGTACTGCCCAATTGCTTGGAGACGATTCGCCCACCCTTATCGGCGAAGGCGACACGCTGCCAAATTCCGGAAGCATTTTGCTAACCTTGCCTTTAGCGAAAGGCTTGGAGTTCGATCATGTTGTGATCGTAGACGCAAACAAAGAAGATTTCCCCGAAACTGATCTTTCACGTCGTCGCCTATACACTGCCATTTCGCGTGCTACCAGCACGGTGAGCATGTTCAGCAACGGCGAGCTTTCGCCGCTCTTGAAGTAGTAAGCAGCCACTAAGCACCATAGGCTCCGTGCCGCTATGCGGTACGGAGCCTATTTTTTACCGAAAGAGTGAAATCGGCATCTACCCAGCAAGACCCAAACAAAAACCCAAATACACCAACGAGCAGAGCCACAGAGCGGAGATCACTACACGAACAACTGCTGGAACCCGCAGGTTTTTGCTTGGCACCATGAACATTCCGATGAGACCGCCCAAAGCACCACCCAAATGACCGCTCAAAGAAACACTGGGCATAAGCAGGGTATATGCAATATTCAAGCCAATAACGGAGAGCATTCCCTTGCTGTACTGAGATAGAAATGCGCGATTCTTCTTCGACAGAACCCCCAGTAAGGCTATAGCAACGAAAAGACCAAAAATACTGGTAGATGCACCCGCGCTAACCCCATAGGAGCCCATAATCACATCGGCAAGATACGAAACAACATTGCCGGTAATACCTCCAATGAAATAAAGCAATAGGAAGTTCCACCGACCAAGCAAGTACTCCAACAGCACGCCAGCACTATAAAGTGCTGCCATATTAAAGAGAAGATGCATCACGTCGACGTGCAAGAACATAGGCGTTACAAAGCGATACAGATCTCCTAGACCCTGGATTGCCGGAGCAAACATAGCACCCATATCGAACAGAACCAGAGATGAAATATCGGGGTTGAAGCCGTTTAGAACCACTTCGATTCCAAATACAACAACATTAATAGCAATAAGAACAAACGTGACCAGGCACGAACCGTAACGCTCCATAAATGAAGGTTGGGTTTCTTTCATCATTTTCTTTAATCTAGCATCATCGATATAGTCCTTTTGGGTTTCGCAATCGTTTGAAGCAGCCTGCTGAGGATTCATCCCTATTGCTCCTTTTCATGCACCCTGATTAATAACAGCAGGTGCAGTTTATTAACAGCTTGATCAAACAATTTACCGCATCAGCAATCGCAAAGCGAAACGTGCACTAAAATGATGCGGAACAAAAACAAGCCAATGAAGGATACCAATGTCCGAATACGCAACCATAACAGGCAGATGCGTCGCCGAAATCGAAGAAAAGAAAAGCCGATTCATAGCTCACCTTGCGCATGTTGAAAGCGAAGATGAGGCTCTTGCCTTTCTAGAGGAAATTAGAGCTGAGCATCGAATGGCACGCCACAACGTATATGCCTATATATTGCGTGGTGAAGGCGCGTCCGAACGTATCCGCTATTCCGATGACGGCGAGCCTCAAAAAACCGCCGGGCTCCCTACGCTACAAACCCTGCAGCATGCTGGGCTTACCGACATAGCATGCGTGGTCACACGATACTTCGGCGGCACCCTGCTCGGAACGGGCGGATTGGTGCGCGCCTACACTCAAGCTACGCAGGCTGCCATTTCCGAATCAAAACGTGTAACCGTTTCAGCATGCATCGACATCACCCTGCGCATCGCCTACCCCCTGTACGATCAAATGGTAAGAATAGCTGCTGATTGCAGCGCCAAAACGCTTGATACTCAATACGCCGATGCCGTCACGTTAACGCTACGCATGCTCGAAGGTACCCAAGAGCCATTTTTGGCAAAAGTGACCGAGCTTTGCCACGGCCAAGAAGACATCACCATCTCCAAACCCCTAAACGCAGTGTTTTAGCGTTCCGCTCCCCTCAAACGAAAGCCATCCCCCATGACTGAAGACCTCATATCGCTTGCCGTTATTGTGCTTGTGGCTGCAGCATGCCCTCTCGTTGCCCAAGCTATACCAAAAAAGCCAATTCCAGAAACAGTCTTCCTGCTTATCGCAGGAGCCGTATTGGGTCCGAATATGATAGGTGCCATTCATCTCTCTGATTCAATTGGTCTTCTATCGGAACTCGGACTCGCTTTCCTGTTTCTCCTGGCTGGTTATGAGATCGACCCAAAAAACATCACCGGGCATCAAGGCAAACGAGGGTTCGCCACCTGGCTGGTGTGCCTTGGGTTGGGTTTTGGCGCCGTTGCTCTTTCAGGCTTCGTTTCGCCTACCGAGCTTAGCGGCGTCGCATTCGCTATTGCCTTAGGAACAACCGCACTGGGAACCTTGATGCCAATATTGAAAGAGCGAAACCTTTTAGGAACTCGCGTGGGCGATTCAGTACTCGCATACGGAACCTGGGGCGAACTCGGGCCCATTATCGCCATGGCGCTGCTTCTCTCGACACGCGCCGAGTGGAAAACCGTAGTAATTCTCTTATTGTTCGCGGCGGTTGCTGTACTTGCCGCCGTCATTCCCGCAAAAGCCCGCAAAGCAGGAGGTAAGGTATACCGCTTCCTTGCCGAAAACGCCAATACCACCTCGCAGACCACCATGCGTGTTACCGTTCTGCTGTTGGTCGCTCTTGTGACCCTTTCGGCACTCTTCAACTTAGATGCAGTACTCGGAGCATTCGCAGCAGGATTCGTATTGCGTTATGTCATACCTGAGGGCAACCATAGCCTTGAACATAAACTTGATGGTATAGCGTTTGGCTTTTTCGTACCGCTCTTCTTCGTTGTATCTGGCGCAAAGATCAACCTCTATGCAGTGCTGGCGGATCCGCTGCTACTCATAGGCTTCATCGCCTCGCTGCTGCTTATCCGCGCAGTACCAATTTTCGTTTCCCTTTCGACCGATCGCGAAACACGATCTATGTCGTCGCACAACCGTGTTACCGTAGCCCTCTACTGCACCACCGCGCTGCCCCTAATCGTTGCTGTCACCACCGTGGCAACAAAAGCGGGCGCAATGTCCCAAGATGTTGCTTCGGTACTAGTAGCATCGGGCGCTATAACCGTGCTCGTTATGCCCTTGCTCACTTCACTTACCTATCGTGTTGCAGATGCGCATCCTGTCGAAGCGGCTCCCGAAGGAGCACCCGAACCTCCTCCCAACCGGGAAAA
>ERZ1034878.808-NODE-808-length-13058-cov-3.948397_pt1 | contig 13058 bp, 14 predicted proteins | sample MGYA00520593_ERZ1034878 | MGnify/ENA primary metagenome ERZ1034878 (study PRJEB33766, sample SAMN09781724) | gut metagenome | biome: gut microbiome | host: Homo sapiens | place: Madagascar | study: EMG produced TPA metagenomics assembly of the PRJNA485056 data set...
TTCGCAATACCTTTAAATCCAGTCGCACTTGACAAGTTTCGCTTAATTTTCGCACACACAAGTCCCGTTGCATAATCAATTACTATAACCGTCAGCAGTGCCGTTAACAGTCCATCGAGTTCACCGAACAGAAATCCTATAATTCCGCCCACCGTCCCACATACAAGTTTTATGATTTTATCCATTTTGTCACTTCCTTCATTCGATTTTAGTTGCCACACCGTTAAGAATGGAGTATGCCTCAGCGTTAGCCGACGTTTGACAATCGAAAACTTTTGTAATTGAAGAAAATTCGTTAGACGATGTTTTAGTATATACACCTGCTGTTGTATCTGTTTGAATAAGATATCCCCAAGAATCTTGGGTCTCAAATTTGGGTATAAACTCCCAAACATCATCAAAACGCCCTACATCTTTTTCAAATCCTCCGAACATATAAATTTTGCCATTTCCAGTTGCTACTCCTATGCCATCTGCCTTTTTAGGAAGTGAAACAGACAAAGTTTCAATTGTATTAGTTTTAGGGTTAAATTCCAGAATTTCTGAATAATATGAGGTGTTTCTGCTTCCACCAAAAATATAAATCTTCTCATTAACTGTTCCAACTGATACATAATCATAATACCTTGGAAGCTTCGTAGACAATGTTGTTATTTTATTAGTTTGAGAATCGAATTCTTTAATGGTATTGTCACCATCAGATGTACAAAAAAGGTATGCTTTCTTACCTACTGCTACTATATCTTTTGGTTGAGACATACTACCAATACTTGTGATTGTATTAGTTTTCGGGTCAAATTTAAAAATTTTATTGGTAGAGCCTCCACTGAAAATATAAACATTTCCATCAATCTCAACGACGGATGGGCAACATGCTACCGGTAAAGTAACTGATAAAGTAGAAATTTCGCATGTCACAGGGTCGAATTTTGAAATATCGTCGGTACCGGCAATTATATCGGGTGAATTACCACCAAAAATATAAATTTGGTTGTTAATAGCCACAGCTGACTTGCGTCCAAAAGAACGGAGTGTAGAAACGCTTAATGTCGTAATGCTTTTGTCTATAAGGCTGAATTTGAGTATATTGTTATTCTTACCGTCGAAGGAGCCAAAAATATAAATATTGCCGTTTGCAGTCACGCAAGACAAATTATCATTATTGCGTGTCAGTCTAACTGATAATGTACTAATGCTATATGGAGTTGACGGTATATATGGTACAAACATAAAGTTTTTCTCTGAACCTTTTATCCACAGTCCGTCCTGAGTTGGCTGTGTTTCCTGCATGAAAATCGTGTAACCAGAAGATATATCAGGCTTGCCTGTCAGGTCGCTGTAATTCCCTGTGGTCGCCACAGTCGCCAAACTTGTTTTATCTACTTTTCCGGTCTGCAAGGCTGAAATATCCGCTTTTACACTTGTATCGTCATAGTTTGTGATGTCAGCAAGTTTAAAGTATTTCATAATTCACCTCCTAAAAAGCCAGGCACTGAACTTCAACCTCGCCTGCCTGTTCAGCTGTAATATAAAGCTTGTCTGTGGCGAAGTTTTTAAATTCGCTGATTTCGAGTTCCTGCCCGTACTTGCTCTCTATTTTTGCCATATTCGATTTATCTGCATTCGGGCTGTCGGAAACAAAAATGCTTCCCAGTGTAAAATTTTTAACCAGGAACTTATAGCATTTACAGTCAAACTCAAATGTTGTTTCCGTTTCCGCTTGAATTGTTTTTCGCAGTAGTTTCATATTAGCCTCCTATATAGCTACAAACTCAAATCCGTGATTTCTCGCCCATGTTTCAGCATAAGAGCCTGCTATACCCTTTATCGTTTTTAAGCTTGTGTTTGAAGAAGGGAAAGCCTTATCGCTGATTTTTGTAACGCTTTTGGGTATGGTTATTTCTACAAGCTTCCTGCATGAACCTGCCATAAAATCTCCGATTTCGGTTAAGCCTTCGAGAATAGTTATGCTTACAAGTTCCGAACAACTGTAAAAAGCATTTCTGCCAATGCTCCTGACAGTTTCGGGGATAGTGATTTCAGTGAGTTTTGCACAGCCTTTAAAGGCATATGTACCTATACTCTCAACGTTCTTCATTATAAAGCTGCTTATCCTGTCACTGTATGCAAACATATTGTTTATTATGTTTTTGCAGTCAATTGTAACTTTCTCAACAGGAGCATAATTTAAAGCAAATTCCTTTACGGTATCAGTGAATATTACTGAAAGTTCTTTAAGATTATCGTTTAAACCACTTGCAAATGTGAGACGTGAAAAAACTTTAAAAGACAGTTTTTCTATAAGCGGAAAACCCACGTTCAATACATCTCCAAAAAAGTTCTTGTCAAATGTCAGAGATTTTACATTTGAAAATGTATTTCCTGTGCCGTTATTAATAAAACTTAAGAGAAAGGGATAAACAGTATTTTTAAATGTCGGAAAATGAAGTGATGTATATATTCCAAGGTAACTGCCGTCATTTTCCGCAGGAAAATCACTTCCCATTTGATAAGTCTGACCATTGTAAGTAATATAGCTTCCATAAGGCAACCAGGGCTTCCAATCCGAAATGTCAATTTTAATGGTGTAGGATTTTACTTCACCCGTTGTATTTTCGGGATAAATATGTTTCCTGTTTTTTTCGTCCACAGTTCCGTCACCCCAGTCAATAACACCGCCTAAGTTTTTTAAATAAACTGTTCTGTAGGATTCTGATACATTCGGCTTGACAGTGACAGTAATGATAACAGTGTAATCAGCTGATTTCTTCTTTTGCCAGATAAGATATTTGCCACTGTAAAGCTTCGTGAGAGCCTGACCGTTGCAGAAAATATCTGTACATTCTGATAAGTTCATTGTTCCTCCTGAATAATCCCGTATAAGCAATTTTCTTTTTTGCTTTCAAGTGCATCGTATTCCGCCTGTGTCATTACAAAAACCTGACCGAATGGAGCAGGTACTCCGAAACGCTTTACAATTCTGTTTTCCCATGCAGAAAATTCTGTTTCTACTGTGTCGCCGATACTCAGCCATTCCCCCGACCGATTAATGAAACTTTGAGCCGAAGAACTACCTGCAAGAAGAACCATTGCCCGATTTGTTTCATAGTCAAATTTTTTAACCGTTCCATATACCGATACAGGTTTATTAAGTCTGTTGTCGATAAGCTTTATAAGGTCATCTTCGTTGTCCATAGAATTACCCCCAGTCTGAAAACGGCAGAAACTTAACGTTGCAGGCTGAAACACTCATTTTGTCTGAAGCTTTCCTGACTTCCTGAACAACATAGTCATTTTGTCCGATTCTTATTATTTCGTTTGCGTTCAGATGTGGTAACATTTCAGCTTCAAATCCTGCCGTTACAGCCATCATTGTGTATTGTTTAAGCTTGTATTCCGCATAGTCTTTGCATCTTTCTTCATTACTGCATATAGTGCTTTTCTCATACAAGGATTTTCGCCCGATAACCGATACATTTATATCCGACTGAGCATTATTATTTTCTGCTGTATAGCTGTAAAGCCGTCCGTTGCTGTCTGCTCCGCAACAGGTTATCGAATTATAGATTGCTCCCTGATTATATACTTCCGAAAGATTTTTTACATTTTCAAAAATCCATACAGGAGCATAGCTTTTATAATCGTCTGTATATGACTTTGTTACGCATAATCTGCCGTCTCCGTTATAGTATATATCCGCACAAAGAGCAGTTGCGGTTTCTGTAAGTATGCTTCCGTAGCTGTTATTCGCAGAACCTGTTATATCCCTTGGAAGAATGACTTTATGCAGACCGCTGTCGATATTAGGCTCTGTAGTGTCTGTAATCATTCCGTTTCCCATATCCAGTGAAATAATATCTTTGATGAGTTCTACAGCATCAGTACCGGCAGGGATTATAACGGAACTTGTCAGGTTGTGTTGATTCAGGTCATTTGTAAAGAATCCGAATTTGTCTACGGCGGATATACTTATTTTGCCGTTCTGATATGTCAGAGTTTTTGTTATGAAAATCCCCTGAGAAAACCAATATGTGTCTGCTTCACCGGCAACTCCAAAATAAACTTTGAATTTGCTATTTACAAAAAAGGGACTGTCACGGGAAGTACCGTAAGCATCATTTACAGTCAATGAACAGGTTCGTTGAAGCCCCTGATTGTATCGTATACTGATATTTACAGAATTCTTTTCAATTACATCTGTAATATCTCTGACGGCTTCATCATAGTGCGAAAGTTGCAGAACTTTTATAAGCCTTCTGCCATATCGGGCTGTTCTTATGTAGTCCTGATTGTAAACATTATAGTATTCTATAGTTTTCACCACCTGACTTTTCAAAATTCACCGTTACTGTGTATGGCAATGCGGATACTTCATTTTCTATGGTATAACTTACCTCTGTGACGAATATAATTATATTCTGTCCTGCAACTGTACGGAGTAGGAACAATGGTGACTTATTCAGAAACTTATCAAACTGTACTTTATATCTGTATCCGACATCAATATTGCTGTTACTAATATTTCCTGCCACAAAGCTGAAAGAATTTTCAGTAAGGCAAGGATTAAACGGTAACTGTAGACACTCAATTGCCTTGTATATGTTGTTATTCACAGCTTTCAAGGCATACAGCCAAAATGACATATTATTTTGAAAATATTTGACTGTGCCTGCCTTTTTGCCTGCCGTCACTACATAATACACACAGTTTGTTCTGTTTGGAACAGAATAATCAGTAAAACTATTAGTAAATGCTGTTCCCAAATATTCGGGGCTATCATTATTCAGACTGTCAGAACGATATATATTGTATCTATCTGAATTTCCTGTCCAGTTTAAGACACAAACGCCGTTTCTTTCTGCCACTGTAAGCTGAGATACAGCGGTTTCTGTTGCTGTAATTGCAATGCTTGTTGATGCACTTACTGTTACATCGCCCTGAGTAGTAATATTACACTTAACTGTATAATTACCCTCGAAAAATACGTTGAAGAATGTGTATTCAAGTCTTCCGCTGTAAATCTGACTGCTTTCTTCAATGAGTTTTTCACCTTTAAACAGTTGCCATTGAGTACATCTGAGTGTTATTCCGTTTTCCTGTGCATAAGTTGAAGTACAGTCAATAAACCCCGTTGTTTGGTTATATATGGCGGAAGTTGTTACAGACGGCTTCTTTCTTGCACGGAAAAAATATTCATCGGACGGCTTATAATTTGAGTAAAGTTTATATGTATATCCTGCATCATAATTATAACTGAAAGCACTGTCAACGGTAACTTTTATAACGCTTTCGCCATTCTGAAGAACAGTTTCGGACAGGTCAACGGATACTATAAATTTCCTCTCTCCGTTGATTTCAAGATACATTCCGCCTACAAGCGTTCTCACACCGTCAATTTCATCATAGTACGGTTCACTTACATTTGTTACTCCGTAGGGAAGATATATTGTTGTGGTGCTTTCGCTTCCTCTTATGTGACCACGGATTACAGGGATATTATAGTCCTGCTGAAACAGAATTATCGAATATTTGTAGTTGTTCCCGTTTACAAAAATCCCGTCATTTGAATCATGCGGAATAGTTATTTCTTCACCTGAATAAACATCAACCGGAGAAGTGACATATGTATTCGTTACATATTCGCCTGTTTCGGCTATACAAAATCTGTAGTGAATGTATTTGAGATTATCGCCGTAAAAAGTGAACTTCCAGAAACTGTCGTCTGATATACTCATATCGCAGTCGCAATTTTGCGGAAAAACCTGCATGGGTTTTGGTATCATGGTTTCACTCCTATCTGTTACTGCTTGCAAGGTTGGCTCTGGTCAGGAAGTCTTTCATACATATATCAAACTGTTGTCGAATGTCGATATTTAATTTCTCGATGGTTTCAGCTGACGGAGTGCCGTTTATGGTTATTTGCGGAGAGAACTTAACACTTACAACACTATTGTTATTAGTGGGAATATCGGGCATTTTCAACGATGCATAGGATTTTATAAAGTTTTCAATCCCCGAACCTGCAAAATTAAATGCTTTTTCAAAAGGCTTTATAGCTGTAAAGGCTTCCGTATTCGCTTCAAGAGCCTTTATATTGGCTTCTATAGCATCAATCTGCTGGTCTGTAATCAGGTCGTCAAGTTTTGATTGTGCCGTCTGAATTGCCTTTTCGTCCGCAGTGTCATAAAATCCACGGTCACTGTTGTAAGTGCGGATAAGGTTATTTTTTGCGTTCTCAAGGTCAATTTCAACCTGTTGAAGTTCAATAGACTTTTTGCGTTCGGCGTTATTTGCCTGTAAAGCCGTTTTTTCATTTTCAAAAGCCTGCTTCTGAAAGTCAATTAATCCTTGATTGATGATTTTCTGATACTGTGCATATTTATCGGCATATTCGGACTGATTTGCATAATATTTGTTTATGAGTGCCTGCAACTGACTGTAATAGTCCTGTATTGTAACCTGACTTGTCGCAAGTGAATAATCCAACCAGTCTTTTTCTGTATTGAAATTTTCTTCATAGATATTTTTCAGCCCCGAATAAGTCTTCTCGACAATCGAGCGGTGTTCAGAAAGATATTCGGCATTATCAGCATAATATTTTCTGTCTATTTCAAGTAATCCGCTATAGTAGTCCTGAGCTGAAATTTTTCCGAGATTATAGTAATAGTCAAGGTTCGCAATTTCTTGCTGTGCAATGTCTTTTGAAGCTTCGGAAACGGTATTTTCATCATTTGACCGGTAAGCCTGAGAAAAAAGATTTTTATATGCTGCAGCCGTATCAAGACTGCTCTTGGTGCTTTCATGTTCTTTTAGCTTCTGTCTGTATTCTTCGGCATCGGCAACGGAATTTATGTTACTTCTTAATTTCTCAAGGGCTTTGCTTTCATTTTCGTATTGTTCCGCAAGGTTGCTTTGTCTTTCTGAAATGTCAGCCTGAATTTTTTTGTATTTTTCCTGCAAGAGTGATTTTATTTTGTCTGTAAGCAGGGAACAAGTCCCCGATTCATTATCCCACGACAAAGCAACGGAATATCCGCTGTCAATAAGTTTTTCGGCTGTATCGGCAGAAATCCGATTATTTTTTGCCTGTTCTGAAACTGCGGAATTTATAAGGTTCATATCCGATTTTATTTCTTCTGCTGACTTCTTGAATTCTTCAGCTACGGAAACTATATCTTCAAGGCTGTCAATATAATTATTGTTTGCCGTAACAGATTGTACAACCGATGAAGTTGTGTCTGAAACTGTATCTGAAACACTTTTAAAAGCTGCAATATTTTCTGTGACGACATCGGTATAATTTTCAGTGCAGTTGACTGCACCGAGAACGGCAGTTTTCATTTTTTCAAATTCTTCTGCGGTTTTCGGTATGCCGTTTCTTTCGGTATAGTCTATTTCAGCCTGCTTTGTTTTCAATACAATATAATCGGTGATTTTCCGATTATATTCATCATAAGTAGCCTGTAACTTCTTATATGCATCTGATGTGATTATTGCATTGGCTTTGTCGGATTCACCCGATTTCCTGTATTCTTCATACTTTGCATTAAGGGCATCAAGTGATTTTTTGAGCATTTCAGCATCATTCATTGCATCACCTGATAACAGAAGGCTTGCCTGATGCCCCGTTAATGCTCCGCCACTCTTTGATAAATTCGCTTCGCCCACGGCATCTGAAACAATAGTTTCTATTTCTCTTGCAATGCTGTCTTTGTCGCCTATCATGTATGAAATGAAATCCGTTGTCTGCGTGTATCTTGGTAAGGCATTCTTAGCAGATTCAACGCCCTGATTTATGCTGTTCCTGTATTGTTCGGTTTCCTTTGCCGTAAGCTCCTCAAGCTTCTTTAAATATTCGTCAGAACCTTCCGTAAGCCCCTTAAGTGCTGATTTACGGTCGCCGAGTTGTGCAATAATTTCTTCCTGTAGTTTCTTGTAAGTTTCTTCCTGCTGAGAAGTTCTGTCCGTAACCTTGCCGAGAGCAGTATATTGATTGGTTAAGGCGGATATGTTTTCATAGCTTTCGGCAGACTTTTTTGCAGATGTTACGAATTCCTCATTAAGCCTCTCGGCTTCTTTTTTAGCCTGATTAATATGATTTACGATTCCGACAACTGCGGTTGTGCAGGCTGTAAGCCCTGCAATGCCTGCTGACAAAGTAAGCTTTGAAGCCATTTCAGCCACTGCGGAAGATGCCATAACAGATTCATTTTTCAGAGCCTTAAAAGCTTTCTGCAAAGTTTGAAGATATGTTATTGTACTTTGCAGATTCTTAGCAAGTTTCTGTGCCGAAAAAGCGGTAACAATAGCCGTTGCCGTGTTTGCAATAGATTCCCCGTGATTTGCAATGTATTCAAAAAGATTTACTACAGACGGCAATGCATTGTTTACGGTGAAACCGGCAATGCTTTCAATCATCTTTCTGAATTTATAACTTATTCTGTCAAGTGACGTTTGCAGTCCACCGTTTTGCAGACTGTCATTAAGTGATGAAATTTCATCGGAAAACATCTGTACGGACCTTCTCAGTGAACCGTCAAAGCTTTCTGAAACCGTTATTCCAAGCCCCTCAAATGCGGATTGAAGAATAATAACATCGCCTTTAAGGTTATCTGACATCGTTTTTGCCATCTGCTCACAAGCTCCATCAGCATTACTAATATATCCGCTGAGTTCATTCCACCTGTCACCGTAGTTTGCAAGCAGGGCATTTGCAGATTTCAATTGTCTTGAATCGAATATTGCCCCGATTGCCGACATTTTTTGTTCATCGGTAAAACCCGACATAGCCTTGTCGAGTTCGGCGAATGTTTGGTTAAGCGGTTTAATGCTTCCGTCCGCATTAAACGCCGATATGCCGAGTTCCTGCATTTTTTTCTTAGCTACGTCCGTGGGCGTGGTAAGGTTGAGTATAATCTGCCTTAAAGCTGTACCGCCTTCCTGTGCCTTTATACCGTTGTCAGCAAGTATTCCGAGAGCGGTATTAAGCTCCGTTGTTCCTCCGCTGAGTATTTTAGCAGTACCGCCGACCGTAATTATAGCCTCTCCCAACTGTGCCACATCTGTATTTGATTTCTGTGCGGTTTTTGCGAGTTTATCAGAAAATCCGCTGAGTTCAGAAGTTGAGATTCCGAGAGCGGACATACTGTTAGTGACCATGTTGGACGCTTCCGCAAGTTCCATTCCACCTGCCGATGCAAGATTAAGAGCTACCGGCAATGCTGAAATTTGCTTGTCTGCATCATATCCCGCAAGAGCAAGATAATTAAGAGCTTCACCGGCTTGCGTAGCAGTAAATTTTGTGGTTGCTCCCATTTCCTTTGCGATATCGGACAATCTCTCATAATCTTCCGCTGTGGAGTCTATGCCCATGGTTGCGGAAACCTGCGACATAGCTTCCTCGAAATTTGCACCTGCCTGAACGGATTTTGCAATCAGTGCGGAAACAGCGGTAGAAATAACGGCAACAGCTTTAATTAAAATTGATTTTACTTCCTCAGCCTTTGTTCCCATTGCATCAAGTGCTTTATTGCCGTCAGAAACCGCATTTTCAAGCTCTTTAGCCTGCTCAGCTGATTTTTTAAGATTTTCGGCATTAATTTCTTCCAGAGCCTTATTAAGATTTTGAACAGATGTTTGGGATTGCCCTATAGGCTGATTAAATTTTTCTTGTTCCTGATACAGTTGTTTAAGCTTTATTCTTGTAGATTCAATTTCTCTTTGGTATGCTCTGTATCCTGATTCATCAAGCTTATCATTATCAAAAGCCTTTTGAACTTCTGATTGTGCAGATTCAAGCGATTTAAGCTTGTTTTCAGTAGTAGCAATTATTTTTTCAAGCACCTCAAATTTTTGTCGGAGCAATTCAGCATTTGACGGGTCAAATTTCAGTGCTGTATTAATATCACGGATTTCGCCCTGGAGCTTTTTGGTTTGAGTAGAGATTTGAATCATGACTTTATTAAATTCAACACTGTCTGCTTCAAATTTTATATGTAAACCTCTATATGTTTTTGCCATTATTTCACCACCTATCGAAGTCTTCCTGTGTAGCCTGACGGACTTGACTGTTTTCTTTTTTCGTGTTTGGGCTGTGAAGTTCTACATACTTTTCTACCGATTTAATAAGAAGTCTGAGAGTATACCGCCTGATTGCATCATCATTGATACCACAAGCCCTGCAACAACTCATAATTCCTTCGGTAGTAATCGGATTGTTTTCATCTTCAGCGGATTCACTGTTACTGTCAGGGAAAGACTTTGACATCATATTGTCGGCAATGACTATAAGGTCGGATAATTCTTTTTGCGGAAGACTGTCTATAATTTTATATTCAACAGGTTTGTATTCAGCCGATTTAATCATTGCCCATATCAGCTTTTTGCCCATTTCTACTATAGCCGTGTTTATAATGCCCGTCCTTGCCGACCTGCTCAAAATTTCAATTTTGCGTATATCGTCAAAATAATCTGTGCCGAATTGTTCAAGATATTCAATCAATACTCCGAAAGAATTATTGAGTGAATACGCCTTGCCCGAAATCTCTATTGTCTTTTCCATTTATATTTGCACCTCACTGAACCAGTTCTTAAAACGGCTGTCATCTTCACCGACTGTAATTTTTACGGGTTTTCCCATAAGGCTTGGAAGTGCTGTAATCCGTACAGTTTCGGGATTAACATCAATGCTTTCCTGCTCTGTAGACGTTTCACGGTTAATGCCTGTAACCATACAATAGGGGAAAATTATTCGTTCAATGCCGTTATCGGTATTTGTTTCGCATAGCAATGCAAAATATATATCAGACGGTATCGTGCATTTACTGTAGATTTCAAGAGATATTTCGGTTTTCTGATTGTATGTACAGCAGTTATAGTCAATAAATGCGAATCTTACAGTTCCCTTTGAAAATGAATTGTCTTCCGTGATTCTGACCGCCCATTTAAGCGGAGTGGGAACAGAATAACTGCCGTCTGTTCCCACAGTCGCAAAATGGCAATTCTTTATACCGTATGTCATACAGACGGATTGGTTTCAGTGAAATCAGGAATCTTTACACTCTTGAACCAGTCGGCATAAACAGATTTTGTTTCCGTTGATTCGGTTATTGATGCCTTTACCACATCAGTGTTAATAACAGGCATGGCAGTAATTTTAATCTTTTCAGTCTGCGGTGTAATGGTTTCTTCTGCCGAATCGCCCGATACATCAGGGCGTGTAGCCGTGCATCTGTAAAAGCAGGTTCTTTTTCCGTGAATATCCCCTTCAAACTGAAAGAGAAAAGCAAATTCTTTGACTTTTGAATTGCTGAATTCCACAAGAAGCCCGTTTTTATCCGCTTTTTCACCGAGAATATCTTTCCGGAAGCTGTCGGGGATTGTTGCACATTCAAAGTCTCCCTCATAACCTGCATTTGATGTTGTTGTGAAATATGCTATGTTATCTGCATAAAATGTGTTTGTGTTACCCTTTGCCGGCAGTGAAATACTTTTTGCTCCCGGAATTGCTACAGGTGTCCCATATGTAACAGCACCGTCTTCCGAAGTGCTTATAGGTGCATAGTATGCATTACATATACCATATTTAATTTTATTTTCAGCCATTTGCTACTCCTTTGCTGTATTTGTGATTATTGAAATATCATACGAAATCATAAATGATTGTGTTGACTTTATATATACTTCTGATTTGTCCCAGAAAAACTCTTTAAGAACATTTTCAAGTATTTTTTCTGTTTCTACATCTTTTTTGGCAGTATAAAGTTCTATCCTGACATTACATACACCAGAATAAACATGATTGTCAGCAGAAAAGTTATTTGACCCTATAACAAAATAAGCTATATATGGTGGTTTAGGCGGTTTTTCTCCATGCCAGTCATAGTAGGTTGTTGGTATGCCTGTACTGCTTAAAATATCATATAATTTTTGTAATGTCATAGTCTTTCAAGAGCCTTTCCGATATTACTAATAAGTTCTTCTTCAACTTCTTTTGCGTTTTGCTCTATGTGTGGTATACCACGTGTCCTGCTTCCATTAACATTTATATGACCGTATTCAAGCAGGTGGGCAAGCTGATACTTTTTTGCATTATGAACGACATATTCAACATGATACGGGTTATTAAGTATTTCTGTTGATTTCCAGCTGTTTTTATAATGCCATCTTTTTTTAGGCATTTCCTTCTCCATACCATCTGCATATGCAGGAGTAGCCGAAGAAGGAGAATCATCACGGATTTGTTGTGCAAGCTTTTTACTCGCTTTTGCAAATTCTGTTGCGATAACACTCTGAAAATCATTGCCATACGCAAAAATTATTTTGTCAATCTGGTCTTTAAGTTTCAATATGCACCACCCCCTTTATTTTAAGTGTTCTGTCTGTGTATTTTATATTATCAATAAAAGTAATATCATAAATCTGATTTCTAAAGATGATGCGAAAATCCGTTGAGTTAAGAGCCGAAACCGCTTTGCAGTATCGTATAATAAATTCCGTAGTGTTTTCTTCATGTTGCTGTTTTGCCTCCCAGAACTCACGTCCTGAAAGATTGGATACATATGCATAACAGTTAAAATAATCAACCCATCTATTGATTTGCTGACCTATATCATCTGTCACAGATTTTTTGTTCTGAATGATAATTTTATGCCTAAACATGCCTGAATTAATCATTTAATGCTCCTTACAGATAGTTGATTGCATGAAGATGCAGTATAGAACTGACAATCGGATTGACTTTATCAGATTGAACAATTACAGACCTGTTATCAAACATATCTGCACAGAGACAAAGGCAGGCAATGCACAAATCTTCATAACTGTCTGCCTGCTCGGCTGTAAGCCCCGTATGTGACAAAATATATTGCTTTGCAGATGTCAGAATTGTTGTTATCGTGGTGTCTTCATCACTGTCTGAAACTCTCAGATACTCCTTTACATTTTCAAGGGCTATTTCACTCAGTTTCATTATCAAGAACCTTTCTGGACAAGCTTTGCTACTTTCTGTGCATTTTCAACCTTACTGTCGACCTCAATCCAGCCCACAACACCTATTG
>ERZ1034878.809-NODE-809-length-13040-cov-13.879784_pt1 | contig 13040 bp, 13 predicted proteins | sample MGYA00520593_ERZ1034878 | MGnify/ENA primary metagenome ERZ1034878 (study PRJEB33766, sample SAMN09781724) | gut metagenome | biome: gut microbiome | host: Homo sapiens | place: Madagascar | study: EMG produced TPA metagenomics assembly of the PRJNA485056 data...
AAAATAATGCTTCTAAAATATAAACATTATAGAGATGAAAAAATGTATTAACAAATTATTTATTTACACATAGCCTGTCTATTTTGTGTCCATTTGTCATTTTGAATTAAATCCTTTCTGTTTGAATTGAGTTGGTTCATTGCAGATAAAATTTGCTTGTCAGCCGTATGAACCTACAATTCCCTCAAATCCACTATTTTTCAAAAACCTCTTGAAAAAATGCAAAAAATATGCTAGAATTCCTGTAAGATTACATAATAGAAGGGTAGCTTTATGAAGAATATAGTTGTTTATACAGATAAAAACGAATCAAAATTGGCCGATGTTTTGGCTCAAATTGATGATGCAAATGTTAGGATTGAAAATGCTGAAAACCTTAAAGATTACGAGATGCTAAACCCAGGGCTTGTTGTCGTTGAAAGTGTTCCAAATATTAAAGACTTTTTAATGACTATGAAATTTAAGGCACCAACCCTTTTTATAGGAGAAGATTTTAAAGCTGCAACTGTTAGAGCTGTTATTTTTGATTTTATTAAAACTCCTGTAGATAATCTTGAACTTCTTATCAGAGCAAATGCGCTTTTGAAATATAAAGAACTTCGCGACAAGTTGAAAGTGGTTTCTACGACTGACGAATTAACCGGGCTTCATAACCGAAAATATATGCAAGAACGTATGGAACAAGAAATTTCTCGTGCTAGAAGGTACGGCACAAAATTGTCTTGTCTTTTGTTTGATCTAGACTTTTTCAAGGTTGTAAACGACATTTACGGCTATGAATGGGGTGATGTTCTGCTTCGCTCTATCGCAGACAAATTAAAACAACTAATCAGAAAAGAAGATATTTTAACTCGTTATGGTGATGAAGAGTTTTTACTAATTTTGCCTAATACTTCTGAAGAAAACGCATTTTTGTTTGCAGAAAGATTTAGACGAGATATTGAAAGAATGGAATTTATTCCGGCAGGTGAAGAAGAAAGACACCCGATTACAATTTCTGGCGGGATTGCTACATATCCTTGTATTGAAGATACTGAGGAAGATGCAAACACAATTATTCGTTATGCGGAGCATGCTTTGTACAACGCTAAAAAACGAGGCAAAAACAAGATTGTTCAATTCTCACAGATTAATTTGGGAGAATAGCTGCGGCAGCGTTCAACCAACAAAAGACCCAAAGGAGAAGCTATGACGGAAAAACGTATCTTAATAGTTGATGATGATGATGAAATCAGAGAGTTGTTGGAATTTGACGTAAAAGCAAGCGGGTATTTTGTTGACACTGCTCGTGACGGTCTGGAAGGATTAAACAAAGCTCTGAATAACTCGTACGACTTGGTTTTACTTGATGTTATGATGCCTAAGATGAACGGCTTTGATGTGTGTAAAAATATTCGCCAAGCAAAACTTGCAATTCCTATTCTTATGTTAACTGCAAAAGGCACAATTGATGACAAAACAGAGGGGTTTGATTGCGGTGCGGACGATTATTTGGTTAAACCGTTTGATATCCAAGAAGTTTTATTGAGAATTCGGGTACTTTTGAGAAGAAATCAGGTTGAAGATAAGAACGTTTTGTCTGATGAGGTCTTGAATGTAGGTGATATTCAGATTTTCCCTGAATCTCTTGAGGCAGTTGTTATTAATAAAAAAGTCAAATTGACTCCGACTGAATTTGAAATTTTGTATTGTCTTATGCAACATTTCAATACGCCGGTAACACTTGCAACGCTTCTTGACGAGGTCTGGGGATATGACAGTGACGAAGATGTTCGAATGCTAAGAGTTCACGTCGGTGGTTTGCGTAACAAAATTGAGCCGGATACAAAACACCCAAAATACTTACATACTGTCACAAATGTTGGCTATAAGCTGACTCCGTTTGGAGAAGAGTAATGTTTGATAAGCACCTGAAAATCGTTGAACAAATTGCGGTTGTGTTTATTTTTGCCGTGATTATTCCAACCTCAATTAGTGGATTTATAATCAACAACATTAACCAGCAATCAATGCGTTATCAGCTGCGAGAATCTGCTGTTTTGATTGCGAATATGGTTTCTGATGAAATTGATTTTTTCAACAAAACTGTTTCAAGCAATCTGAATCAAGTTGCGTTTTCTCTAAAATATTTTAAAAGTCAAAGTGGGAGAAATGCGTATTTAAAAGAGGTTACAAAATCACTCCCAGATTGCGAAAAGCTTGAAATTGCAACCCAAGACAAACTTGCCAAGATCCACGAGTTGAACAAAAAGAATAAAAAAGCAACAGTACCTCTCAAAATTAATGAAAAGGAATATCTTGTTGCCACATACAAATTAGATGCAATTCGTGATGAACTGTTCAAGTCAATTGCTGATGATAAGCGTCAGATTTATGTTTTGACAAATGATGGTGATTTAATCGCCGAACACAATTATACAGATGAAGCATACAAAAAAACTATTTCTCTATTGCCTAAAAAATTACGTAAAAATAAGCCGATTATTTTTGGCGATGTCAAAAACCAGCCTTATGTCTATGTTTCCAAAGAAGAGCCCAAAATTACGATTATAGTAAACACGACTGAAAAAGTCACAAAGCGCGCAATCACCAATAACAGTCTCAAAATTATCTTGTCGTGTCTGTTTGCGACATTTACGATTATTTTTGTTGTTGGACTTTACACGTACTATTTATACATAAATATTCGTCAGCTTTTCAAAGGAATTATTGCGATTTCCAAAGGTAATTATGAGCGTCAAATCAGGCTTTTAACAACTGCTTTCACTCCACACGAAATTATATTTCTTGCGTTTGAATTTAACAGAATGGCGACAGAAATTCATAAATCATATATTCAGTTGAAGAAAAATAATGTGGAACTTAAACAGCTTAACGAATTCCGTTCAAATCTGATTGATACGGTGAGCCACGAATTGAGAACTCCTTTGACAAGTATTCAGGGGTACACGTCAAGATTGATGCGTCAGGATATCGTGATTGATGAGGAAACTCGCCAAAAATCCTTGCGAATTATCAAAGAGCAATCTGAGAGACTTAAACGTTTAATTGAAGATTTACTGACTATTCCTGATATTGAAGGCATGCGACTACGGACAAAAGTTGAACAGGTGTGGATTCCTGAGGTTTTGGAAGAAGCTAAAATACTTATAAAAAACAAAGAGCACAAGGAAATTGAATTTAACATTAGTGAAGATTTTCCGCTTGTAGATGCCGACAAAGACAGGTTAATTCAGGTTTTTGTAAATCTTCTTGAGAATGCCGCAAAGTATGCAAATGAAGGTTCAAAAATTATTGTTGATGCGGTAACTCATGAAAAAGTAGCAAAAATTTATGTCAAAAACGCCTGCAATGTAATCCCGCCGGAAAAATTGAACAAGTTGTTTGAAAAATTTATTCGCCTTGATGATAATACGACAAGAACCACACGTGGTACCGGTTTAGGGCTATTTATCGTAAAAGGTTTGATTGAGGCAATGAATGGAAAAATTGAGCTTCATAGTGACGAAAATTGCGGATTTTGCGTTGAGTTAACTTTGAATTTGTCAAACGCAGTTGAGGTTGTCGAATGAGACGTGCGATTGACTTAGCCAAAAAAGCAAACGGAGAAATTCCTGTTGGTGCAATAATCGTTAAGGACGGAGAAATTCTCGCAGAAACATTTAACCAAAAAGAGGTTTTGAACGATGTCACTGCACACGCTGAAATTCTTGCCATTCGAGAAGCTGAGAAAAAACTTGGCAGATGGCGACTCGATGACTGTGAAATGTATGTAACCCTTGAACCTTGTCCGATGTGCGCTTGGGCAATAATTAATTCTCGTATAAAAACAGTTTACTTTGGTGCTTATGACCACAATTACGGTGCACTCGGAAGCGCAATTGATTTGAGAAAGTTAGCAAATTCCAAACTCAAAGTCTACGGCGGAATTATGGAAAAAGAATGCACAGAGGTTTTAGACGAATTCTTTGACAAAGTGCGATAGGTTTCAATCATAGTGCCTTAGTAATTTAGTATCCTAATGAAACTAATGATTGTTATTACGAATAGCAAAAATATTATTTCACGGACAAAAACAAAACCAAAAATATTACAGAAGAAATTAAAAATGTAATCCCGACTAAAATCCAAAAAATCGAATATTTTTTCTTCTTTTTGCAAACCATTGTTGAAGCTTGTTTCTTCTTTTTGGTTACTTGGGAAGATTTTGATTTCTTTGCGGGATTAGTCGATTTTTCTGATTTTGTGAAAGATTTTTTTGAGCATGAATTAGTCTTTTCTGATGTTTGAGATTTTGCTTTTTTATAGCGTTCTGAAAGGCTTTTGGTTGATTTTTCTCCTGTTACCAAAAGCTCTGTGTCATAGCTAATTCTCATTAATTTAGCATCAGCTTTGTTGTTGTAAATGCAGTAGCTTATTGCAACTTCAAACGCGCGTTTAAGGCATTCCAAAGTTTCCATTCCGTCTTTTTTTACTGAGCCTGCGTGGACGGCAGAGTTTCCATGTTTTTTGAGATAATACAAGTCATTTATAAACTCTTTTTCTTCTACATTGCTTGTCAGGCAGTCGCTGAGTGTTGCCAGCATTTCGTCGAAAGTTTCTTCGGTAGTTCTATTTTTACCCAAAACTTTCTTGCAGACGTGTTCTCCAAATCGTCTTGTCTGCACCATACATTGCTCGAAATACTCATCACGATAAAGCCCTTCGGCTTCCGCAATTATCTCATATAAGTTTTTATCTACTTTTTTTAAAAAATCAAAATTTGTGGGCATAAGATTAGTCACGATAATTGTATAATTTCTGAGAAAGTGAGTAGTGAGTGGTGAATAGTGAATAGACCTTTTCAAAAAGTAGGTTGGTTTCTACTTCAACATCTGTTTAATACATGTTTTGAACTACTCACTATTCACCACTCACTTTACACTTTACACTTTACAAAAAAGGGGGAAATAAATCCCCCCTTTTGTAAAACCTAAGAAATTCTTCCAGGAACAACAACTCCGCCTTTCAAATTCTTTTTGTAGAATTCTACGTGCGGTTGAAGTACGCTGTCCAAAACTTCCGGAAATTCTTTGTTTCCCATTACTTTTTCAACGATTTCTTGGTAAACTGTTGCGAATGCTCTCAATTGTGTCAAAGCACCGGCAGCAGCAGGAGTTAAGCCCATTCCAAGAGTTTTTGCAGTTTCTAAGAAGAAAGCACCTGTAACTTCGTAAGATTTTGTCAAAGCTTCAACATAGCTTTCAGCGTTTTCTCTGCAAACACCGTTGTCTTGAGGAACTGTCAATGCGAATGCAAATTTGTTAGCAGGATTGAAGTGAGCTTCTGCTGAGTGGTGCATTGCATCAGGAACTTTTGCAACTTGTTTCAAAGTATCTTTTACAGATTCGTTTTGCATTTGTGCATGCCAGTAAACAGTGTTTTCAAAAATTGAACCCATATATTGGTGAACTGATGTCAAAATACCGTTCATTTTAGCATTAGCCCAGAAAATACCTTCTTTTAAAGCGTCATTAATGCTTAAATCAGCAGTTAAAGCTTCAGAAGAAATTTCTTGAGCAGCATTTAACATAGTAACCATATCTTCTTTTTTCATGCCTGCATAAGCTAGAGTAAATAAAGCGTGATCATCAAATGCTGAGAAACGACCACCTACATCATCATGAATAAACAAGTCACCTAACCAACCTTGTTCATTAGAAGTTCTTCTTAATTCGCTTTTTTCGGCATTTCCGTCAGTAACGGCAATAAAATGTTTGTGAGCAAGTTTTTCAGCTTCTTCTTGTGATTTACCTTGAGCTTTGTAAGCATCGGTAAGCATAGCAAGAACTCTCAAGAAACCATCTTTAGTTTCAAAAGTAGAACCTGATTTAGATGCGATTAGGTAGTTTGATTCAAGAACATTGTCTTCTAATCTGTATAAAAATCTTTCTAAACTTGCAGAATCAACATCTGAATAAAATTCAATTGTATCATGTTTAACATTCAAACCATTGATAGACAACATATGTTCAACAGTGTGTTTTGAACCGCCAATACCCATAACGCTAAGTTTTTTAGCACCTGTTTGAGCTTTCAATTTATTTGCAAGTTCATAAATCTCATCAACTCTTTTTGCTTGATTTTCAGGTAAGTTTACCCAGTTCAAGAACTGTCCTTTTTTGTTAGCTCTTGAAGAAAATTCGTTAACAAATTCACTTACTTTTGGAGAATATTCGCCAAAATCAACACCAGTGAATTTTACAGTTACGTTAGAATTTTTTGTCAACATAATAACCTCTTTCTTTGTGTAAAGTTTACACTAATATTCTACTATAAAAGTTTGTAAAGTGAATATTTTTGAAAAAGATATTGTTTTAATGTTAGCAAAAGAATAAAAAGAATATTATACAAATTACTATTTTTAAGATAAGAAGCTTTTGAGGCGAAAACTTATCAGATAGACTATCAGTCAAGGTTGACTTTTCGTTCTCGTTATTTTTTGAGTTGCATGAATTTTCATATTCATAAAGGTTTTTATTTTCGATATTATCCTTAATAAGGATTATATCAAACACAAAAGAGCCCAATAACAGTATTATTGCGACATATAACATCGGATCAATCCCATTAGAAAGTCCATACGCTTGCATTTTAAATTCAAACAAACCAAAAAACAAAAGCATAAATGATATAGTGACAAATCCATCTTTCATTTTACTTGTTAAAAATGTTTTAATTCCATATTTTTGATATTTTTCAATTTGTTCTTTTGTATGCTCTATTTCTCCTAAGCCGGAAAATTTGTACGAAAATTCCTTAACTGAACGTCCAACATCAATTATTGAATACATTGTATTCATAGATTTTTGATTAGTTGTTAAAGAGAATTTTTTATTATTAAGCACAGTAAAATTAAGATGGAGTTGTCTTACATCTACTATCGGTTTTTTATTAGTGTAAATAAGATCTGTTTCTATGTCCATTTCGAGATTTTCAATATTCTCATAAGCACAAGCAAAGTCGTATTGTGGACGATTAAAACAAAAATTGACTTTGCCGGGAAGGAAATCTATGTATTTTAAATTTAGTTTTTTGTTAAATTCTTTTGTTTTAGCTTTTTGAGATAACACAATAAAACTTGTTGCAATTAGCCAAAGTATAGGTGGAGAATATACAAACATAATCTCTCTTGGAGAATTCAAAAATTTATAAGCGTTACAATACCACTGCCAAAAATCGTTTAATGTTTTACCACCGACTGCAATTGCATCATAGAAAAACCAAGTAAATAATATTGCCACAATTCCAGTCGCAATAATAAACGTAACAGCCGCTTCAGTTGAAACTTTTCCATAAGTATTATAAATTCGCATATAATCTCCTTTTTGCCTATCATAGCATATTTCTGAGGCATTGTAAAGCTTTTCGGTATTTTATCCCCCTCTTCCGAAAAAAAAAAGTCTCGTTGTTGACAAGACTTATAAATATACATTTACCCCACTCACTTTATAACACAAAAGTTAAGTTTTGTCAACATTTATAAAGATTAGTTTTTGAAGTTTTGTTAAGAACACAATTAGCTGGATTGCAACGGCTACAATAAACGTTCTGCCTCGCAATTGTATGTGTCAACGAATTACTTAACACATTCAAGAATGACGACTTCGTAATTATCTTTGTAACCGACTTTGCGTCTCCGCATCTTCGCCTCTTTGCATCTAAAATCTTAGCTGCTTCGCTTCCTAGTTGCTTAGCCGCTTTATCGTAGAGGGTTAGTCAGAATGGCGTGTGCCGTCACAGCGGTCTACTTAAACAACTCCATAATCTCAGCAGGCGTAAATTCAAACATTTCAACCGTTGAATAGTCTGTCGGAAGCACAAAAACAATTCCATGCGAATTTGCTTTTTTATCCATTTGCATATATGTAATCATTTTACCCAAATCAAAGGATTTGACAGATTTAAAGTCGTATTTTTTCATAACATCTTCTGCCAAAAATTTGTAATTCTTGTCAATTAGATTTTTCTTCAAAGCCAATGTAAATGCAAATTTCATGCCTTCTACAACTGCCTCTCCGTGGGTGTATTTGCGGTATTTTGTTGCTTTTTCAATGGCATGCCCGTAAGTGTGCCCAAAGTTCAAAATCATTCGTAATCCGCCTTCTTTTTCATCTTTTTCGACAACAGAAATTTTCAATCTGATACAAATTTCAATCAGTTTAGAAAGAGCTTTTTCTTTGCGTTCAAGAATTTCGTTGGATTTTTCGGATAAAAAGTTTGTCAAATTCAGCTCATCATCGCATTTGCAGCTTTTTTCGATAAATGAATATTTTACCACTTCGCCCATGCCGGTCTTAAACTGCCTATTATCAAGAGTTCTCAAGAACTTTGGATTAATAAGAGTGATTTTTGGTTGATAAAAAGTTCCGACAAGATTTTTGCCAAACCTTGTGTCAATAGCTGTTTTGCCGCCGACAGAGCTGTCTACGCACGCAAGAAGAGTGGTTGGAACTTGCACATAATCAATTCCACGCATATATGTAGATGCCGCAAATCCAGTAATATCGCCAACTACACCGCCGCCAATTGCGATTATGACATCTTTTCTTGTCAAGCCCATTTGTAAAGCTCGTTCGAGAATTTTTTGATAATTTTTGAAATTTTTTTGTTTTTCTCCGTCCTTTAGGATAAATTTATTTTCTTTTGGAATATTTAGAGTTTTGCCGTAAAGTTTCTCGACTTTTTGTGAAATAACAACAAGATATTTTCTGCCTTCAGTGCAGCCAAAAATTTTTTTTGAAAAGTCTGAAATTTCTTCATTTTCAATAATTATCGGGCAAATTTTGTTTTCTGATTTAATATTTTCAAACAAACTAACCATTTATTGCTCCAAGGATTTCTCTTACGACAACATAAGGATTTTTACCGGTTGTATCAATTATAATATCGGCTTTTAAATAATTTTTTTCACGCATTTGCATAAGATTTGTGATTTTTTCAATTGAAAAATTTTTCTTTAAAAGCGGGCGTTTGCGTCCGATTGCGCCATGCTCGTTTGACTCTGTGGCAACTTCAGTTTTTATGCGGTTATAAATCTCTTGTGGTGTGGCTTTGAGATAAATTACGTGCGATGTTTTGAGCATAAGTTCGCGGTTTTCTTCACTTTCAAAAGCTCCACCGCCTGCTGAAATTATTGCCTTGTCACCGTTACAAAATTGCCTCACCTTTTCGGTTTCCAGCATTCTAAAAAACGGTTCTCCATGCTTTAAAAAGATTTCGGAAATTTTTTTCTGAGTACTTTTTTCAATTTCAGCATCAATATCAAAATATTTGTAATCCGAAAGTTCACGACTCAACTCGTTGCCAGCCGTGGTTTTTCCGCAACCCATCATTCCAATTAATACAATATTTTTTTTCATAATTTTATTTTACTATAAAATTTTTGTTTTTTGATAGCAAAATTTTATTTGTTGAGTTTTAAATAAACTATGATAAATCCTATAAAGCCTCTTAAACCAGTAATTTATGACTATAAACCTCTGGACACACGGAAATTATGCTCATTTGTTGTGCCGGAAAGTAAAATTGGGAAATTGAAATTCGACATTATAGAAGATCCGCAAGCTGAAGGTTATAAATTTTTCTCACAATTGAAAGATAGTGCCGGAGATGTTTTGGGGCATGAACATTTTGCGATGTTTGAAGATTCTGACCACATCTCAGGTTTGTATATTGCAACAAAACAGGATCTTCGTAAAAAAGGAACAGGAATAGGCGAAGTCCTCAGACTTGGCAGTATTATAGAAATGTTAGAAAATGGAATTAAAAAACTTGACATTGTTTCGAAAGATTCTGCAATTTTTTTTCATTCAAAATACAAATTTGAACCTGCAGTGACGATTTTTGACGAGCGCAACAGACTTTTAAAATGCGTCGCACAAGATACAGCTTTTGAGGATTTGTCTAAAGAGGCACAAAATCTTCTTAATAAAATAGCTAATACTCACTCAGGCAAAGAGCAACGTATACTTTCAGAAGATGCCAACAAACTTCTTGCTGCCTACACAAGACAAGTCTTAGCGGAGAAAAATCAAGCGGTTTTGGCAAATCCCGAAAACGCAAAAGAAATCGCCGCAGATATGTATAAAAAACATTCACTGGCTTGGACTATGCAAATGACTTTGACGGATGAAAAAATACTTGAAAACAGAGATTTCTTCAATAGTCTGTTCCAAAAACATGGGATTGACTATTCGATCTAGCTGTTTTTATTTTTGTGTCGCCTTCACGTTTTTTCTTTGGAGAAATTAAATAGTCTTTAGTCTTCTTCGACTTCGCAAACTCCACAATCAGTTGTTAGCAAATCGTTTGCAATCCAATAACCTTCCATCGGCTTGAATTTCGTATTTATTGCAAAATATGCAGAACCGGAGCCAGACATAACAGCTTTCGGATATTTCTTTTTAATTGCTTGAAGTTGCGGGTATTTATCAATCATAGCCCATTCCAAGTCGTTATCAAATTTGTCCATTTCGCCAAACGCCGATTTTAATCCCAATTCTCTTTTTTGTGAAAACGTATTATAGGCATCTCTGGCACTAATTCCAAGATATATCGGTTTGATAAGAGAAATTTTAGATTTTCTGTATGGTAATTTGTGCAAAATTTCTCCTCTTCCGCGTACCGCAATGCAACCACCTTCAAGACAAAAATTCAAGTCAGAACCTAAAAATGAACATAGTTGGTGTAATCTTTCGCGAGTCAAAGGTTCTCCAAAAATTTTGTTCAACCCGTACATTGCTCCCGCAGCATCACTGCTTCCGCCTGCAAGCCCCGCTGATATGGGAATTCTTTTCTCAATGTAAATATTTATTCTGTGTGGTGCAAGTCTTGTAAAATTCATAAACATTTCAGCGGCTTTATAGACCAAATTTTTCTCATTATATGGGAGTTCCGCCGTATTCCCGGCAAGATAAATTTCGGTATATTTACTAGGTTTCACGGAAATATGCAAATAATCATACAAACTTACAGATTGCATAATGCTTTCAATATTGTGAAATCCGTCAGGACGTTTATCCAAAATTTTTAAACTTAAATTAATCTTTGCAGGACACTGAATTTTCAAAATGACCACCTTTCTCCTGAAACTATCTTAACACAAAATTCTTTTTATTGTTCAAATTTTACTTTTTGTGCTACAATTGTTCTGTATCAAGTTTTTAATAAGGGGTAGTAAATGAGAAAACCAAACATTGCAATTCTCGGCGCGACAGGCGTTGTAGGAAGAGAAATCACAAAGATTATTGACGAATTAAAAATCGATTTTAATGAAATCAAGTTTTTATCAAGTGCAAAATCAGCAGGCACAAAACTTGAATTTCAAGGCAAAACCTACACCGTAGAAGAAGCAAAGCCTGAAAGTTTTGACGGTGTAAATATTGTTCTTGCATCAGCAGGCGGTTCTACATCTCAAAAATTCGCACCTGAAATTGTAAAGCGTGGCGGAGTCTTAATCGACAACTCATCAGCTTTCAGAATGGAAAAAGATGTTCCTTTGGTTATTGCTTATGTAAATGATGAGGATTTACGCAAACACAAAGGAATTATCGCAAACCCTAACTGTTCAACATCTCAATTGATGTTGGTTTTGAAACCTTTATTAGACAAAAATCCGATAAAAAGATTAATCGTTTCAACTTACCAAGCTGTATCAGGTGCTGGTTTAGCAGCAATTAATGAATTGACAGAAAACACAAAGGCAAGACTTGAAGGTAAAGATTTTGAAAACAAAAAATTTGCAAAACCAATTGCTTTCAATGTAATTCCGCAAATTGACGTTTTCTGTGAAAACGGCTACACAAAAGAAGAAATGAAAGTTGTAAACGAAACGAAGAAAATTCTTCATTTGTCAGATGATACACCGATATCTTGCACAGCCGCTCGTGTTCCTGTATATAACGGACACTCAGAAGCTGTAGATATTGAGTTTGAAAACGAAATGACTCCTGATGAAGCAAGAGAAATTTTGAAAAATTCATTCGGATTGAAAGTAATTGATAATCCTGAAAATATGGAATATCCTACAACTCGTGACGCATCAGGAGTTGATCCTGTGTTTGTCGGAAGAATCAGAAAGAATTTAGCATTCAAAAACGGGATTTCATTATGGTGTGTAGCCGACAATTTAAGAATTGGCGCGGCTCTTAACACTGTTCGTATTTGTCAAAAAGTAATAGAAATGGGGTTATACTAACTTATGGATATAAAAAAATTAACAATTACGCCAATACATAGTGGCTGTCCCAAAATCGTTAGCCAAAATCCGACACAAGAATCAGCAAGTTTGTTAATGAAAGAACGTTTGGCAATGAAAGTTTCTCCGTACAACAAAGAAACCACTCCACGCGTGTTTAAGAAGCTTCCTGATTGGCTAAAAGGTTTTGTTAACCCAAAAACTTTGGTTTCCAAAGAAAGAAATTTTTCTACGGAAATTTAAAATTAACATTAGCTCGAGGGTTATTCCTTGAGCTTTTGTCTTAACAAAAGGTAACTTTTAACCAAAATATGACTTGTTTTTGGTAGAATTTCACTAAGGATAAAGGGATTATGTTAGTAAATAGAGAAGATATTAAGGCGTTAGTTGATATTATTCACAATTCAGGGAAAACGGTTGTGTGTACAAATGGCTGTTTTGATATTTTGCACGTAGGGCACGTAAGATATCTTGAAGCTACAAAAGCGTTTGCGGATTTTTCAATAGTATTGTTAAATTCGGACAAGTCTGTAAAAAGCATAAAAGGCCCTACACGTCCGATTAACAACGAAAATGACAGAGCAGAATTGTTAAGTGCTTTGAAATGTGTGGACTATGTGGTATTATTTGATGAAGACAGTCCTAGAAATCTTTTAGATGAAATAAAACCTGATGTTTACACAAAAGGTGCAGATTACACAATGGAAACTTTACCGGAAGCAGATATTATGCGAAAAAACGGTACACGAGTAGAGTTTATAAAGTTTGTAGAAGGGAAATCGACGACGAATGTCATTAGGAA
>ERZ1034878.810-NODE-810-length-13032-cov-7.115820_pt1 | contig 13032 bp, 5 predicted proteins | sample MGYA00520593_ERZ1034878 | MGnify/ENA primary metagenome ERZ1034878 (study PRJEB33766, sample SAMN09781724) | gut metagenome | biome: gut microbiome | host: Homo sapiens | place: Madagascar | study: EMG produced TPA metagenomics assembly of the PRJNA485056 data set...
CTATAATACATTGTGGAAGTCTTGAAAGCATTTCAACACAAAAAGCATCCAAGCCGATAGTATAAGAATTTTTAGGATTTTTGGCTTTGATTATTTCCATAACTTTGTTAGCAACAGTTTTTGGACTCAAACCACTGTTAGAATTTCTAATTGCATTTGCAACCAAATAATCACCAACAATCTTATACTTTCCTGCTCCGAAATTATCTTTGTTTATATCAATTGACTTTTCCCAAAGTGGAGTTGCAATTACTCCTGGTTTAACAGAAATGATTTGAACCTTCGTTCCGGTTTCAATCCTCAAAGAATTAAACATCATATCGAGTGTTCTTTTTGATGCACAGTAAGGAGCTAAAAATGGGAACACTCCATAACTTGCCATTGAGCTTATATTGATAATTTTTCCACCATCAAGTTTATCAAACAAACCCTGAGCAAGTTCAAAATGAGAAAACGCATTCACTTCAAATTGTTCTCTCACCTTGTCAACACTCAATGTTTCAAGAGGACCTGCTACAACTTTTCCAGCAGCATTAACAAGAACGTCGATTTTTTCACACGATGATGAAATTGTCTTTATTGCATCTTCAATTGTCCATTTCTTTGTCATATCAATTCTGAAAGGAAATACATCATCTGACAATATCATCAACTCTTTTTTGTGCTTGATATCACGGTATCCAGCAAAAACCTTGTATCCTTCTCTTAATAAAGATTTCAATACATAATTTCCAATACCTGATGTTGCACCTGTTACTACCGCTGTTTTCATAAAACTATAAACTCCCTATATAACCACTTTTTCTTTCATCAAATAACAAATTCCTGCATCTTTCATTCTTTGAAGAGCCTCTTTCAATCTGTCTACTTCTTGGGTAAGGGCTATTCTAAAATAACCTTCCCCATGAGAACCATATCCGTTTCCTGCAGGAACAACAACACCTGCCTTTTCAAGCAATATTGTTGCAAATTCAGTTGACGACATATTTTTAGGAGTTTTTACCCACATAAAAATTGTACCCTTGGAAGGTTTAATATCCCAGCCAAGTTCTCTTAAACCATTTTCCATAACTTCTTTACGTTGTCTATATGTTTCAACCAAATCCTTAACTTCTTCTTCTGGCGCAACATAAGCCTTAGCCGCTGCTCTTTGGATAGCTTTAAATGTTCCGCTATCAATGTTACTTTTCACTGTTTCCAATGCACTAATAGCTTCGCTGTTTCCACAAACAAATCCTACTCTCCAACCTGTCATGTTATAAGATTTTGAATGTGAGTAGAATTCTACTGCAACATCTTTTGCCCCTTCAACTTGGAATATAGATGGTGCAACATAACCTTCAAAAGATATTTCACTATATGCAGCATCGTGACAAAGCAAAATATCGTATTTTTTACAAAAATCAACTGCTTTTTTCATAAATTCCAAATCACATACTGCACCAGTTGGATTGTTAGGATAATTTAAGAACATAAGTTTTGATTTTTTTGCTATATCCTCTGGAATCTTATCAAAATCTGGCAAAAATCCGTTTTCTTCTAACAAAGGCATTGAATAAGGATTTCCGTTAGCAAATATCGTACCTGTTCTGTAAACTGGGTAAGCTGGGTCTGGAATCAAAACATAATCTCCTGCATCAACAAATGCAAGAAAAATATGTGCAAGTGCTTCTTTAGAGCCTAATGTTGCAATAATTTCGTTTTCTGGATCAATATCTATCCCGAAACGACGTTTAAGCCAGTCACAACTTGCTTGTTTGAATTCTTTTGTACCATCATAAGGTGGATAATTATGAGTTGTCGGATCATCTATTGCCTTGTGCATCTCTGCTACTACTGAAGGTATCGTTGGTCGATTAGGATCACCTATTCCCAAGCTGATAATATCAACTCCCTCTGCTTTCGCTTTTGCAATTTTTTTGTCAATTTCCGCAAATAAATAAGGCGGAATTTTGTTTAAACGCTCCGATTTTCTCATAACTTTTATTTCCTTTCCCCGTATATACTACCAAAAGTTTACATTTATAGTAAAGATTTTAGCACTGTTTGTAAAATTTTATTAAGTTCAACGTGTAAGTTTGTTAAAATATTTCTTATTCTAACCTTTATGTACTATAATTTTCGTATACAGAATTAGGGATATGGAATAGTAATTATCACCCCAGGATGCATTTTTGAAAGTGCAGCATGAATGACATAGTCTACATATAGTTTTAGGGAAGGTTGAAAATGAAAAAGAAATTTGGAGTTGCCACAGCGTGTGCAGTAGCATTGCTCATGGGAAGTGTTGCCCTTGCAACAAACTACAATATTTTTAATGATCAAGGACAAACTTTAGACATCACGGACGGTTACCAAAACCAAGATAACACTTATGCAAACATTTACAACAAAGGGACTTTGAATGTAAATGGTGCAACATTTAAAGATAACAATGGTGTTTACGCAGGAAATATTTATAGTAACGGCGGAGAAGTAAATATAAATAACTCATTATTTGATTCAAACACTTCTTCTTACTACGCAGGGTCAATAGTTGTTGCCGGAGACAGTTCAATAAATATCAAAAACTCAAAATTTATAAACAACGTTATGACAGACTATGGTGCTCCTGGGGGTTTATACCTAAACACAACAACCGACGTTGCATCAACAATTGCTGACACCGTTTTTGAAGGAAACAAAAACACTTATGTTTCAACCTCTCCAAGCAAAGTCGGAATCGGTGGAGCTATCGCAATAAATGACGGAGCTCTAATTTTAAATAATGTTTCTTTATTAAATAATTCCGCAAGTGCTGGCGGTGCAATATATGTACTATTAAACACAACAGAACATCCGCAACTTCAAATAAATAATTCTAAAATTATTGGCAATAGCTCAAACTCACAAGGTGGAGCTATTTCGAATATGGGTTCGCTTAATGTTTCAGGAACAGTGTTTGAAGATAACCAAACAACCCAAGCTAACAATGACGGAGGTGGAGCAATATTTGCTGGAGCATCTTCTTCTACATTTATAGACAATTCAGAATTTAAAAACAATCAGTCTGCGTCTTTTGGTGGTGCGATTGGAACAAGAACTGAAATTGCAAATAACTCAGAAGCAAAACTCGATATAATAAATTCAAGTTTCTCTGGAAACAAAGCCGCAACCAATGGTGGTGCTATTGATAACCATTTTTATGACAGTGTACTAACCGACGGCTATGTTACTGTTGACAACTCATTATTCACGAACAATTCAGCTGACAATGGTGGTGCTATATACAACCACGGAGAAAAAGACAAAGGTAATAACCATGCAAAAATAAGCATTTCAAATTCAACATTTGAAGGAAATACATCAGCAAGCGCTGGTGGAGCTTTCTTTACAAAAGGAAACTATAATATTGATAATTCTACTTTCAAAGACAACTCTACTGACGGAGATGGCGGGGCTATCTATTCAAACGTTTCAACGACTTATGGTAAAAATACAATTACAAACTCAAAATTCATAAACAATAAGGCTATTGGATATTCTGTTGCTGATAGTGGAGCTATATCTCTTGCTAACGGAATTTATGAATTAAAAAATAACCAATTTATAGGTAACGAGGCAAAAATCGGTGGGGCAATTTACGCATATACAGGAAACAAAGACGGTGTTAAAGTGGAAATTGACAACACAATCTTTGAAAACAACACTGCTCGCTCTGGTGGTGCGATATTCACTGTTGCCTCTCAAAGATTACTTTCTGACGGCGGTATGACTATTACAAATTCTACATTCAAAAACAATAGCGCATACGAATCAGACAGTGATGGTGGTGGCGCAATATTCGTTGGTGCAGAGGCTATTGTTTCAATAGATAATTCAAATTTTGATGGTAACACTTCTGCTTCTGCCGGTGGTGTTATTGCAACAAGAGATTATCTCCAAGGTAACAACTCTGCAGCAAAACTTGATATAGCAAACTCAAGTTTCAGCAATAACAGTGCGGCAACTAATGGTGGCGCTATTGATAATTACCTATACAATAGTGTCGCAAACAATGGATATGTTACCGTTGACAACTCAAATTTTACAAACAATTCTGCACAAAACGGTGGTGCAATTTATAACCACGGAGAAGAAGACAGAGGCGGTAATAAAGCTAAAATAGCAATCAAAAATTCAACTTTTGATGGAAACAAAGCCAACCTCGGAGCAGGTGGTGCTGTTTATACTGCAAATGACACAATAATTGAAAATTCAACTTTTACAAACAACGAATCTAACGGGACAGCATATAAAAAACAAGGTGTTGGTGGTGCTGTTGCTGTAAACGGAGGGAATGTAACAATTAAAAACTCAACATTTGAAGGAAACAAAGCACTCGCTGGTTCTGACAACCAATGGTCTTTAGGTGGGGCTGTTTCAACAATGAATACTGTTGCTTCTAACCTCAACATAGTAAAATCAAAATTCAAAAATAACATCGCTGGTATTGGTGGTGCAATTTACAATATGTTGAAATCTGGAAATACAGTTAACGTTAGTGACTCTGAAATCGCTAATAACACAGCAATTTCTGGTGGTGGTCTTGCTAACTTCTCAAATATGAATATTGATAACACAGTTATAAAAGATAACGTTGCAAACACAACTGAAACTGACGGTGGTGGTGCAATATTTATGGGTTCTGAATCAAAAACAACTGTTTCAAACTCAATAATTTCAAATAATACTTCAACTGGAAACGGTGGTGGTATTTACACAAGAAATAAAGACGGTGGAGCAGGAACAAATGCAGGAGCAAGCCTCGATGTTGCTGGAACTACTTTTGATTCAAACTCAACTGAAATGAATGGTGGTGCTATATTTAACTCTTTCTATGAAAGTCAATCAAAATCTGGTGCCGTTTCAATTTCAGATTCAACATTCACAAATAACAAAGCTCAAGGACTTGGCGGTGCAATCTATAACAATGCCGCTGGTGAAGCTGATAGAACGTCTAATGCCGGAACTTTGTACATTACAAACTCAACATTTACTGGCAACACAGATTCAACAGGCAAAAATGATATACATAACAATGGTACTCTCATTTTGGGAGAATCAAACGCATTTGACGGTGGTATAAATGGTTCTGGAAAGACTATTCTTTCTTCAGACTCTTACACATATCTTGATAATGCATCAATTATTCAAAATACTATTGATATTGAAACTAATGCAGAAATCAGTGCTAACAACAATTCAAATGATGGATATCTAATTTTAGCATCTGATACTTTAAATATGAACGGAGATGCTTATCTTGGCATAGACTGGGGCGATACAATTGATGTTGCTGCTGTAAATGGTTCTGGAAAATTTACATTGAAAGATTTGAACATAAATTCAGATTTAATTGCAGATGGAGCATCAACAAAATTGTTTGATAACGCAACTGTAACAGTTGATACATCAGGCATAGCAGTTATTGGTAACGATAAAAAATACGAAGTAGTTCAAGATAGTACAAACTCTCAAAACATTAAAATTACAGATACAGGTTCAACCTCTCAAGGTTTAAGTGATGCTGTAACTGATACTTCTAACACTACTATTTTCGTGGTTGGTGGAGATTATTCAAAAGATTCAGAGTCTTCTCTTGGTGAGTTAAATACTGGTGATTTAATCATTAAAGGCGACAATGATAAAGTTAATACAATAAGTGGTGTTCAACAACCAACCGGTGAAAATCCAGAAGGTATCAAAATTACAAATAATGATTCCACACTAACAATCACTAATATTGATACAATTCAAGGTTACAAAAGTTCTGAAAATGGTGGATTTATTGATTCAGTTGGTACTATAAATTTAATCGGGAAATCTGCTGAAAAATTACTTGAACTTAAGAATATGGTTGCTAAAAAATTCGGTGGTGCTATTGCAAACAAATCAAATCACACAATAAACTCTCATCATGCAGCATTTACAAGCAACTCTGTAGAAGTTGGTGGTGGTGCGGTAGCAAATATAGCTTCAGCATCAACAAATACATTTGCACAAGGTGCTGATAACGATGCGGTTGGTGTAGATTCACACGGCGTTTTCTCATACAACATTGCAACAGGTAACGACACAAACGAAGGTTTAGGTGGTGCAATTTTCAATTATGCTGATGACGGCTTTAGTGCTGATTACACTCTTGATTCAACAACATTTAAAGGAAATACTGCAGGAACATTGAACTCTGACGGTTCCGTTAAATACACCGGAAAAGGTGGTGCAATTTACAACTGGCAAAATTCTGCAACAACTTCAACAGCTAATATCTATATGGATAATGCAACATTTGAAGATAACATCGCTTACGGTGATGGTGGTGCAATATGGAATAACTGTCATATCTACGATTTGACTGGCTCTACTGCACCTTCAAATATAGTATTCAGAAACAATACAGCCTTAGACGGAAAAGGTGGTGCAATTTACAATGATGATAAAGGAACTATTGGTGCAACAAGTGGTGTTATTGCTTTAAATAATTCTCTCTTTGAAGGAAACAAAGCAAAAGACGGTAGTGCAATATATAACGAAAACTTGACTACGGCAATTGAACTTACAGATACAAGCGTTATAAACAACACCGCAACTAACGAAGGTACAATATATACAAAAGGTGACACTGTTTCTATTTCAGCTAAAAATAACAATGTATTATTTTCCGGAAATAAGGCTACAACAGTTGACGGTATCGTGTTTGATACTACAAGTGATGTGAAACTTAACCTTGATGCAGCAGATAACAAAAATGTTGTAATGAACAATAACATTGCTACAAACGGCACTGGCACAACAACGGTTAATATCAACACAACAACTGGTTCTACAGGAACAGTAACACTTGGGGAAAACTTTAAATCACTTGATAGAACAACAAATACTTCAATGACAACTGACTACAACGTTGGTGGTGGTACATTGAAAATTGCAAGTGAATCAAACTTTACTGGTAATGGCTCAAATAATTTAACTATGGCTGATGGCTCTGCTTTAAATACGCAAAACGGTACAACAAGTACTATTGAGCTTGCAAGTCTTAACTTAAGTGGCGGAACTATTGATTGGTCACTTGATGTTAGTTCATCAGGAAGTGATGCAATTAAATCCGCTATAATCGCTGGTGGCGGTACAATTAACGTTAAAAGTATTGACACTTCAGCTTTAAACAACGGCAGAACATCTTTCGATTTAGCTCAAGGTGGAGATACAACAGGACTTAACTTTACTCTTGATTCTTCACTAAACGGTGTCGTTCTTCAAGATAAAATATATAGAAGAGGTTTAGCTCTAAACGGTTCAACCTTGACACTTGCTCCAGTTGCAGGAGAAAGAGATTACAGATCATTTAACCCTGCAGTTTTGGCAAGTCCAGTTGCAGCACAGGTTGGTTCTTACCTAACTCAATTGAATATCTATGAACAAGCCTTTGGCAATATGGATATGCTTATGGCAATGACTAAAAAACAAAGAACAGCAATGAAATTTGCTAATAAATACGCTGATGCAACTCAAGGAACTGGTGCCGGCGGAGTTATAACTTTTGACCCTAATCAACTTCCTGAACAAAATAAAGGATTGTGGTTCAGACCATTCACTACTTTTGAAAGAGTTGGTTTAAACAATGGACCTACTGTTGAAAATATCGCTTATGGCTCTCTTGTTGGCGGTGACAGTTCAATTATTGAACTATCTAAAGGTTGGGATATGATATATTCTCTCTATGCAGGATATACTGGTTCTCACCAAACATATGATGGAGTTGGTATCTATCAAAATGGCGGTACTTTAGGTGCAAGCTCAGTTTGGTACAAAAACGATTTCTTCACAGGATTAACTGTTAACGTTGGGGCTAACGCCGGTCAAGCCGATACTATGTACGGTAGTGAAGATTTCACTATGCTCACTGCTGGTATTGCTTCAAAAACTGGATATAACTTTGAACTTGCAAATGGTAAATTCATCATTCAACCTAACTACTTGATGTCTTACACCTTTGTTAATACTTTTGATTACACAAATGCTGCTGGTGTCGATGTAACATCTGATCCATTGCATGCAATTCAAATCGCTCCTGGTATTAAATTCATTGGAAACTTAGAAAATGGATGGCAACCTTACGCAAGTGTTCAAATGGTTTGGAATATCATCGACCAAACTCACTTCTGGGCAAATGACGTATCTCTGCCTAATATGAGCATTAAACCATATATCCAATACGGTATTGGTTTGCAAAAACGTTGGGGTGATAGATTTACTGCTTTCGGTCAAGCTATGATAAGAAATGGCGGCAGAAGTGGTCTTTCCCTACAATTCGGATTACGTTGGATGTTAGGAGAATAACGCAAGATAAAAAGCGGCAGGGTTAATTTAAACCCTGCCGCTTTTTTATTACTCTATATTATTTAATCAAAGCCTGAACTTCCTTAAAGTTTGGATGTTTAGAAGATTCTAACAACGAGAAGAGAACGATTTCTGTTGTTACAACTTTCACCCCTTCTTGTTTCAAAAGTTCTTCTGCTGTTTCAATATCATAAGAATTTCTTGAACCAGAACAGTTTTTGACATAATAGACTTCATATCCAGAAGCTAATAGGTCAAGTGCTGTCTGTAAAACACAAATATGAGCCTCAATACCGCAGATTAAAATTTGTTTTTTTCCAGATGCTTTTATTGCATTAAAAATTTCCTCACTTTTTAATGCAGAAAAAGCTGTTTTTTCGAAATATTTAGCCTTTGAAGAGGCATCTTTTATCTCTTTTACAGTTTCTCCTAAACCTTTTGGATATTGCTCTGTAATAATAGTATTAACATTTAAAATATCACAGGCCTTTGATAATATAACCGCATTTTCTTTGACATTTGAGTCCTTAAGCATTTTTACAAGTTTTTCTTGAATATCAATTATTAAAAATAAACAATCATTTGGCTTTATCATTTTTCCTCCGCTTTAAAATTTTATTTCTTTTTCGATAAGCTCAATTTCATATCCATCAGGGTCTTTTATGAAAGCAATTTTTGTTCCTGTTGCATCTAACACAAAAGGTTCATAAAGATAATCTATACCAAACTTCTTTAATTTCGAAGTAAATTCATCCATAGAATTAACAGAAAAAGCAAAGTGACCAAATCCATTTCCAAGTTCGTAGGTCTGCTTTTCATCATTATATGTTAATTCTATTTGGGCTGTTCCTTCTTCGTCTTCAAGATAATATAGCGTACAATCATCAAGACGTTTTGTCTTCTTTAAAGACATGTTCAGAATTTCTTCGTAAAAATTTAAAGATTTATCAATATCATTAACTCTAATCATCGAATGTAAAAATTTCATAAAAGCCTCCTTTTTTTACTAAATGCTATCACAAAAAAAATGGCGGAGAGAAAATTTCTCTCCGCCATCAATCTTATTATCAAAGATTATTCTTCTTTGCTTGGAATCCTCATTGCATAGAATGAACGATAAACGAAATACAATGCAACAAGTAGGAATACAACACCTGCAATATGTGAATAAGCACTAAATGCAGGAGCGATAGCAATTTCCATTGCTAATAATCCGAATAATGTTGTAAATTTAATTATTGGATTCATCGCAACTGATGAAGTATCTTTGAACGGATCACCAACAGTGTCACCTACAACGGTTGCATCATGTAATGGTGTTCCTTTTTCTTTCATATCAACTTCAACAATTTTCTTTGCGTTATCCCAACATCCGCCAGCATTTGCCATAAATACAGCTTGGAAAAGACCAAATACTGCAATTGCAATCAAATAGCTTACAAAGAATGATACTGGTCTATTTGCTGCACTTGGATCAACACCACTAACTGGTGCAGATAAAAATGCAAGTGCAAGTGCAAAAGAGAATAATGCAATAAATATGTTCAACATACCTTTTTGTGCATATTGAGTACAAATTTTTACAACTTCTTTTGAGTTTGCAACCGCAGCAGATTGTTCTGCACTGTCAAGTTTAATGTGTTTTCTAATGAATTCTACAGCACTGTATGCACCTGTTGTTACAGCTTGCATAGAAGCACCAGAGAACCAGAATATAACAGCACCACCAGTAATAAATCCAAGCAATGTATAAGGATTTAACAAATTCAAAATCATTTCTGGTTGAATATGTAAAACGTTTTGAATTACCAATATCAATGAGAAAATCATTGTAGTAGCACCAACAACTGCTGTACCAATTAGTACAGGTTTTGAAGTTGCCTTGAATGTGTTACCAGCACCATCATTTTCTTCAAGATATTGTTTTGCATTTTCAAAATCAGGTTTGAACTTGTATTCTTGTTCAATCTTGTCTGAAATAGCTGGAATAGTTTCAATCAAAGAAAGTTCATAAACTGATTGTGCATTATCAGTAACTGGTCCATAAGAGTCAACAGCAATAGTAATTGGACCCATACCCAAGAAACCAAATGCTACTAAACCAAATGCAAATACTGATGGATAAACCATTACAGAATCTGCAATGAATGTACTTGCAAAATAAGCTAAGCCCATCAAAAGTACAATTACAGCACCAATCCAGAAACCAGAGAAGTTACCAGATACGATACCAGACAAGATTGTCAAAGATGCTCCACCTTCTTTAGATGCAGCAACAACTTCTTTTGTATGTTTTGCCTTTGGTGATGTGAATACTTTTGTTGCTTCTGGTATCAATGCAGCACCCAAAGTACCACAAGAAATTATTGATGCCAAAATTAACCAAAGATTTCCTGTCATAGATGACAAAAGCCATTTGCTAACGCAGAAAGTCATTGCAATTGAAAGTACAGATGCAATCCATACAAGGTTTGTCAAAGGAACTTCAAAGTCAAATTTCTTTGCAGTTTTTGCATATACCTTTGTAACTCCACCGTTAACCCAATAAGCAACAACTGAAGTTACAATCATCAAGAATCTCATTACGAAAATCCAAGACAACAATTTAACTTGATTATCAGCACCCCAAACGCCAAGCAAGATAAATGAAACAAGAGCAACACCAGTTACACCATAAGTTTCAAATCCGTCAGCTGTAGGTCCGATTGAGTCACCAGCGTTATCACCAGTACAGTCTGCAATAACTCCAGGATTTCTTGGATCATCTTCTTTGATACCGAATTGAATTTTCATCAAGTCAGAACCAATATCAGCGATTTTTGTAAATATACCACCAGCAACTCTTAATGCTGATGCACCTAAAGATTCACCAATTGCAAATCCAATAAAACAAGCACCTGCAATTTCACCTGGAACAAACAATAAGATGATTAACATCATAATCAATTCAATTGATACAAGTAATACACCTATTGACATACCAGCCTTTAATGGAATATTCAAAATATTCAATGGATTACCTTTTAGCGCAGTAAATGCTGTTCTTGAGTTAGCAAGAGTATTCATTCTAATACCAAACCAAGCTACTGAGTAAGAACCTAAAATACCAATTACTGACCAAGCAAGGATAATTCCTACGTTCTTCCAACCCATTTGAGAAAGAACTCCAAAGTAGTATGCAATACATAAACCAATCAAAATTTCTAATACTAAAAGGAATTTACCTTGTTGTACAAGATATGTTTTGCAGGTTTCAAATATAGTATTACCAACATTTGCCATAGCTTCGTGAACATCAATACGTCTTACTTTCAAATATTCAATAAGACCAAATACAACACCGATTATCGAAACACCTAAACCAATCAATAGTAGTTGATAATCAAATGCGGAGATTTCACGAATGCTTGGGACTTTCAAATCAGCTTCGCTCGCAAATACAGACGAAGCTGAACAAAACAATGATAACAAAGACAGCATCATTGTCTTGCACGAAAAACTTTTTTTCATAACCCTCTCCTTCACTAAAAATGTTTAGTTTTACAAGTCAAATTATATCGCAAATTTTAAGAAAATCAATACATACACAAATTTTAACAGAAGTTATTACTACGGTTTTACCAAAAATTTAATAGCGTTACCTTCAATATGTTTTTGCATAGCATATTCAATTTTATCTAGTCCAATTGTTTCTGTTATAAGTTTTTCGACATCTATTTGACCAGAAGCTATAAGATCGAGAGCTTGTCTGAAATATTTTGGGGTATGGTGGAAAACACTCATTATTTTGATATCGCCATAGTGCATTTTGACAGTGTCAAAATCGACTTTTGATCCAGATTTACATCCTCCAAAGAAGTGCACTGTTCCACCTTTTCTCACAACCTTAAACATCAACTCCCACATTTCTGGAAGACCTACACATTCTATTGCAACATCAAGGCCTCTGCCTTCATCGCTGAATTCTTTAAATTTATTCTCAATGTTGTCACATTCTTTTAAATTTATAACTTCGTCAACATTTGCAAAATCCTTTGCTAATTTAAGTTTCATTGGGTTTCTCCCAGCAGCAATGACTCTTGCTCCTTTGAGTTTAGCAAGTTTAGCAAACATAAGTCCTATTGGACCTAAACCGACAATACCAACACTTTGTCCCTCTTTTATCTCTGTTCTTTCTATACCATGAACAACATTAGCAAGAGGCTCACAAAATGCTGCTTTGTCAAAACTTAAGTCATCTGGAATTATTAAAGTGTTTTTTTCTACAATTCTTGCCGGCACTTTTATATATTCTGCATAAGCGCCATTTAGCAAATCAAGATTTTCACACAAATTATATTGTCCTTTTTTGCAATAAAAACACTCTCCACAAGGTGCAGAATTTGCACAAACTACCCTATCACCAACTTTTACAGTTGATACATTTTTCCCAACTTCCGCAACTATGCCAGAAAATTCATGTCCAAAACCAGATGGAAGTTTCTTAATTAAAACAGGATGTCCTCTTCTAAAAGTTTTTACATCTGTTCCACAAGTTAGAGCAGACTTAACTTTAACAAGAATTTCTCCTTCTTTTAACGGTTCTATTTCAGTTGTTTCAAGTTTTATATCTCCAATTCCTCGATATAAAACTGCTTTCATTTTCATAAAAATACCTCTTGAAATTATTTT
>ERZ1034878.821-NODE-821-length-12956-cov-9.873576_pt1 | contig 12956 bp, 13 predicted proteins | sample MGYA00520593_ERZ1034878 | MGnify/ENA primary metagenome ERZ1034878 (study PRJEB33766, sample SAMN09781724) | gut metagenome | biome: gut microbiome | host: Homo sapiens | place: Madagascar | study: EMG produced TPA metagenomics assembly of the PRJNA485056 data set...
CTTCAAATTCAGTTGTTTTTCTTGCAATATTAATAATAAACTGAAAAAGCTCACTTATTGAATTTTCTCTATCCTCTTTTCTTAAGTCAAACACTATAGAATCACCGAAACATATTTGCTCATCTGCATATGAAACCAGAATGATTTTCGGATCGGGTGTTAGATGTTTATTACTATGCTCACCCAACTTATCCAAAAACTCATAAAAAAGTTCATAACTAAAATAATAGAAATTTTTACCAAGTTTAAATCTTTCAGTACAATTGTTCAAGTAATATTTCATATTGTCATAATCATCCTGGTTGCTAACCTTTATATATCCCGGAATATAAAAATCAATTAAATTTCCTGTTTCTAAATTCAACCTGTTAATATAATTAAAAATATATTCTCTTTCAAGTTGTCTACGAACATCAGCAATCAAAATTCCTACTGTTATTGGTATATCTGTTCCTTTATTTTTTCTCTCCAATATAATTCGTTTTCCATTCTTCCAAAGCTGCCTGTAGGGAACATAAAAACCTCCAACATTACTATATTTTCATCATTATAATCCCCTTAGTACAAGGTGTCAACAATCAGTTATTATTATCACCTTCCTCCTGCACTGCCAAAAATCTCGGCTTTGTATTCAGGTGCCTGAACAAGTAAAAGATAGCGTTCATTTCCACACCTATATAGGCAAGTGCCACGCTCACCGAATTTTATTAAATCGTATTCGTTCGGTTCAACCATCAGTGCATCCTGAAAATCTTTAGGATTGATATTGCCGGGGAAGAACAGGAAGTGATGAGTAGGAATTGAGAACAGGGGTTTTGTGTATTCCTTAACGCTTGGAATCAGAAAATCGTCTATATTCTGACTGGCTAAAATCACGGCTGAATCTTTCTTGCGGACACGCTTCATTGCGTTGCGTATATACTCAATTGCTGTGAGATTTGAAAGGAACAAATATAGCTCGTCTATTGATGCAACGGTGTTTCCTTCGCCTAATAACTTGTTGGACATATAGGAAAGAATGTTGAACAGCATTGCATCTTTGAGTCTTTTGTTAGTGTCAAGTAAACCTTTTACGCCGAAACAGAGGAAACTGTCGTCGGTAATGTTGGTGTGACCGTTGAAATACTTTGATTCTGAACCTACACACATACTATGAATACCCAGACAAACCTCCTGCAAGATTTCTTCTGTATAAAGATACTTTCGCTTGTGGTCGTAGGTCATATATTCTTCCTCACACAAGTCGTAAAAATCACTCATCACAGGAAAGTCGGACGGTTTCTTTGTGCTGTAATCAGTTGTGTCGGTTATGCCGAATCGTGCGTACAGCTTCATAATCAGAATTTCTATTGTATCAAGCTGTGCGTCCGTGAAATCCTTGTAGGTTCTGAAAAAGTCTTTCAAGAACGCAATGTGCTGTGATAATCGGGTAACACGCTTAAACGGTTCGGGTGTTTTGGAGTCAACTTCTTCATTTGCATCACCCCAGTCCTTTGGTTCTAACGGATTGATTTTGTATTTGCCCGACATAAAATCAATGTAACAACCGCCGAGGGCATTTGTCAAATCCTCATACTCCGCTTCGGGATCAAGGCATAAGATTTTCTTTCCGCTTTCACGAATATTTGTAAGGATAAGTTTCAATAAATACGATTTACCCTGACCTGAGTTTCCGAGAATAAGAATGTTACTCGTTGTCTTGTCCTCAGTTCTGCGGTCAAAATCAACGAGAATATTCGTGCCGTACTTATCTCGACCGATATACAAGCCGTTAGGGTCTGTCTTACCACTGAAATTAAACGGAAACAGATTTGCAACAGATGAAGCAGGCAACACTCTTTCATACAAAAGTCCGAATTGATTTGAACCTATGGGGTTCACCGACAAGAAGCCTTCTTTCTGCCTTAGCGTTAATCTATCCACTTCAATCTTGGAGCGTGTCAGCTCCATTGCAATATCGGTTTGCAACTCCTTCAATTTCTGCTTACTCTTGGCTTTAAGCTCTATGAACACAGAACAATGCAATAACGGTTCTTTGTTTTTTCGTAAGTTCGCCATCAGCGTGACAACATCCTGCAAGTTGCCCTGTGCTTCAATGGTTTCATTTACATCGTTACCGCTTGATTTGAGCTTATTTTTGCGTGTTGCGTTCTGTATGATTTTACGCTGTTCCATACTCTCCACAAGTCTGTGATAGATGCGGAGAGTTACTCCGTTTCTGTCTGCAAGCTGTGAAAGAATCGCCTGTTCTTCAGTTGACGGCGGATATTCACGAACCGCCCATACACTGCGGTATGAGTCGCCGACAATGTAGTGATCTGTCAAGAATTTTATTGTTGACGGCAGAATCATATCAAAGAAATCTTTTGTGTAAATTTCCTCTGCCTGTTCTGGTGTGAGCACCTTTGGTTTTCTATTGAATAGTCCCATAATTTTTACCCCCTTTAATTTCTAACTGCCAACACAAGTATGCGGTCATCTTGATTGTATCCGTAACAGGTTGAAAGCGTTAGAATCTGCTGACCGTAAACAGGTGTAATTCCTGTGTCGTATATGGATTTCTCCTTTGCATATTCAATTCTTGAGTTATAGCTTTTTTCCGTTCCAACTGTTGTGAATCTGTACCAATCATCATCGGATTTTACTTTCATAACAGAAAAGACGGAGTAAGCAAATGCCCCGTCTTTCGTTTCGAGCACAACTGTCGGATGTTCCGTAAAATAAGAATAATCGGTATAGTTGCAGAGGTCTGCAAACATTGTGCCGTTGTTCATATGGTGTCCGTAAATTATGAGATTGGTGCTGTCGGCTGAACACCTTGCATCAAGAAACGGTGTACCGCTATAGCTGTACTCGCCGTAAAAGTTTTTGTTCAGATACTTCTGCGGATTACTGGGTGTGTGCATAACAGGATAGTTTATGTTTGTTCCTGATATGTTGATCCAGCCGAAGCATTCGGAATTCATCGAAATGAGTTCCGATATTGAATGAGGTTCGTAATATGTCGTGAAATACATAGACGATTCGTCTTGAACATCATTATCACAATCACTGACTTTTAATAAATTTGGATTTATGAATTGTTCTTTTTCAGTATCATTACCTGTCGATTCATCAGTAACAATTTCTGCAAGGTTTTTAAAACTTTCATTCTCTTTGTACTCTGTAAACACCTGCGAAAATATTGAAACCAGGCAGGCAATTATAACAACAGAAAATACGCCTATCACAATTCCTATTTTGATTTTTTCTTTATGTTTCTTCATAGGTATGCTCCTTTTCATAATACTGCTCGCCGTCATAGTCGGGCATCAAATCACCATTCATACTTGCTTCAAAGTATATTGCAAGATAACGCTTAATGTCTGCTTTCTTCATTCTTGTGACTTCGAAACCCTGATCTGATATAATCTTCTCAACTCTGTTTGCTTTCTGCAAAACATTTTCGGATTTTGAAGATTTACACCTTGCGATAAACAGAAACTTCCTTGCAGTTGAAGTTTCGGTCTGAATACTGTCGAGAAAGCCCAAATCCTTAATCAGAATTTTCCTTACCTTTTCGTTCTGTTCAGCTTCAATCCTGCCTTTGATATAGCTTTTGTTCGTATCGAAACACTCGCAGGAATCGGTACAGGTGATTTCAATATCCGGCACAGCAGAAAGCACCATCATCAGGTGGCGCACCTTGATTTCAATATTCGTATGAGAAAGTACAGAAATATTTGTCGGCTGAACCATATAGAAGATGAGTTCTTCTTTGCCAACCTTCAAACCATTTTTAGTAAAGGTTTTTATGCCCATCAAATCCTGAACAGATTTACCTTTTTGTTTTGTTTTTTTCTGCTTATTCTTCATTTATTTGCCCCTTTCTGCCCAAAAATATATCTGTTGAGTTGATATAAAATACTTCACTGCATAGCGGATGAAATCCAGAATTGTTGTATCTTCAAGCCTTATTGACAAAAAACCGAAACAGAGAGTTGCTGCAAGAGGTACGATTATCCTTGCCTGTGCAAGGATCAACACCGACAACAAAAGCGCTATGCTCATAATTGCAAAATCCCGCAAGCTCCACAGCCACAGATTGGCGGTAGCTTTAAGATTTTGCGGATATAGATAAGTGGTCATAAACTTAAATTCCTTTCGTTTTAAATCGGAGCAAAGTTCTAACAAGCTTGTTTGATTAGAACTTTGCGATAGATTGCAACTTGTGCCAAGGAGCATTGTTCCTCTGCTTTTTAGCGGAATTTTTACGCTAAAAAGCAGTAATGTTCTACGCAACATAAGTGGAGTAGAACATTGGCACTAAGTTATTTAGCCGCCCTTGCAACACTTCTCGTAAGGTTCACGGCAGTAGTGGTTGCGTGAACAATGCTCGTCATATTAACCTTAACTGATGAATCAAGTCCGAACTGCTGTGCAATTCTCGGAACTTCGTTTGCCGCAACCATAATTCCAAGTCCCAAAAGCATATTTCCGGGAAAGGTTAGCAACCCGAGGAACAGCAGAGTTGTCTGCATAAATGCCGTAAGGCACAGTGCCGCTATCTGTTTCATCCACTGATTAAAGCCGTCCTGATATCCTCTCGGAACGCTGAACATATACAGCGCACCTACCGCCATTTGTATGAGCAGAATTCCTCCACGCTTGATGTTCGCAAAAAATATTTTTATTACGCAGTAGGCAAAGGCTATCATACATAAAAGATTCAGCAAGCCGAATGTTGTCTGTGTTGCTACTGCAAAACTGCCCTCTAAAACACTTGTGCTTTGTCCGGCTAAATCAACGCTTTGCTGTCCCGCCATTATGGATGACAAATCCTTTGAAAATGTGTTTTGCAGGCTGATGCAGAATTTATACAGTTCCACAGGTACAACACCGAACAGCGAACAGGCAAAGAAACCTTTTAATACATTTATTGCTGTTGTTTTGATATTTGCTCTGCCGTTCTGATATTCTATTGCAACATCAAACACGGCGACGACCGTTCCTGCGACGAACAATGCCCAGCCAAAAAGCGTAAACAGGTTTATTGTCGCCTGCACCCATTCAAGGTCGAACACATCTGCTCCCATATTTCCCATCATTGTGAAGAAGTCGGCAACAGCGTTGTAAATCGTTTCATAAAGCCACTGAATCATTGTGTTCCATATAGCATTTGAGATTTGCTCACCGAGGTAATCAAACACACCGCCTATGGCACTTCCGATTCCGCCGATGAAATCTCCTAACCAGTCAAAAATATAAATCACCTCCACAAAAGGCTGTTATGACTCAACACAACAGCCTTTGTTTTTATTGTTATTAGAGTACCGTCCAGATGTATAGCGGTGCAGTCAGAGAGAACACAAGACAGCCGAAAAGAATTGCCGGCGCGGTGAATTCAAACTGTCCGTGCTTGCGATAGTCCATATACGCCATTGCGAGTTTAACAAAGAAAAGTATAGCAAGAATCATATCTACCGCCGGAAACACAACATTGTTTACTACATTTTTAATCTGTGTTTGAGCGGAATTCCAAGTACTTTGAATTGCAGACGAAACATCTCCTGCGGCAAAAGCAGGCAGAATTGAAACTGTAAGCATTGCCACAACAACAGCAATACTAATCAGTATTTTAATGAATTTCATTCGATTAGTTTTCATTTAGATAACCTCCATCTTTTGTAATGCGTTTTCCGATATATACCTGACTTTGATATTCAGCTTTTCGGCAAAACGGATTTCCTTTTTCATACCATCTGTAATTTGATTGCCGAAAACCCATACTTCATCGCAAACCCACAGTAGAGAAATTCCTGCCTGCATACCGAGTTTTCTTTCTTCGGGATTATCGTCATTTAGTACGAGGGCATAAAAATGCGGTATGAACGGAGCCATACCGCACTCTAACGCATATCGGGCATATCGTTTTGCATTTTCAATATTTGCAGATACATTACCGCCCAAAGGCGAACAGATATACGCTCTGTGCATTATTCGTCATCCTCATCTTTCTTCTTGAATTTGATGATGAGAAATGCAATCAGACCGCCGACAGCAACAGAACCCAAGCCGATATAAAAGCCAAGATTTGAATTGTCGCCTGTCTGTGGTTTTTCGGGTTCAGGCTGTGGATGAATTGTTACAGTCTGATCTGTGTCATCAATGTCGGCGTGTACGGCGATTTCAACACCATCATAATAAAGACTTTCAAACACAACGACATCAGTATCTTTTGTAATTATCGAGCCGTCAAAGGTAAAGGAGACTGTCACTTCGCTGTTTGCTTTTTCTGCTGTAAAGGTTACTTCTGAGGTGATTCCCTTACCGTCTACAAGAAATGGTTTGCCTGTTGCTTTATCCATAAGAATGCCCTTAACCGTGTACTCTTTTTCGGGTACAAGGTGCTTGTATGACACGACATCATCAATAGTTACATCGCCGTTTACCGTAAATTCCTTTTTGCCGTCAATGGCTGCTGTAGTTTTCAGTTCAGGAATTTTATCGTTCAGTACGTTAATTTCAACAACTTCCTTGTTCTCTGAAATTGTCACGGGATAGCTTTCACCATTTGGAAGATATCCCGTGGCAGGCTTTAATTCACAGACAATGTATTCGCCGTATGGAACATTTTCAAAAGTGAAGATTCCTTCCTCGTTTGATTCAGCGGTGAGAATTGCAGTTTTTTTTGTGAATTTGGTTTCATTAATACTGAACAATCCGAACAATACACCACTAATAGTTTCTTCGGTTTCACGGTCAATCTTCAAGCCTTTGATTGTGCCGTAGATAATGTCGTTGGTGATTGATTTACCGTCATTAACCGAAATATGAACAGTTGCAACATCCTGTCCTGCGTATTCAAACACAAGAGGGTATTTTTTATCTAAAAGAATGTAGTGGCTGTCAGTGCTGATTTCCTTAACATAGTAACTTCCAATCGGAAGGTCGGTTGTGAAAGTCGCCTTACCTTTTTCATCACAAGTGATGATTTCAAGAAGTCCGTCCTTCGGAATGACCGTACCGTTTGAAGACTTTAAATCTTCGTCAGCGTAAAGTCCGAATGAAACATTGAGGATTTCGCCATTGTTTCCTATACCGAACGCCTCATTTTGTTCAAGAATTTTTGTAAGGTCAATTACAACTTTCTGTCTGTCGTTTGTAAATGATGTTGAGGTGTTAGTCACCTTTTCGTTCTGTCCTGAGTAGGTGAGTTCGATATGATTTATAGTCCTGTTCAGAACAAATCCGTTAGGAGCTGTTTTTTCTACAACACTGTATTTGCCGAGGTAAAGCTGTTTGCTTGTAGCTGTGCCTTTTGTGTTTGTTTTCAGAGTTGCGACAAGTTCGTCTTTCTTTGCTCTTACTGTTCCGTCAGGCGTTGTAATGTCCTTATCAGCATAGATTTCAAACAATGCACCAGACAAACCATTTACAGAATATTCAGGCTGATATATGGTCGGAAGTGCAATATCATTTCCGTTTTCATCAATATATCCGCCGCCGACTGCAGTTACATTCGAGAAAATATCACCTGTTTTTTCTACGGTAATTGTACCTTTCTGCGGAGTATTTTTCTTCTCGGCTTTTACGATTGTAACGCCGTTTTCTTCACTTGTGTTTTCTGCCGTAATATCAAAATATACAGGTGTGCTGTCGAGGATATATCCGTAAGGAGCCTGCACTTCAACGACTGAATAGCCTTTGCCGTAGGGCAGAGTTTCAGGTGTGATAAGGTAACCATCAGAATTTGTATAGAAGGTGTCAATAGTCGTTACTTCGGGATAGGTGTAGGTCATAGTCACGAGCTTGTCGTTAGGATCATAAATTTGAAAGCCTGCGCCTGCATACGGAATCTGTTTGCCTGTTTCAGAATCAACCTTTACAATCTTTACATAGCTTTCAAGTGAAGAGTTGTTTATGAGATATTTATAGGTTTTGCCGTTCTCATTTACAAACACATCAAAATCAGCAATGAATTCCGTGCCGTTCCAACCTTTGGTCTGATGAACCGTGTATGTTCCGTAGGGCAATTCCTTTGTTTCTGCAAAGCCGTATTCATCGCAAGTTAGAATATCGCGCTCTGTGTCTTTTGCCTTGCTGTAACTTCCTGCCGATTTCAGATACACCTGAAATTCTGCACCTTTTTCGGGAGTTTCAATTTTTGTACTGCCGTCATCGGTGTGCTTGATAATTGCAATTTTTCCTTTCAGTATATCTTCGGTAACACCCATTGAAACGCTGTTGTTTTCAAGTGTATATTTTTTCGCCTCTGCACCGATATGGTATTCGGTTTCGTCAAGCAGATAACCCTCGCTCGGGTCAATTTCTTTTAAAGTCCAGTTATCTCCGCATACATAGTTTGAAGTTGTAAAACCGCCGTTTTTATCGGTGGTGTACTTGTCAACCAACTTGCCGTTATTGTAGATTCCGTAAACTGCTCCTGCAAGTGTTGCATCACCCTGTGCAGATTTTGTTTCAGCGTCCGTTTTAGTAACAGTAAGATTCCACTTTTTAAGAACATTACTGAAAGATACAGTTGCCGTTTTCCCACTTTCAACATTTACGGTCTTTGATTTTTGTTCGGCATACTCTGTCGGAGTATGCTCGGTAACCGTGTATTTTCCGGGAACAAGGTCGGTTAATTCAAATTCGCCTTTTGAATTGGTTTTTGCAGTTTTGCTGTAACCATCGCCGTTGACAGTAAACTCAATATTTGTAACATTGCCGTCCTCGGAGGTTTTGACAAGCTTAAGATTGCCCGAGCTTGTCTTGACCTTGAAATATGCTCTTATCGGGTCAGCGTCATTTTCAACTCCTGTGATTACATCCTGAAGGCTTGCGTCACCATATGGAACAAGAGTTGTATTTCCTACGCTTGGCATTGACTTTGCAGAGTTGAATGTTACTGCATCGTTGACTGGCGAAGTTGAAGTCAAGGTCAGCTTGTTGCCTGATACCGTTGCACTCACACCGCCTGTTGTCTTGAAACTGAAATCCGAAAGAATACTATTGCTGTCAGTAAGAGTTAAAGTGTACTTTCCGTCAGAGTATTTCATCTCATAGGTTTCAGCCTTTGAGGCGATTGCACTTGCAAAGCTTGGAACAATTGAGTAATTGGCAAGGCTTTTTGAGATAGCATTGTAAACTGACTTAACTCCGGGATTTGCTCCGCCTACACAGATACCGTCAATAAACTTTGTATTTGTGCATTTATAGCCGTCAGCAGTACTTCTGCAACCAGAAACAAATTCCCATACAATCAGCTGTGTTGCTATCCATTTCTGATCCTCTGTTCCGCTTAAGCATTTCCCTGAACCGGGTTTGCCGTAAAGCAGAGCAAGGTTGATTGCTTTCTGCTTTGCAGAGCCTAAATTCTTCCAGACGGTCGAACCGTCCTCGGTCAGCGTATTGCCTGAGTAGAGTGTATGACCGGGTTCAATGCAGTAGGCTTCTTTTCCGTCTGCAAAAATCTTGCACAGCTCCTCACCGGGAGTTCCGACCGTGTAGCCGTCACTGACTGTTGTCTGCTGAAATTTGATTATGTTGCCAGTGCTGTCATAACAGAAGTCGAAAGTGATTGTCACCTTATCACCGCTTGCCGCACTTACAGGGAGCGAGAACATTGTTCCGAATATTACGGCAACCACGAGTAAAAGTGCAGTTATTCTTGTGAATTTCTTATTTCTGATTAACTTAGTCATTTTAAAAATCCTTTCATAAAAAATATGGGGCAAGATTTTACCCTTGCCCCGATTGACGTCTTATTCTGTTTAAATACAATCATAATTTCATCGCCTGCCCTTCATTGAAATCTTCATCTATATCATCGGACTGCTCACTGCCATCCGTAATATTTACATATTCGCCGATAATGTTCAGCGCTTCGCAGTAACTTTCCGAACTCGTAACACGACTGCACATTTCTTTTGCCTCGTCAGCCATACCGTTTTGTTTGAGAGTGTGACTTGCAATTCCTAACAGATTGAATATATTGCCATCCTGACCTATCAACGCACAGTCAGGTTTGACCTTTTCTGCTTTGATTTGCTCATCGGTAATAAATCCACCGAGCTTGTTTTCCACATAGTCGGAAAGCCAAGTTCCGGCAAATGCTGTGTATGACTGTAATCGCCACATTGCAAGCTTGCCGATGTCAAGGTGGACATCTTCAAATGGATAAAGAATACAGGTAACGCCGTCATTTTGAAACACAGAAACATTCTCAAACTTTGTATTGTCAAGAAGTATTCCTTTGTCCGTAAGCATTTTATTGATGCCGTCCATCCATTCTTTAATTTCACCTCCACAGCCCTGCAAGATGAGTCCTTCCGTGCCGTTCATACGGCGGAGGTCTGAGAGTGTTATACTATTGATTTTCATTGTCATCTTCCTTTCATAAAAATAAGCACCCACAATAAAGTGAGTGCCTTGCTTAATCGTCTGCTCAACAGTAGACTACATATATTTTGTTGTTTTCTGTGATTACATTGAATGATAAGTCGCTTGGAGTAATGCCACTGCTTTGGTAGTAGTTGGCTACATACTCAACATCACCATAGCAATCTGCAGTCAGGCTTTGCGTATCATCATAATATGATGCGTTTGTGGGCGAGAACCAGCTTGCGTTGCCTGTGTTCAGCAAGGAATTGTATTTCATTCCAAGCTGCTGCCCGTAAGCTATGCAGGCGCTCACCGCATAATGAACATCAACCGTTTTTGCTTTGGTAGGCGGTCGTGTCGGCTTTGGTATAGGTTTCTGCGTTGGCTTTTTAGCGTTTGATTGTGATTTTTGTTGATTGCCACTCTCAACATTCCTGCTGTTGTTCTGAACCTTGGATTGTGTTTCCTGAATTGAATCCGTTACCGAAGCAACCACCGAATTTTGCCCGCTGTCGGCTTTTTTTTCGGCTTTGGTATTCTGTTCCGAAGGCTCTGTTTCTTTTGAAACTGTGGCTTTTTCGGTGGTTTGCGTTGTTTCCTTTTCTGCCGTTGATAAGGTGTTTGTCGGTGCAGAAGTTTCCGTAGATACAGAAACACCCACGGAAGTTGAAACCGTGGGTGATAAAGAACTGTTATTTACTTTTTCTTCTGCCGTACAAGATGTGAATGTTCCTGCTGCTAAAATAAATGTCAGCATTATTGCGATTTTCTTTTTCATACTATCGCCGTCCTTTCAAGCAACAAGTATATCCAAAGAATTTGAAATGTCCAGACTTAATTTTATTTATCTTTTAACATCATTCCCTTCATATTGCTTGTTTTTAATGTTCCAATATGAACCACAGCATTATCACTTTCTTTTCTTATACGCATATTATTAAGTTGTTCCTCCGAAAAATCTTTTATAACAATATAACAATCAACACTTGACCTCTTGCCTTTGCTTTTTACAATACCAAGATTTTTCTCATACTCTTTAGGATAATTAATATAAAACCAACAAAGATTTTTTTCTTTTCGATACAAATATTCTTTTCCGGGCATTACGCCATTTTTCGATATCTCATTAATGTTTTTCGAAAAGGTAAAATGTATAAGTCCATATTGTTTTATATCCTTCTTATCCTGACAACTTAATGCTGATTTAGGTGTATGACATAAAAAACCCATATCAATAAGCTTTTTCTTTAAATATTTAAACATTTTCTTTTCTCCGTTCGTATTTATATTCTCCACTTCAAATAAAAAATAGATTATATTAAATTATACAATAGAGAAAACAAACATTCAAACAAATTCACAAAGTCTGTGTAAAGCTTTCCGATTCATCTTCCGACATAGCCTCGGTTTCTTCTTTACTCTGCTGTTCATAAAGTGCCTGATGATATGCGTCCATAACCTTGCTGTATAGCATATCTCTTGACTCCTTTGAAATCGGGTGAGCAATCTCGCTGAACTTCGTTTCGCCGTTTTCGTCAACATAGTTACTTGCAGGCATTGCAACAAACAGTCCTTTTCTTGAGTTCATCACTCTGATTCCGTGAATTGCAACCGCACCGCCGACAGTAACGCTTGCAAATGCCTTTGTGTTGCAGTCATTTACATCAACGAGCTTATCAATCCTTACCTTGATATACGGCAGTTTCCTTTTCTGATTGTTGTTTTTGTTTCCTTTGAAATTTGTATTCTGTGCCATATGAATTTACCTCCGATTTAGTATTTCTGCTTTTCAGCCCACAGCAGAGAAAGATGCAGAAGTGCGTTTCTCTGTTCTTCCTCGGACAGACTGTCGAGGAAATCTTCAAGGGTGAAATTTTCCTCGAATTCTTCTTCTAATTCATTGCAGTTGTCGCAGATTTTTTCTTTTCTAACAACTACTGAGCTGTCATCAAGCTCCGTAAAAGACAGCACATCGTTGTATCTAAATCCGATTCGCTGACGGATTTCAAAAGGAATTGTAATTCTTCCTTTTTTACCGAGGACTCTGTATATTTTAAGCATTAATCATCCTCGCTTTCCGCAAGCTCTGCTCTGCACTCATCGCAGATACAGTCGCAACAACATTCTTTACAATCATCATCGCACCTCTCAATCAGAATTGCTCCGTCCATAGCTGAAATCTGCACAGCACAGTCGGATGTGATTCCTGATACAATAAGTGCGTCAAGCGGTATGCTTACATAAATTCTATTTTCCATGGTTAATAATACACTCCTTCAAAATTTGTTCTAAATCAATTTGTTGTTCGGTTGTCAAGTCAAGCAAGCTTAACTGCAACGGCTTGTTTCTCTGCCTTTCATACATATCGTAATTGCTGATAAGCAATTCGGGAAATTGCTCGCCTGCGTTGATTCGCTGTTTCATATTGTGAAGCCTTGTGAAATCAAAGAATGAATATCCGTCATATAAATTACGGATTTCCTCACAATCGTTGTATGATACAAGCCATTTGCCCTTTGAATTTGCAAGTGTGTTTTTCAGCCTCAGATGATCATCCCAAGTGAATCCGCACTGATAAACATACTCGCTTG
>ERZ1034878.825-NODE-825-length-12910-cov-11.634461_pt1 | contig 12910 bp, 12 predicted proteins | sample MGYA00520593_ERZ1034878 | MGnify/ENA primary metagenome ERZ1034878 (study PRJEB33766, sample SAMN09781724) | gut metagenome | biome: gut microbiome | host: Homo sapiens | place: Madagascar | study: EMG produced TPA metagenomics assembly of the PRJNA485056 data...
TTGTATAATTAAGTGTAAAATTTACAATAGAAGGAATTAAAAATGGCGCTAAATTTTCAAGATTTGATTCTAAACTTATCACGTTACTGGTCTGAATACGGATGTATTATTCAGCAACCTTATGATATTGAGAAAGGTGCTTCTACAATGAACCCTGCAACTTTCTTAAGAGCATTGGGTCCTGAACCTTGGTCAACAGCTATGGTTGAACCTTGCAGACGTCCGACTGACGCAAGATACGGTGAAAACCCAAACAGATTGGGACATTATTTCCAATACCAAGTTATACTTAAACCATCTCCAGATAACGCTCAAGAGCTTTATCTAAAGAGTTTGGAAGCTATGGGTATTGATTTAACAAAGCATGACGTAAGATTTGTAGAAGACAACTGGGAATCACCAACTCTTGGTGCTGCCGGTGTAGGTTGGGAAGTTTGGTTAGACGGTATGGAAATCACTCAGTTTACATATTTCCAACAAGTTGGCGGTTTAGAAGTTAAGCCTGTTGCTTTAGAAATTACTTACGGTTTAGAAAGAATTGCCATGTATATCCAAAACAAAGAGTCTGTTTTTGATATTATGTGGAACAACAATTTGAAGTACGGCGATATTTACTTACAAAATGAAATTGAGCAATCCAAATACAACTTTGAATATTCAGACGCAGACAGACTGTTTAAACTATTTGACGCTTATCAAAAAGAAGTTGATAATTGTATAAACGCGGAACTTGTGTTACCTGCTTATGACTATGTTCTAAAATGTTCACATACATTCAACTTATTGGACGCAAGAGGCGTAATCAGTAAAGACGAACGTATTAACTTTATTAATAGAGTAAGAACAATGGCATCAGCAGTTGCTAAGTTGTACGTTGAACAACGCGAGAAATTAGGTTTTCCACTTCTAAAGAAATAAGTGCGATAAATGTGCGCCTGTGTTGCTTCGCCCCTTGCGGGAGAAGCTGGACGGAGTCCTGATGAGGGGTATTTAGCGACTCCCCTCACCCGTATCTGTAATGCTCGGCGCAGCCTCGCAAACAGCTACTCCCTCTCCCTAAAAGGGCGAGGGGAAAATCGATGAAAGGACTTAAATGGCACTAAAAAAATTACTAACCAAAATGATTACACGCAAAAATCTTGATGACGCAATTGCAAACGCTGCAAAAGGTGGTTTGGAAAAAACTTTAGGCGTTTGGGATTTAATCATTTTAGGTGTCGGAGCGATTATCGGTTCAGGTATTTTCGCTGTAGTTGGTATTGCAGCAGCAGGAAGTCCAGACGGAACAAGCCCCGGAGCAGGACCTGCGTTAATCATCTCTATGGTTATAGCAGCAATTGCTTGTGTTTTTTCAGCATTATGTTATACAGAATTTGCGACAATGATTCCTGTCGCAGGTGGTGCTTATACGTATACTTTTGCAACGTTGGGCGAATTCGCAGCGTGGATTGTTGGTTGGATTTTAATGTTAGAATATGCAATTGGATTTATTGCGGTTGCTTGCGCTTGGACAAACCACTTTTTGCAATTTATAAAAGGATTTTCATTCTTGCCGGCTTGGTTCATTAATCCGCCTGTTTGGCTTGTAAATGATTTCCGCTCTGCAGTTAACGTTTGCAACCAACAAGGTTTGGACGCAAATACCGTTATTCCTCATATAGCAGGAATTTCTTTCTGTATAAACCTTCCGGCTATAATCATGATTGCTATTACAACTGCAATTTTGGTTAAAGGTACTAAAGATTCTGCTAAAATGGCAGGAATTATGGTTGCAGTTAAACTTGGTGTTATCGCTTTATTTGTTTTAACAGGTATATTTTTTATTCGTCCTGAAAACTGGACACCTTTTGCACCATGCGGTTTAGAAGGCGTGTTTATGGGCGCGTTTATAATATTCTTTGCATACATCGGTTTTGATGCTTTAGCAACAGCAGCAGAAGAATGTAAAAATCCTCAAAAAGATTTACCAATAGGTATTTTAGGCTCACTAATAGTAACAACTATTGTATATGTTTTAGTTGCACTTGTTTTAACAGGCATGCAACCAACAAGCGGTGTTGCAATTCCTGAAGGCTTATTCAAAGCACCTATGGCTTATGCAATGACAGCAGTTCATCAAAATTGGGCTGCAGGTTTGATTTCAGTAGGTTCATTAGCAGGTTTAACATCAGTGCTTTTGGTTATGCACATGGCTGCAACAAGAGTTTTGTTTGCTATGAGCCGTGACCATTTCTTGCCAAGAGTATTCCAAAAAATTCATCCTAAATTGGGAACACCGCATATATTGACAATAACAGTAGGTGTTGTTGGGATTTTAGGTACGTTATTATTAGATTTAAATGTAGCAGCTTCACTTTGTAATTTTGGTACTTTTACATCATTCATTATCGTTTGTGTTGCGATTTTGATTTTAAGAAAAGTTGACCCTGATAGAGAAAGACCATTTAAAGTTCCATTCTGTCCTTGGTTCCCACTTGCCGGAATTATTTGTTGCGGTGGTTTAATGGTTTATTCTATGATTGTTGCAAAAGGCGAATCTGCAAAATTGTCAACAGAATTATTTATAGTTTGGGTAATTATGGGTGCTCTGATATACGCATCTTATGGTTATAAAAAGAATAGATTGGCAGAACAATCAGAAAACGTGGAAGAAAATAAAGAAATAGAAAAAGATGTCATTATTAAGTAATTTATTAAAATGTAAAAGCCCTCAAGAACTTATTGATGAGGGTGCAAACTCGGGTCTGAAAAAGACCCTTAACGTATTTGATTTAATAGTAATTGGTATTGGTGCCGTAGTCGGAACAGGTATTTTTACGATTATCGGAAGTGCCATAGTTGGCTCTACGGATGGAGCAGGGGCTGGAACAGCGGTTATTGTTTCTATGACACTGGCTGCCATTGCAAGCGTATTTTCAGCACTTTCATATTCTGAAATTGCGGCTATGATTCCCGTTGCAGGTAGTGCATACACTTATACCTACGCAACAATGGGTGAATTTATGGCTTGGATGGTTGGTTGGATTTTGATGCTTGAATATGCAATCGGAAATATTACCGTAGCAAGTGCTTGGACAGGATATTTTGTTCAATTCTTAAAAGGTTTCAAACACATTTTACCTGCTTTCGTGATAAATTGTCCGCTTTGGTTAAGAAATGATTATAGAACAATGTACGAACTTTGCAACAGATACGGTTGGGACGTACATGATAAAATGCCATTTATACATTTGCCACTAGGAATTGAAATTCCGTTTGCAATAAATATCCCTGCAATAGCAATTGTTTTAATATTAACAGTTTTATTAATAAAAGGCGTTAAAGAATCTACAAAAGTTGCAACAATTATGGTAGGAGTTAATATGTTCATAATTCTTTCATTTATTGTTGTAGGTGCTTTTTATGTTAAACCTGAACATTGGGTTCCATTTGCACCAAACGGTATGGAAGGTATTTTTACCGGCGCATTTGTAATTTTCTTTGCCTATGTTGGTTTTGATGCAATATCAACCGCCGCAGAAGAAACAAATAATCCTCAAAGAGATTTACCTGTTGCAATTATGGGAACGCTTGTATTATGTACGGTTCTATATATTTTAGTTGCACTGGTTTTGACAGGTGTTGTTCCGCTTAATGCTATTGATACACAAGCACCACTCGCTCATGCAATGAGATTTATCGGTAATAACTGGTATGCAGGTTTGATTTCGGTTGGAGCCTTGTGTGCCCTTACTACGGTATTATTGATTTATCAATTAGGTACAACAAGAATTTTGTTTGCAATGAGCCGTGACAACTTTTTGCCAAAATCATTGAATAAAGTTCATGATAAATTCCAAACACCGCATATTTTAACTTGGATTTCAGGTTTAATTGTTATTGTTTGCGCGTTATTTATGGATTTAAATATTTCGGCAGAACTTTGTAACTTCGGAACATTTACGTCATTTATTATAATTTGTATTGCTGTTTTGATTTTAAGAAAAACCGAACCAAACAGAGAAAGACCGTTCAAAGTTCCATGCTGTCCTTGGTTCCCGATTTTCGGCGTAGTAACATGTTTGGCTTTGATGTATTGCAAATTCAGTGCAAAAGCAACTTCTGCTTTGTACTTCGTAATTTGGCTTTTAATTGGCGTTGCGATTTACGCGTTGTATAGTTATAAAGCAAAACGCAGAGAAGAAGGTTAAGGCAATGGAAAATTGAAAGTGGAAAATGGAAAATTGTTAATGGTGCAAAAAATTGCACCCTACAATTTTTTGTACAAGTACGTTCAATATTGAATGTATAGCAACTTGAAAATCTTTTTAAACAATTTTCCACTTTCCATTATCCATTTTCAATTTTAATAACTCTTTTGTTCTTTCTTGGCATTTATACTCAACTATGTTATAATCTTTTTGTGAGAGATTTATTAAGAATATTATTGGTTGGGATGGTTATGTTTATTGCTCCGTTTGCTATGGCGGAGCAGTATAAAGTGCTTGTTATTCCTGATAATATTGTAACTGATAATGAAGCAGTTGACTCCTATATTTATAATGCGACTTCGGAATTTTTCGCAAACGAAGTTATTAATTTGTTAAACCAAACAGATTATATTAAATCACCTACTGTGAGCGAAGAAAGAAAACTTTTGAAAAGTAATCCGTATTATATGATACCTGCAAGAAATCTCACAAATCGTTTTAAAACATCATACAATGTGGATTACACTCAATTGAAAAAGATTTCTAATCAAGCAAGATATGTATTGTTAATCACATCTTCAATTGATTCAGAAAATTATATCTTAAGAAGAACGTTTTGGGATTTTGTGAATATCCCGGGTGCAACAGTTGTTGATCCTGCATATAAAATTAATACTTATGCAGTTCTAATTGATTTACAAAAAAATGTTGCTTTGTGGTCAAATACTTTCTATAAAACCATAAGTGTTGTGGAAAATAGGATTATAACAAGAGGACCATCGCCTCAAACAGAACAGCTTCAAAAAATTAGAGATTATTCAAGAATGCTTTGTCCTGAAATAGCTCAAAATGTTCAAGAAAGAGTTTTACCACCTGCTACTTATGCAAAAGAATCCAATCAAATTTATTATGATATGGGTAATTTTGATAACGTGTTTACTAAAAAATACAGAAGATGGCATAAAGAAGGCGGAAAAGATTACGCTGTTGCTAAATCCAGAGTAGATGCAAAAATTGCTGATACTAAAGATAAAATTAATGACACAAAAGAAAAAACTAAGTCTAAATATAAACAATTTAAAGAAGATAGAGAACAAAAAGCTAAAGAGAAAACTTTGCAAAAACAACTTGAAGTTAAAGCTGAACCTGTAAAACCTGTAGAAAATGGTATTCAAAATATTAACTATAAAAAACAGACTTTACAGGATGAAAGCTTGTATCAACCAATTAACCTTAAAAAAACAAGAAAAAATAATTTATACGGCGATTTTGATCCGTCAAGACCACCACTAAGAGATTATAATTAAAACAAAAAGTGTGTCAATATTTTGAGTGGCGCACTTTTTGGATTATAACTTCGTGTTAATTCATTGTCATTAATAATTCTCTGATAACTTTTGTTGCAACGGCTGTAGAAGCTCCGCTTGCGTCGTAATCAGGAGCAAGTTCGACAACATCAGCACCGACAATATTGAATTTTGATAAATATTTAAACCATCCGATAAGTTCGTTGAAGTTTAAGCCTCCAACTTCAGGAGTTCCTGTTCCCGGCATAATAGATGTATCTAAAACATCCAAATCAACAGTGATGAAAATATTTTTATCTTTAAAAACGTCCAATTCTGAATAATCATGGATTAACGTATTATGCTTTTTCATTAATTCAAATTCTTCTTTCATGCCGGAGCGAATACCGATTTGTTTAAGATTCTCAAAGCCTACAATGTCCGCAGAGTGTCTTATTACAGCCGAATGAGAAAGTGGTTCCCCTAAATATTCTTCTCTCAAATCAGTATGTGCATCAAAATGAACAATGGCTAAATTATCATAAAATTTTGCAACAGCTTTGATTTCCGGCAATGTAACCAAGTGTTCGCCACCAATACCAAAAACTCGTTTCCCGTCTTTATATATTTCTTCAACATTTTTTTCTATCAGGTCTAAAGATTTTTCAGTATTTCCAAGCGGAAATTCTAAATCTCCCGCATCGTGGAAGTTACAATCTTCTAAATGTTTATCAAAATATGGAGAATATTCTTCTAATCCCCAACTGGCAAGACGGATTTGTTCCGGCGCAAATCTTGAGCCGGGTCTGTATGAAACTGTACCGTCGAATGGTAAACCAAGCATTACGATATTTGCTTCGTTATAGTTTTTATTTTCTCCCATCCAATTTCTGTCTAAAAATGGTCCTGTTAGCATATTATTCTCCTTTTTTGTTAATTATATCAAAAAAATAAGGCGGACCGAAATCCGTCTTATTTATATGTTAATACGTCAGACGATGCCTGACAAAATATTAAACGTTAGCCAATTTAGCTTCGCTTTCAAGTTGCAATGTTACTGTTGTAATATCGCAAACTGAAGATGGTCCGAAGTATTGGATAGCACCTGGGAACAAGTATCTGTCATTTAGTGCCCAATCTTCTCTGTTAGCTTCAAGTTTCTTGAATACAGGTCCATCAAGCTCAACTAACGCTTTCTTGATAACAGGTTTCATTTCACCGTGTCTTCTTTCCATGTTCATCATCATAGTAAGTGGAACACCGCCTGCAACCCAATCGTTAGCAGGTTCTGTTAAGTTTCTAACTGAAGATAAGTAACCTGTTAGACCGAAGTTAATTAATGCAAATGCGTTGAAACCTAGTGAGTAACAGTAATCAGCATCGAAGTTAGAAGGGAATGCACAACGTCCTTCGTAACCGAAGAAGTGTGATTGAGTTGAGAATTTACCAGAGAATTTTCCTTCTTTTTTCAAGCCTGCTAATTTTTCTTCAATCATAGAGATTAAAAGCTTTTCAGTTTCAATCTTAGATACTTGAACGTTACCGTGCGGATCTCTGTCCATCAATAATTGAGATTTGATTAGAGCAGGAAGTGATTTGAATACACCTGCGTTTTCGCTTGAAAGTGTGTTTTCAATGATAGCGATTTTTTCAGCATCAGAACCTGAAGTGTATTTAGAATCTTTTTCTAAAGTTGGCATAATGTCGTTCAAGTTAGCAATCATAGTTTTTAATTCAGGAACGAATTCAATTAAGCCTTCAGGAATAACTGCGATACCAAAGTTTTTACCCATTTCAGAACGTTTAACAACGATGTCTGTCATGTAATCAATGATTGATGATAAAGACATTTTCTTTTGTTCAACTTCTTCTGAGATTAAAGTAATGTTTGGTTGAGTTTGAAGAGCAGCTTCCAAAGCTACGTGAGAAGCACTTCTACCCATGATTTTTACAAAGTGCCAGTATTTTTTAGCTGAGTTAGCATCTCTTTCAATGTTACCGATAAGTTCACCGTAAGTTTTTGTAGCTGTATCAAAACCAAATGAAATTTCGATTTGTTCGTTTTTCAAGTCGCCGTCAATTGTTTTAGGGCAGCCGATAACTTGAATACCTGCATTGTTAGCTACAAACCATTCAGCTAATAATGCTGCGTTTGTGTTAGAGTCATCACCACCGATGATTACAACAGCAGAAATGTTTAATTTTTTGCAAACTTCAAGAGCTGATTTGAATTGTTCTTCAGTTTCCAATTTGGTTCTGCCTGAACCGATGATATCGAAACCACCTGTGTTTCTGTAATCGTTAATGAATTCGTCGTTGAATTCTACATATTTACCTTCAATAATACCGCTTGGACCGCCCAAGAAACCGTAAAGGTTGTTGTTTGAGTTAGCTTGTTTCAAAGCGTCATAAAGACCTGCGATAACGTTGTGTCCGCCTGGAGCTTGACCGCCTGATAGGATAACACCAACATTTCTAACTTCGCTTGGAGTAGATTCTGTTGAAGTTTGGAATGTTACGGTTGGTTTTCCGTAAGTATTTTTGAATAAAGCTTTAATTTCTTCTTGGTTAGCAACAGATTCAGTTGCAGATCCTTCTTGAGAAACTAAGTGATTGATACCATTTGCCAATGAAGCAGGAAGCTTAGGCTGGTATTTTAATCTTTCGATTTGTAATGGTGATAAATTTGTCATAAAAGTTTCCTTTCTTCTTTTGCCTCAATTATACTATAAAAATTCAGTGTGGTAAAAAACATGCCGGTTGCATATGTAAAGTTTTTTTAATAAATAAGGCAATTTTTTAGTTTGTTTTGTTTTAATAGTAATGTGAAGTTGTATGGAGAAAAATATGAACGTTATCTCAATCAATCCCGTAGTGGTAAATAATGGAATATCAAATGTATCAAAACAAACCTTTAAAGGCGGAAAACTTGTTCCAAAAAGTGATTATAAAGGTTTAATTTTAAAGTTGACACCTAAAGATAAAAAGCGCATAAGTGAGTTAGAAAAAGCAAAAGGACAAATTGATTTAGAAAGAATAAAATTGTATAACTTGATATTGGAGAGTGCTTCAACTACTCGTTGTGGCGGAAATTCTGTTCAAAGCTATGCCTCTGACTATTATTCTGATAAACTCGGTGGACTTGATGTCGAGATAGGAAAAATAAACGAAGCTATTAAACAAATTAAGATAGATAGATTTAATAAGCAAAAAGCCAGATTAGCCAAGAAAAATGGCGGATTTGATATTCAAGGCTAGTTTTCTACTTTGCTCTTGAAAAAACTTCTACATCAATGTCATCAAAAGTGTTATTAAAGAAATAAGCGGAAGATGCTACCATTGAAGCATTGTCTGTACAATACTTCATTATAGGTGCGTAAACTGAATACCCTTCATCTTTCAGGCTAAAAATTTTCTTTCTGATTTCAGAGTTTGCAGCAACACCACCAGCTAGAACAACTTGTTTGTAGCCAGTTTCTTCTAATGCTCGTTTAACTTTTTTGAACAAAGTAGATGAAACACATTCTTGGAAACTTGCGCAAATATCATTTACTGGCATTTCTTTGCCGTCAAAACTCTTAACAAGTCTTAACACTGCTGTTTTTAGTCCGCTAAAACTAAAATCATATCCGCCGACTTTTGCTTCAGGTAATTTAAACGCGTGAGGATTACCTTCTTGAGCAAGTTTATCAAGTTTTGGTCCACCTGGGTAAGGCAAGCCGATTAGTCTTGCTACCTTGTCATAAGCTTCGCCTACAGCATCATCAATTGTTTCACCGATGATTTCCAAATCAGAATAAGAACTTGCTTTGATTATTTGTGTATGACCACCGCTTACTAATAGTGCAATAAATGGTGGTTCTAGTTCTGTATCAATAAAGTTTGCAGCCAAGTGCGCGTTTAAGTGGTTAACACCTATAAACGGTTTGTCATAAGCTAAAGCCAATGATTTAGCTGCATTTAAGCCAACTAATAGACAACCTACAAGCCCCGGACCTACTGTTCCTGCAAAAGCTGTAATATCATCGCCTTTTAAGTTTGCTTGCTTAAACGCTTCATCAATAACCACATTAATCGCTTCCAAGTGTTCTCTAGCTGCAATCTCAGGAATAACTCCACCATAAGCTTCGTGGATTTTGATTTGAGAAGCGACTACGTTTGCTAAAACTTCTCGTCCGCCTTTAACAATGGCGCATGCTGTTTCATCACAGCTTGATTCAATAGCCATGAGTACTGAATTTTTATCAATTGTAACAGGTTTGTTACTGAATAATGTATTTTTAATCTTGTTCATAGTAGCATTATAGTACAAATGTATCGTGGAAACAATGTTTAAATAGTTTGTTCCAAATGGTGACTTGGAATAAGAAAGTAAACTTGTAGCAAGATGGAATGTCACCCGCACAAAAGGTGAAAATCGAATAACAAAGCGAAATTAGTAGTTTGTTCCAAAGGGTGACTTGGAATAAGAAAGTAAACTTGTAATAAGATGGAATGTCACCCGCCCAAATGGTGAAAAAAATGAAATTTTTAGATAAAGCAAAAATTAGAGTAATATCAGGTCATGGCGGAAACGGTATGGTAGCTTGGCGTCGTGAAAAATATGTAGATAAAGGTGGTCCTGCCGGTGGTGACGGCGGACGTGGCGGAGATATTTATTTTGTTGCAGATGAAAACATGTCTACACTATTGGATTTTAAAATCAAATCAGTATTTAAAGCACCATCCGGTGAAAACGGTGGTATCAAAGGCATGCATGGTGCTTGTGCTAAAGATTTGTATTTGAAAGTTCCAATGGGAACGATAGTCAGGGATACTAAAACCGGCAATATTATTGCTGATTTGACTGAACATGAACAGACCGTTCTTATTGCAAAAGGCGGTCGCGGCGGTCGCGGTAATGCAAGATTTGCAACTGCTCAAAAAAGAGCTCCACAATTTTGCGAACCTGGAGAACCCGGAATTGAAAGAATTTTAGAATTAGAGCTTAAATTAATCGCAGATATCGGACTTTTGGGGATGCCGAATGCGGGCAAATCAACATTTATTAGTGCTGTAAGTTCTGCAAAACCGAAAATTGCGGATTATCCTTTTACTACACTTGTGCCAAATTTAGGTGTTGTGAAAAAGCCTGATGGTGGTTCTTATGTTATTGCAGATATCCCAGGACTTATAGAAGGTGCATCAGAAGGAGTCGGACTTGGTCATGAATTCTTACGTCACGTGGAAAGATGTCGTTTCTTGGTTCATATTGTTGACTTGACTGCAGAAAATCCTGTTGAAAACTACAAGATTATTAATAATGAATTAAGAAAACATTCGGAAGGTTTGGCAAATCTTTATCAAATTCTTGTGCTTAATAAGATTGATGCTGTTATGGATGAAGATTTAGAAAAGTTAAAAAACGAATTTAAGCCGTTGGCTAGGGATATTTTTACAATTTCAGCAGCTACAAAACAAGGATTGGATGAATTACTTTACTTTATCTCAAATAAAGTTGACGAAATCCCTAAACCTGAATTCGATATTGATGTTGAAGAAGATTTGGGTGCATACGATAATGATGATAGCGCATTTGAAGTTAATAAAGTAGCTAAAGATGTTTATATTATTTCAGGCGGAAAAATTAATCGTTTGGCAAAAGTAACTGATGCAAGAAATACTGAACAAGTCGTAAGACTTCAAAACATCATGAAGAGTATGGGTGTTTTTGAAAAATTACACCAATATGGTTTGAAAAATGGTGATACTGTAATTCTCGGGCATTTAGAATTAGGTTATTATGACGATGAAATTTGGGGCGAAGGTAGCAAAATTTAAATTTACAAGTTTTATATAAGTACAAGGAGTATAAAAATGAACGTATCACTTAAAACATTTTTACCAATCACTTTAGTTGGTGCTATGACACTGACTTCTTGCGATGATGGTTATGCTGTAGATAAAATTGCAAGTAAATATTGTTTAGATGATAACAAAACAGAAAAAGATTATAGAAATATAGTATTAACCAAAAGCCCTTCTGATAAAGTTTCAAAATTAGATTCAATCGTTTATAGAGATATTTTCGAAACAACAAAACTTGCAAAAGATTCTGCTAAAATTGCAGAATTTAATAAAATTGCTTCTTCTAATAGAGCGCCCGCAGATTATTCTGTTGATGTTCCAACCTCTCAAAGAAATAAAGCTACTGAAGCAGGTATGTTGCATAAGGATTTCCAAATGATGACATCTTATGGAAAAACAAGTATTCGTCAAAATTTGTTGGACAATTTTGTATATAAAAAGTTTTTTAAAGAAAATGGTGTTTTAGATAAAAATGTTGAGCAAAAATGTGATGAATATTCTAAAAATATAATTTCAACATTAAAGTAAGTACATAAAGGAGTAGGATATGAAGATATCGTTAAAGACATTTTTACCTGTTGTTACTGTTAGTAGTTTGGTTGTGGCTTCTAGTGCATCTCAGGCAAACAAAACAAATGAAATAGAAATTGCAAAAGAAAATTGCTTAAAGCAAGCTGAATTAGATTCTACTGTTTATAGAAATATTTTTAATGCTACAGCAGCAGCAAAAGATTCTGATAAAGTTGCACAGTTTAATGATGTAGCCGCAGATATGAAATATACTTTTAATGAAATAGATAGAATGTTAACCGATGAGGGAATTTCTCCAAAAGAATATAATATGGGCAAATTTAAACTTGCTGAAGATGTTGATACAAGCAGAGTTTATCAACATTTTGCAGATAGTTGGATGTACAAAAATTTCTTCAAAAAAATCGGAATTTTAACACCTGAAATTGCAAAAAAATGTGATGAAGCAACTTTAAAAACAAAACCATAAAAATGAAATATGCAATAGAACAAGCAAAATTATGTAAAATAGATGTTCCTGTTGGTTGTGTGATAAAAAAAGATGGGAATATTATTTCTTGTACATATAACAAACGAGAAGTTGATAATGATGTTACAGCGCATGCAGAAATTTTAGCAATTAAAGACGCACAAAAAATTTTGAATACATCACGTCTAAATGAGTGCGAACTGTATGTGACATTAGAGCCTTGCCCAATGTGCGCTTGGGCTATTTTGCAAGCCGGAATAAAAACAGTATATTTCGGCTCATATAATTTGCAATATGGGGCTATGGGAAGTGTATTGGATTTGCCAAAATTATCACACTCTAAAATTAAAATTTATGGTGGAATAGAAGAAGAAATATGTGATAGAATATTAAAAGAGTTTTTCGAAAAAATAAGAAGATAGTAGGTTGGGCTTTCAGCCCAACAATAAAAACCTTTGACAAGAGAGCCCAACAATAATTATGATAACAAAATATGAATTAGATGATTTAGTAGAAAAATATGAAACCACGGAGTTTATAAAAGATGATCCGATTCAATTTCCGCATAGATTCAAAAATAAAGAAGA
>ERZ1034878.828-NODE-828-length-12893-cov-8.729008_pt1 | contig 12893 bp, 3 predicted proteins | sample MGYA00520593_ERZ1034878 | MGnify/ENA primary metagenome ERZ1034878 (study PRJEB33766, sample SAMN09781724) | gut metagenome | biome: gut microbiome | host: Homo sapiens | place: Madagascar | study: EMG produced TPA metagenomics assembly of the PRJNA485056 data set...
CATTGAATCTAAATTAAAAGGAAAATCTCAATATGATATTCTCGCAGATGCAAATAAAAAACATATTGATATTTACAATGAGTCTGATTTTGATTTAATAAAAAAGACCAATCAATTTGATAAATTCAATTCTACCCTATTTTATCTAACAGATATAAGCAGTTATTTTAATAAATTCTCCGATTTTATTAAATCTAATCAAATTCTTGGAATTAAAAGCATGATTAAGACCGGATTTACCTTAGATGGTTCTATAAATCCTTCTTTAAACTCCTATTTAAAATCACTTGCTCCAACTTCTGAATTTAGATCGTGGATAGATCCAGTTACAAATGAAATTGATTTAGTACACGTTTTTGATTCTCGAGGAAATAAAGTTAATATCGATTCTACAAATATAGATGAGCTGAATAAAGTATCTTCAGGAGAATATAGTTGAATAATAAACCCAATTATAGAATCATATTTACTTTCTGATACAGTATTCAGTAATTATTATACCGATATTGCCGTTGGTGATGTTTATGGGTTTGCAGCTAAACATAAGCTACCAATAGGACATCCGGACTATATGGAGGAGGATCTTGGTTCTCGTTATTTAATGATGACAAAACGTGCAGTTCCTATGGGAGGAACTAGAATAACATTTACACAGGGATTAAATGAAGGAGTCCCAGATAAAATGAATCTTGCAGTTGCTGAAGATACTATTGCACCTGCATTTAATCACATGGGAAATTCTGATAATTATACTTCACAAGACGGATCTGCATGAAAGAGTTCATATTTTTCTAGAATGCAAAACGCTTCTTTACCAGGTAGAGAGGGGGGGAATAGAAGAATGAAAACTCTTTGTAATTGGACTGATAGAGAAACTTGCACAATGGGTCTTTTAAAGTTTGCTGAGTATACAATTACTAATGAGGATAGAAGAAATTCAGTTTTCTCTGACATTAATCTTGAATCGTTATTTAAACGAATGCATAGTATGAATATTCCTAATATTGATTTGGAACAATATTATTCTCAACAAACTACTGCAAAAAGTTTTGGAAAAACAATTTATAGGCAACTTCCTGAAACTAAAAGTTTATATGACAAACTTGTTAAAATTGAGAAAAATCCAGGATTTGATCAAGTTTATATAGCTACATGGGAAAGACACAATTTTGATGGAACTACACAGTTACTAACAGAGTCTTATGACACATCTACTTTATATGGATTAGATCAATTATTTGGGGGTGCTTATGCCGGAGAATTGGACTCAAACAATCGATTTAAATATTCGGAATTAAATATTGATTTGGTTTATAAAATCATTTGCGAAGAAAATATCAAGAATAATTTTATTCATATGATGGTTAATCACTCTGCAATCAAAGCAGGAGTTAAAAATCTTAATCCGAATAGTTCGCTTTATGATGAATCAGAGCTTAGGTATTTTGAAGTTCCTACAAAACAATATGGCATGCAAGGAAATAAGGACCATGAAGTAGATGATCCTCGAGGAGTTAGAGAAATGTCTCAGTTGATAAACTCTCTTACTCAAGATGATCTCATGCCAGATGCAGCAAATGAATTATATGGTTTAATTGGTAATGTTGTCTCTAATGCTTTAGGAGAATATAGAACTGCTTTAGTTTCTAATAATCCTAATGAAGTATATAAACTTTTAGGAAAAGCATTTGTTAAATCTATGGCTCAAAATGGAAGATCTTCTTTGGGTCTTGCATCGGCTTTTGCAGCAAATGCAACTAATGATTTGTTATCTGGAGAATTAAAAAGAAAAATTCCTTTCAGTGCAAATACTTTAAAGGGAATATTTCAAGCTGCAATTTCCTCAACTCTTAATAATGATGCTTTGATGAGAAGATTTGCCGGTATGGGAGGTGTTGAAACTCCTTCATATGGAATGCTTCAATATTTTGAGATTAATGGAAAGAAATTAAATGCTAATGAATTACTTAGATTAGTTGAAAATAGAGATATGATTAAAACTTATATGTCTGATCCAATGTTAATAACCGATACTAATGGAAATATTACTTCTAACAATCCATATGTAATCCCTGTAACTAATCGAAATAAATTTGGATTTGAGGATACAATTATTGTAATTCGTGATGATGGAACTTGAGAATCTATTAAAATTGATACTGTAGAGAAACGAGACTATTATCTAAATAGATCCGGGTTAGTATCATCTGGAAGAATTTTTAATTGAACTATTAAACCGAAGAATTTAAAGGGATCTGAAACGTTTGTAACGGTTAATGGCATCAAGTATTCAATCTTTGATTTTGATGTTCCTAGAGCAGTTTCTTATTTGCACCAAAAAGGAGGGATTCTTTCTCTTGATTCTGTTCAAAAAACTGTTATCTTAGAAGCAATTAATGAATTAAGAAATGCAGAGGTTATTAAAGATGAAGAAGTACTTGATATATTTAATAAATCATATATAGATTTAGATAGTCTAGATGAAATTGGAATCAAAAAACTTGAAAATAGATTGGTTTGGTATATTTTAAATAACCTTGATCCAAAACTTCAAGAAGCAACTAATTTCACTCCTATTGAGTTTAAAACGCAACAAGCGTGAAATAACCCATCTCCTATATCAGTTATTGATAATTCTTGAACACAAAGTACTGAAGGTGCTATTGGTAAAAGAGATGCTAAAAAACTTGGAATTAGACTTGGAGATACTATTAATGATATTAAAGATCAGAAAGAACAATTCTTTAAGCAAAGACTTAGAGAATTAATGCCTGATCCAAAAGCATTTGAAATAAATCCAAGAGATTATGATGCAGTTCTATATACAACTGAAGGAAACCCTATTTTTGTCGTTATTGGAAGGCAGGATTCCAGAAGGGTACTTGATATTCGAGAAAGAATTGGAGATAAATTAGAAACAAATCTAGATTTTCCAACTTTATCAGGAGAATATTGAAGCGGAGACTCTAATTATGGAAGTTCTGAAAATAAAATATTTAAATCCTATCAAACTAGTAATGGAAAGCTTGATTATGTATTTGTTGATGATTACAATGCTTTTGATGAATTAGTTTATAATGATTCAATTGTTGATAGAAGATTGAATTATAATTCAGATAATTTTGGGAATTTGATGTCCTGATTATATGGAAAGGATGGAATTGCTAGGTTTAAAGGAGCATCTTATGAAGTTATTGAAAAACCTGATGGAAATCTAGATGTTAGAGTTCCTCAAGATGTTTCTGTAGAAAGATTGATTCAATTATTAAATATTGATGAATCTAAACGAATTAATCGTAGGATAAATAAACTTGCAGAAAATAGGTATAAATCTGCAACGATGCTATTCCAAGCAATTATGGACCGTATTCCTTCACAATCTCTTCAATCTTGTGCTGCAGTGGATATTGTGATGTTATTAGACACTTTTGACAATGTCGCAAATGTCTCTCATATGCTGGCTTGATTACAAGGATCTGACTTTGATATTGATGTTGAGTATACGTTATTCTATGAATTAGGAGATAACGGAGTTGTAATAACACCAAGCTTCTTGGATAGATATTATGATCCAGAAGACGTACTTTCTTTACCAAGTGCTACCGGTAACTCCTATACGTTTGACTCAAATATTCCAGGAATTGTATTAAATGCACAAGACTATAGAATGTTTAATTTAGGTTCGATACTTCCTATAAAAAAGGTGCTAGAATCGGGACAACAAAATATCCAATTTGAAGGACTAACTGAAGAACAAGCTATTGATTTTGAAAAACGTTTAGATAAGTTCTTGAAAATTCATGAAAGATCGGTAAAAGCCTCTGAAAATAAGAAGGCTGCAGGGTTGCGCAATATGATTGTTTATAGATTGAACAAATTCTTGAAATCACCAATCATACAAGGACGTAGAGAAATTTCTGTAGATACTTCTATGTCCGCATTTAGAGATGCTATTCCAGAAGAAAAAAATGGACAAGAAGTTAAAAGAAGTCCATTTAATTCTGTATCTAAATTTGAAACTCAGGTAAGTAATATGAGCGGAAAAGATGGTGTGGGAATAGGTGCCGCTGGTGAAAAAAATTATTTTATTGCCCATAGAACTCATAGTGCTGATCTTCAATTAATTAACCAATTAATAAATGAGTATTCGAATAATCCATCTGAAGAAATTGCTAAACAAATACTTGATAATTTGCAATTTGTAGTTACAAATGCTATATTTAGACCTAATCCAGATTCTCCTGATATTAGAGCTATTGCAAATCTTTCTATTAAACGAGCTTTTGGAAATTATAATAAACCAAATATTATAGTTCCTGAAGGATATCAATTTGGAAATAGAAGTTCTATATTAGGAAATAGATATGTCTTGAACGGAGAATTTTTATTAAGTAAATTATTAGAAGATCTAGATATTGTATGCAATGGTACTCCAGATAATGTGGTAAATGCAACAAATGCGCATTCAGGAAATATTTCACTCGCCACAGATAATGCTAAATATCTTGATCTTGATAAGATGAATAATACTTCTAAATTTGGAGATATTTATGTTTATTTGATAAGCAGTGGAATTTCTCCCAACGATATGGTTAAGTTTATGACTTCCCCAGTATTTGATATTTGCGCTAAATTCTCTAATGATGATATTTCTAATCCAAATACTGCTTGGTTCAATCTTGAAAATGCAGTTGACTTTGTTTTGGATAGAAAGACTTTGCCTATTATAAAAGATAAAATCTTCGCAAAAGCAATATTTGATGGAGAAACTAAAGCATCTAATAATGAGATTTCTACTTCTTTTATATATGATTTCTTCACAAATCCTTTAATTAGGAATTTAGACCCATTAATGTATATACGATTAATGAATCGTGTATTAAATGGAATGAATGTGCAGTTAACCTATAGTACAAATTCTACTGAATTATTCAACCAATTTGTAGAAGAATTTGATAAACTAAGAAAAGATGGAAAAACTTGAAGTTTTAATTCCCAACAAGTATTAAAAAATATCTATAATATTTTAGAGGATTATACTACTCAAGTCGATGCTTCTGGAACTACTTTAGGAGAATTATCATCGAATATTCTTTTAAAGAATTTACGTACAAAATTTGTTAATTCTAAAGCGTTAGAGAAACCTCAATCGAATAATGGTTACGATAATATTGAAAGCCTATTAGAAGAAGCAATACTACAAAGTCAATATGAAGATGATGGTATTTTTGACACTGGCGATATCAACAATTATTTCAATGTTACTCAGAATTTTACTGGAAGATTAAGTTCTAAAGAATTACAAAATGCATATAAGTATGTTAAAAATTATTTAATACCAAAGAATAAACTTGTTTCTCAATTAGTTGATAATCAATGGAAACAAAAACTTGAAATGCTTGCAGAAGTAATCAAAGCGGTTTCTGAAATGAAAGCAAATTCGAATCTTCTAGGTATCAATAGTAAAGGTTTAACTACAAATGATTTTGAAGAGTATTCTAAAATAGAATCATTCAACAAGTATATTAATTCCAGATATCTTGAGAAAAAAGAGTTTGTTCCGTTTGATTTGGTTAAGTTTTTATTGGATGAAAACGAGCAACAAATTCAAATTAAACAGTATGAACAGGTTAAATCTTCCGAGAATATTCTACATAATTTATTGGGAACTGACCATTTTAGAGAAATGCTAACTGCTCTTGCAGTAAATAGACAATTAATTGGATATTGTACAGCGATTGATTTGGAGAGAAAACTTGCTAAGAAAATAGTTAAGATTAATTCTGATCCAAACATGCTTTCGGAAGGAGATACAAAATCACTATCTAATGATGAATTTAGAGAGGTTCAAAGATACGTATCTGATTTATTGATTTCTAGATGGATACAAACCCAGAATAATCTGGATATATATATTCCTAAAGGACAATCGTCATATTCTAGAGAAACAGGAAGTCAATTAGCCAGATTAACTAAAACTAAGGCTAAAAGATTGATTACTCTAAACAATCTTGATGGACTAGCCTCTTTTAAGCGTTTAATGGATTTGTATGTAATTCCGAAATTAAAGAGTTCCACAGCATTCTCTAAAAATCCTTTTATTCAGAATCTAAAATTATGATATGATTTGGATAAGAAGACAGTTCAATATAGACGTGGTTTTGGATTTGATTTTGACACTAAATTAATTGATGATTCGCCAGTAGTTGAGGAGTTATTTAATTCAGTAATGAAAGGATTTAATGAGATTAAAAATAGAAAACTTTCAGATTCAATCCCAGTACTAAGAGGAATTAATGCTAATTATCCATGAACAATTGGGGAACTATTCTGATTGTATAATCTAGCCACATATAAGGATGGTTTTGGTAATAAGGCATTTACAAAAGTGTTTGAGGATTTAAACCTAAATTCTGGAACATTCTCTGTGATGGGAAGTTATTATGATTTTCTGGGTAAATTAGATTCAAAAGAAATAGATTCTAATGAGCTATTCAAAAATGAATTACGAGATTCTAGAGATAAATCAGATAGTAAGATCGATAAAAGATCTGAAGAAAATCAAATTAAATTAAAAGATTTAAGATATCGAGTTGCTTCCGATATTAATGGAAATAAGATTAAAACAACATTAAATATAGAAACGGATAAAGGCAGAACAAAAGTAACAGGAGTTAACTTCTTTTCTGGAGATGATATTTATTCTGAAAATAAAGTTTCTGGAGACCAAGAGGTTCAATATAGTACTTCTGATTATACTTTGAATATGCCTTTTACAACAGGATTTGTATTTGAACAAACTCAACTAAAACCTGAAGTTAAAAAGGTTGGGGAACAAATAAAGATTCAAGAATGAACTAAAAATCCGTCAGTTAAATTAGAAGTTTATCAAACGATTTCTGAATTTTTCCAAAATAAATTTGGTTTTTCTCCAATTAAATTTGTTAGAAATGATGATTTTAATAACCCTGAATTTAGAGACAAACTAGGAATTGCAGAAAATGAAATACAAGATTATACCAATACCAATGGATTTATTCATGAGAATAATATATATATTAATATAGATAATACTAATTTAAGCACTCCAATTCATGAGTATATGCATATTGTGATGGCACTGATGAAATATTCTGCTAATACAAAAGCAATTTATTATAATCTAATTAATAAAATTAACGATTTGTCTAAATCAGAAAATGAATATTCTGATTTGATTAATGCATATCAAAAGAAATATCCTAATACGTGAAAAGAAGAAGTTTTAGTTCAAATCATTGGAGATAAATTTAGGTTAAATCTTGAATCAGATATTAATAAACTAAATTCCTCTAAAGAATGATTTATTAATGATGTACTTGCAAACATTAAAGACATGCTCACAAATGGGTTGGGAATTGATGGTGATATAGACAATTTAATTGCTGAGTTTAAAGATAATACTAATAATCAATCTATTAACATATCAGATTTACCAATTAATTTATTGTTTAATATGCTAGGAACTAAAAAGTTTGGAGCACAAACAAATGCAGATGGTTGAAAAAGAGCTTTAGGAAACTCTGAATATTTACAGTATATGAAAAATAAACTTGATATAACTTATAACGGAGATTGTTAATATGGCTTGTGATATTGAAATAACATATAAAAACGAAAAAATAAACAAAAATAAACATATTGGTTCGGAACAGGAATTAGATGAATTCCTTTCAAAGAATCGAATGCTTTTAGAGAAAAGACTTGGTCCTGGTAGGGCCAAGATCTTTTCTTATACATTACCTGAAAACTCCGTTGAGGCTATTAGAAAAATGGAGGAACAAACTTCAAGATTAAAAAGTACTATAACCTGAAATAAAACTCACGTAGGAACTACTAATCTTTGGCGAGTAATTGGAAATATAGGAAATGTTTCAACTCCAGTTAAAATATATCCTGGAAGTATTCAGTTAGCAAAAGAAGAAATTACCAAGAATAGAAAGAATGGGGTTTTAATGCCCCAAGATATTGGTCAAGTAGTTGAGTCACTTACTTATAGTGGTTTATTTAATGAGCCGGTAAAAAACCTTGATTATATGTCAGTTGGACTTCAAGATAGTTTTAAAAATCTTGCAATTGAAAATGGCAGAAAGTTAAGAACTTGAATTATAGATAAATATTTTCAAAAAACTAAAGACCAACCAAATTTTGAAGAACAATTTAAAAATAGGGTCAGAGCTCAAGTAGATGTTTCTACAAGAGATTTTAATAGTAGTCTTCGAGAGGCTATTAATACTGGAAATTTCGTAGATTATCATGGAAATAAAATTGATTCTGCAAATATCGATACAATTGAAGCTAAAGCCGACTTGGTTATAATTGATGATGATGGATTGGTTCATGTTTTCGATATTAAAACTACTGGTTTAACACCTGGAGATAGTCTGGATATACAATCTTTTGCTCAAAATCATGATGATTATGTTGCTCAGGTTACAACCTATTCGGAGATAATTAGGCAAGGTCCAAAAGATAATTCAGGCAATTTAACTAATAGATTATCAATGGGTAAACCCGGGATAATAGTATTACCATATATTATTGCACCTAATTCGAACCCTAGTAATCCTATCAGAATGAATTCCAACGTTTCTAATTTGGTATTTAATCCAAATAATATTTATGAGATTGATGCTAAAGATAAATATTTTACCTATATCCAGAGTTATTTCTGAACCACTCCAACAGTAACAAATGAAACAATGGAAAAAGTTAGTGAGTTTGGAAAAGAAGCATTTCCAAATAGTAGGGTGTCTGAACAAGTGAGGGCAAATAAAGCAACATTGGACTTTTATTCTAATAAACTAATCCATCCAATACCTGAAAATACAACTAATAAAGAACTAAAAGAAGCTCTTCGTAAAGGTCATAAGCACTATTTTAGAGAGAATTTAAAAAATGGACTTTATGTATATAGAACTGCTACAACTCAAAAAGAATTAATTGAAAATGAATATGATGCAGATGGTCGTATAACTAAAAGTTCACCGTTACAAAAATATATCGATAGAATTAATTCTGACAAAGCTTTAACTTTTAACAACTTCGCAAGTTCCCTGCAAGAAGCTATGTCTAAAAGGAGTATTCCAGATTTAGAGAATTTAATCCGAGCTCTAGCTCCAAGGAATGCTCATAGAATGCTTCATGTATTCAAAAGATTTGTTTCTAATGGTTGAAAATTTAAAGCAAATGATGTAGCAAATTCTAATGGTATATTGATTTTTGAAAAAGGAAATAACATAGAAATTATAGTTGTTGATACTGGAAATAAAATTAATTATAAATCTAAATTAGCTTTGGGGTCTAGTATTGCTGGAAATTATATTCCGGATTCTCAATTAACTGACAATCGAGTCATTCTTGAAAATGTGTATGGAAATCAAATGCTTATGAAAGCATGTGCCCTGGTTGCAACTGATCCGGCAATTACATCAGGAAAGAAAATTCTACAGATCTCTGCTTTAAACTTTAATCAATCTACCATATATACAGAAACTGGTTATAAGCTAATTCAAAGCTATAATATGATTGCAAGAGAACATAATAAGCGAGATCCTGGGCATAGAATGAGGATGCTTGGTTATATGACTTTTAGAGAAGATACCGAAGCTCTAATTGAAATTGCAAACGAATATTTAGGAGCAATTGATCCGTCTTTAACGATTTCTCCAAAAAGACAATATCAAACAATTGAGGAAGAAATTGAAAGTAGAATTAGACGTTTAAAGGCAGAAAACCTAGAATTAACCGATATACGAGATAAAGGATATGGAACAAATAAATGAGATGCTTTTGCATATTTAAGTAGGGCTTTACTTTCTGCTAAAAGTATATTTGTTTCTCAGGAAGAAGATCTTGGAAAGTTGTTTAATGGTATAGCATTAACTGGAATAGAAGCTTCTAGTTTCAATAATTCCTCTTCTGCCATTGCTAGACAATTGGCTGAAGTTACGTCCAGATTTTTTATGGAAGCCAGAATGCAGTTCTATGATGAGCAGTTTGAATGGTCTAAAGCACTTGCAGAAGCTGAGGAAGAAGCTGGATGAACAGGAACAACAGGTAACGAATGATCATTCTTTAAAAATTGATTATTATTAGACGAGAATGGAAGCATCGATGAAAAGTTTAGAATAAGACCAATAGATCAAATTCAGGGAGAAAAAAACAAAAAAGCAGCCGAGTTATTATTAAGGTTATTAGCAAAGTATAGATGGCCAGATTATACAGAAGCTGATATTCAGAACGCAATGGACGATGAAAGATATTACGAATTGCCTCTAGTGAAAGCAGATATGCTTGAACAAATCTGAAATGGAAATGGATTTAGAGATACCGTTAAAACTGCATGAAGAAGACTAGGAACAATGGCAAATCAACTTGTTCATGGAAAAGAGGTTTCTGAAAAAACAAGGGAGGAATTCGAAAAGATTGATTTACAAAAAGTTCCAGATATAATGTGAGAAGATGAATCTGAAAGAGCCGATAAACTACTCGATCCGACAAGTCCTAAATACTGAGGTGTTAAATCTTGTGAACAAAACCTTGATTTTCTGTTACTTACTGCTATTGCTTCTGGAATTAAGTCAGGAACTAGTATGAGATATATGCCTATATATACTTCTATGTTAGTTGTTTGTGATTATATGTCCAAAATAGAAGGAATGAATATTCAAAATATTCGTGCAGCAGTTGACAAGTATATTAGAAGTAAAGTGTTTGATAGAGATATCCGAGACTTTGAAAATAAACCAATTGCAGCTGCTTTAGGCCTATTAAAATCAATTACAGCAAGTGTTGCTCTTGCTTGAAATACTCGTGGCTTATTTAGAGAAAGTTTAGGTGGTATAAAAAAACACATAAATAGATTCTTATCAGGTATTGAAAATAAGGTTGATAATTTTGGAGTTGAAAATATTATAACTGGAGATGCATTTGAGGAAGCTTATACAGACGTATTAGGAAACACAATTGATAATTTAGGAATTTTCTCATTTTATAATCAATTAAATTCAATATATGGAATGGTTAATTTCTCATATGACGAAATGGCAAATGAATCAAGACTTCATCAATGGACAATTTTGGGAATTGTTGGAGATAAAAAAATGGCAACCGCAACTGCTCCTGATTTTCTTCATAGAATGGCTATTTTAGCTGGACATCTTAAAACAATAGGTGCGTTTGATGCCTATAGTCTTGATGAAAACGGAAAACTAAAATATGATATGACAAAAGACCAACGTTTTCAAGTGTGATTAAAATATAAAGATAACGAGGGTGAAATTCCAGCCGATAAAAGAGCTCAATTTGTTAAAGAAAAACAAGTGTATGAAAATGAATTAAATGATTGAAAGAAAATGCCTTCATATTCATATTTAAAATATGGAGATATGCTCCCACAAGCTCTTTGTAATCAGCATATTTTAGGTATTAAATCATATGCAGATATGCTTTATGGTAATTATGATACTGAAACCCAAGCACTTATTCAAAGACAAACTTTAGGTTCATTATTTTTTCAATATAAAACATATGGATTAGCACAAGCCGCTGGCTGATTCCAAGAATCTAAAAATACTAACGAAGGTCTTTCAATGCATTATTTTTATAATGACAAAGGAGAAAAAATGGTGAAAATTCCAAAAGATCCAACTAGTCAGTTTGGGGAATGAGAAGAAAAATCCGAATCAGAAGTTACAGAGGAAGAGTGAAAAAATGGGGCAACATATTTAGTGCAATTGGGGGGATTAGTTAGTCAAGGAAAGCTTTCCACGGATATTGCTCTACTTGGGCATCTCCTTTCACTAGATATGAAAGGATTTAATGAATTATGAAATAATAATCCATTATATCGAGCAAATCTTTTAATTAGTTTATTGGATCTTTTTGAATTACTTATTGTTGGATTAATCACATCTATTCTTTATAATAAAGATAAAGTTCCTATTTATAAACAATCTGCTTTTAATAGATGGACATATGGTGTTTTAATGGGAGCCGCACAAGACGGACCATTATTTCAAACTATTTATGGTATAACTGGAAATGGACTTCCTCCGGTACTTGGAATGCTACAAAACTACGTTAAAATAGCAAATTCCGTTATTACAGGAAATACTAACACATTATATGCATTAACAAATACCTTCGGTATGACACGAGAAATTTCTAATATATTTAGAAAGGAACTTCAAAACCAAAAGTAATTACGATTAAAAAAATAAGCCCTGGTACGCAAACACGTATCAGGGCTAACTATTTTAAAGTGTATTTTCTACACTATCAACTACTTCCGTAGTATCAATTTGATTATCAACATTTTCAGTCTTATTCCTATTTCCGCAGCTACACATCATTGCTGCTACTATAAACAAAATTGCTATTTTCTTCATACTTTATTCTATTTAAATCACTTAAATAACATTTTATCTTGTGCATTAGTAGTCTTTTAGAAACTGCATTATCAGCAATTTCATATTTTGTATACAAACTTCCCAAACTACTAATTATATAATCTTTGTAACTCATTAAATATTAAGTTCTTTTAACAAAAATTCACAACTAGCGATTAATTTTCTACCACATCTAACGTCAACACTAACTTCCTTTAAATCACTATTATATGAAATTCTTGTATTAATCTTTTCTTTTAATTTTTGTTCTATTTCTTCCTTTTTAATCATGAAGAATCATTAAAACAATTGCTCCTATTCAACCAAAAAATAGTCCTATGAAAACACTAATTCAATTATAGTGTCCAAACAAATTCTTATTACTTGCTTGTTTATAGCAAATAATTGTAGGCCAAATTGTTAGTAAAAACAATACTCCAAGTCAAATAATCACTACAAACA
>ERZ1034878.830-NODE-830-length-12841-cov-13.754106_pt1 | contig 12841 bp, 8 predicted proteins | sample MGYA00520593_ERZ1034878 | MGnify/ENA primary metagenome ERZ1034878 (study PRJEB33766, sample SAMN09781724) | gut metagenome | biome: gut microbiome | host: Homo sapiens | place: Madagascar | study: EMG produced TPA metagenomics assembly of the PRJNA485056 data set...
GAGAAATACAAACAAAGAAAAAATAATAAAATTTATAATAAAGCAATATTATAATACTCCCAATTTAATTATAAATTATGCCAAAATTAGCAAAGAAGATTTAAAGCAATTAAATATTTCTTTACCAGAAGCTTCAAAAATAATCTTTACTTTGGACTACGATAATTTACTAGATATTGTAAACAACCCAACTAATTTTTGCGATCCATGGACATTACGAATATCTTCAAAATTATTAGATTATTTTAAAACAAAAAGAGAAAACATAGCTAAAAATATTAGAGAAATTGTCCGAACTTATGTTATTGCTTTATTTTCACTTATTTCGTTAATTGTGGCTATAATTTCTTTGTTTATAACAATTACCAAATAGATATGATATCAGCAAGTCCACTTAATGCAATACTAATTTGCTTTGCATCATTTCTGGATAGATGACTTAACATAACTTTTGCCAAGTCCATTGCAGCATATCCTCTAATTTGAGGAAGTGGATCCTCAGTATATAAAATGGTCATATATTTTTCGATTCCATCTTGCAAATTTTTTATAGCTTGTTTCTGATAATCTTCAAGTTGTTTATTACTTTCCATATCCTTTTTATCCTTTCATATTAACATAACAAGGGACAACCACAATGATTATCCCTTGTGATATCTGTTTATCTTAATCGTCCATAGTGTTTTTTTAACTGTTTTACCGTATACTCAAACGACTCTTTAGCCATCTTCTGAATACCAGGGAACATATCCTTGCTTACATCACCCTGCACCGTAACCAGACTGTCATAATGTACATTAATATCCCCCTGACTCACATTATTTGTAATGTTCACAGGAGCAGCATTCGCTTTCACGTTCTTAATCATCTGATCCATACCAGGGAAAATACCGTTAGACATGTTGTACAACGCCTGAGTCTGTTCCTTACTGAAGATAACATTACCACCCCAGTTACCAAGAATACCTTTCTCAGTAATCATAGCTTCTGAACCAAGATTCAGTTTACCATCCGTATCATCCATAAAAGCCAATTCATTCTTAGCTTTTGGAGTACCAGTAGAGTAGTAAAGTTTATACTTATTCAGATTCGGATATGGAGTATCCCATTGTGGCTCCCAGACACCTTGTCCGTTTACCCAGTAATATTTTGTACCATCGCCGGAACGCACATAACCATTTGTAGCCATTGCACCAGTAGATGTTACATAATATTGTTCTCCATTCTTACCGGAAATCCACTGAGAAGTAACCATAGCACCATTATTATCCATAAAGTACCATGCTTTACCGTCCCATGCCCAACCGGTTTGCATCATACCAGAAGCATCTAGGTAATACCATTTACCGTTGTCTTGTTTCCATCCGGTAGCCATATCACCGTTACTGTTCAGGTAATACCATGCACGATTTCCTTTTGAATCATAACCCCATGGCTGCCATCCACCAGATTGCATCCAACCTTCACGATCAAACTTATACCAAGCACCATTGATGTATTCCCAGTCATCCTTGCTGTAACTTCCATCATTGTGCTGATACCACCAGCTTCCATCTTGATTAATCCATGTACCATTTTCACTCTTATTTGTTACATATTTGGATTCATTTTTGGTAGGAGTTGTAGCAGAAGAGGATGGTTTAGATGGATTGATTTTAGAAGTATCAATAGAAGAGATATTTCCATTCAGTTTACCAATGGAATCCTGATAACGTTTCAATGCAGTTTCAGCAGAAGTCCACGGACTTGTCAGATCCTCAGTCAGACTGAAATTATACTGATTAGACAACTTTGTGAGAATAGTATATACATCACCATAATTATTCTTAACAGCTTCCAAAGCATTCGAGATTGCCTGATTTTGTTTCTCAAGACTGGACTCTAATTCTTTGACAGTATCTTCTTGATTCTTTTTAAAATCCTCAAGAGTCTTATCATAGGCATCGCTGACAACATCTTTCTCATGATCTTTCTGGTCTTCATCATATTGTTCCTGCAAATCTTTTAACTGACTTTCCAGTTTTCTCCGTTTTGCAGTCGCTTCTAATGAGTCATCGCCTTCCAAAACTGCTAACTGAGCACGAACCTTATTCATGTCCTTACTCTGATCATTCATCTTTTTCTGGAAATCATAATATTCTTTCTGCTTATCTAAGTCATCTTTTCGCTTACTGATTAATTCATCCATAGCATCGGTTTCTTTTTCGATACCATCTTTGATGAGATCAATAATCGCATCACGGGCAGTCTTAGTAGCAGATACAGCATCCATCTGATCTTTCTGGTATTCCTGTAACTGTTCATTGAAGTCAGCCTGAGAGATATTTCCCTGTTTATAATTCTCTTTTAGAGCACGAATTGCTTCGTTATAATCAGCGACTTTCTGTTTAGCATTTACAAGGTCAGTTCCAAGTAAACCAAGTTTTGTATAACCAGTAGATGTGATCTTAACATCATCATCGTAGATACCTTCTTCTAAGAGTAAATCTTGAATAGCAGAAGACATATCAGACTGAAAATCCAACTTATCTATTGCTTTTGTAAAGTTATTGAACCGGACTTCCATGATAGATTTTTTCAAGTCATTGAGTGCTTCATCAGCTTCAATGATTGACTTCTTCACACCATTGATTTCTTCTTGCCACTTATTCCATGTATCCGTGTACATGCCAATCGTACCATCAGCTACCAATGCATTCAGCTGTGCATTTAACTGTGCTTCAGAATTTACTAATGCCTGTCTGATGGCTACCTGTGCATTTGCACTTCTAAGTAAAGCATTCGCATCTCCAACCCCCGTCAATTTCTCAGAAAGATCACTGACAGATTCATTGTAATCACTGATAGAAGTGGATAGACTCACAAGATTATCATAATCATCCTTGATGTTATCTAATTTCTGGATTTTGGTTTCACGGATAGATTTGTTCAGGTCTGCAATCTCAGAGTTGAGGTCACGGGCTTTATCATACCATTCCGTGTATTTCTCGATTTTATCACGTACATTTTCATCCGTGATATTTTCGATATCCATCGTACCTGTCCAGATTTTATGGATATAATCACCAGATAAACCAAGTGAATTTGCCCTTGACATATAGTTATTAGCAGAATTTCTAAGAGTATTCTTATAGGATTCTGAGTTTGCAACATATTCATCTATGGCTTTATTCTGATTATAATTCATCTCGAACTGGTCAATAGCATTTTTGAAACTATCATTCCAATCCTTAGATACATCACACAGACGGGAAATCCAGTCTTGTAGATTTTCCTGCGCGTCTGTATTATCTTCCGTGGCTTGAGTGTTTGAGTTGGTTGCTTTTGTGTTTGCATTGGTAGATTTGTCAGATGAAGAGGATTTGGATTTGGACTTAGAAGAAGAACTACTTTTTGAAGTTTTAGAAGTTGACTTTCCAGAATTTTTTCTTCTCTTTCCATTAACACCAGAAGCACCATAAGCTCCGCTAATATCAACGGTTCCATTTGCATAAGCTCTTGCATGTCCAGGAGTAGCACCAGTACGTAATAAATCATCGGTCTGCTTTGCAGAGAAAATAATATCTCCACGTTTCAAATTTTCAAGATGAGCACCACCAGGAATCAGACTCCATATACCGTCACGGACAATAGATTCTGAATGTCCATTCAAGTATTCTTCGTTTACCAATGCCGTTTCATTCTGTTTTAATGAAACATCACCAGCTGCATGAGCAGGAGTGAGACGTTTGTAATTTTGAACGTTATAAGCTGTACCAGACGCATGAGCACGAGAAAATATTCCTGTCGTAAAAGAACCTTCAGCTCCACCTTTTTTGTTACTTTTCTTCTTAGTTCCTCCACCTTTATTTCCAGATAGACTTGCTGGTTGAGCATATGGACTTCCGGTAGAACTAGGTATTGTAACATTGGTGGTTGTAGTTGTAATATTAATGTTTTTATCTTTTAATCCAGCTAATTGAGCAGATAAACCATCTAATTGTCCTTTGTCTACTTTAGCTCTTACATTAACATCTTTATCTTTCAAGGCTTCAATAGAGCTTTTTAACTCATCGACTTTTTCTTTGCCTTTTACTTTGGCTTCAACATTGATAATAGAATCATTACCTTTTCCAACATCTTTTGATTCATCGGTAACTTGAATACTATATTTAAATGTTTTATCACTATCTTCACTTTGTAACTTATCAATTTTCGCCTGAAGCGCATCTGCTTGATCCTGATTGTCAACATTAAAACTGAAAGTAACAGGAGTATTATCTGGAACCTGTTGAATTTCTTGAATAACGCTGTCCATTTGATCTTCGTTGTGGACACTAACTGTTACATTAGAATTTTCATTTTCTGGCAAATCTGCAAGTTTAGTTTTTAATTCTTCTAAATCCTCGTCGCCATTAATATCAACAGTAATATTACATTTGGATTCCAACTCTAACTGTTGTTTTCTTGCATTTGCTTCTTCTAACAAATCATCAACAGCAGATACTTCAGAACTATCAACACCGAATTTAACTTCTAGTTTGTTTTTTAGGTTCTGAAGCTCTGTAATACGATTATCAATTGCGTCAGTATCCATTGAAGAAACATCCGCATTAAAATCAATAGTAGTGGTAATATCTCCGGATTGTTTTAGTTTTTCAAGAGTGTCCCTAGATTTATCGGCTGCTTCGGAAGCCTCTTTTAATTTTTGCGCAATGCCGTCAAGAGAAGTATCATTATCCTCCATTTTTACAGTTGCACCAGCATCAATCAATGCCTTGGAAAACATTTCTACAACATCAGTTGTTGTGTGAAAATAATCAGCAACTTGTTGTAATTTATCTCCCGTGAAATCAAAAGAATACGCACCATCTTTATCAATCTGAACGAATTCATCACCAAGAGTTTTCTTTGCGTCATCAAGAAAATCAAACAAACCATCTGTAACCAGATTATCGTCTTTATCATAACGCCAATAATCCATTAGACTATGATTTGTTCCTTTGATTTTCTTTGTAAGCTGTGAGAAATCTTTCTTAGCATCTCCGGTACGTTTATCTTTAGAAAGCATCATATCAAGATACTTATTTAAAGAATCATCACCATACCAACCTTGCTCTATAGCAGCTTTCGCAGAATCATAACCTTTTGCAATATTCTCATAGTTATCTCGTTCATTTCCACCAGATTGTGCTTGAATCCACTTATTATAAGCAGAAGTAGCTCCATCATATGCAGAAGCAAGATTTTGTACTGTGTCTAATTGATTATACAAATTTTGCAGATTTTGTTCAGAAGTATTATATTCGTCTGAACCTGTTTCTAATTCTTTTTGTTTTGCTAATTCCTGGTTTATTTGTTCTCTAAGAGTTTTTTCTTGTTCTAAAAAATCTGCTTTGGTTTGTTTTTCTTCTAAATCCTGAAGTTCTTGTAATGCTTCTTTGTTTACGTGAATTCCATTAGCAGTTTTCTCAAATAACGTTTCTGAAAGTTCAAAACTATTTTTAAATAATGGTTCGCCAGCTTCATCTTTTAAATCCATATAAATATCTTGTAGATTTTTTAGTGATCCACTAAGCGAAACTGCACCTGTTTCATCATCTACTTCGGCAGCAAGAGAGAGTCCTGTACCAGATTTACTTTCGGAGAGAGCAGAAGTAATATTAGAAATAGCATTGATATGTTTAGTTGCGTTTGTTGCAAAGGTGGAAAGATCGATGCCATTTAATTCTTCTGCGTCGCCCTGTATCTCTTTTAGAATCTCATCAAGTTCATTAAACTGATCAAGAGACATTGATGCAAGCTGCATAGAACCGTATTTACCCATAAAATGCATCAGTTTGCCAGTAACTTCTGCTGTATTCCCATTATTAGAATAATTAAGACTTGTATCAGCACCTGCTATAATACCTTGTACAAATGTATCTCCAATTTTTCTACCATTTTTATCAAGCTCAAGTAATTTATCTTCAGAAAAATTTCCGCTTGCATCTGTCGCATCCTTAACTAAGTCTTCAATATAATCTGTAACAGTTTGCTTATTAAGAAATTTTGCTTTGCCATCAACTTGCATAATGGGAGAAAAAGCAACTTCCACACCATCTTTTAAAATATCTTCTCCAAATCTGCCAGATCCGCCAAATACAGTATCAATTCCTCCAATTTCGGGATTATAGTCCCAACTAGCTAATTCTGTTTTAAATTTGTCTTTTAATTTCTTAGACCACGTAATAATCGCACGATTGTCCATATCAATATTACCAAACTGCATTGAACCAGTTTGATTCATGATTCTATCTTTATAATCACCTAGTCCGTAAGATTCGCTAGTAATTTTAGCAACTTCTGTATTGTAGTTTTGAGCAAGCTCTTTTTTCTTTTCCCAATATTCTTTGTCTGCTTTTAGCAAAGAATCTGGATCATTAAGGACTTGATTATATAATTTATTTCTATCTTCACCACTTAGGCTTTTAATATCACTTTTTTTAACACTCTTTAAAACATTAGCGATAGCATTTACTTGATCTTTAGCATCATTCTCAATATTATCAATACCGAAAGTTTTTTTCCACATATCCTGAGTATCTTTATCATTAGATACTTTAGATAAATAATTATTCAATTTATCTACGTAATCATTAATAGATAATTCATCGGGATCTAGTGTTAATGCATTTTTTAATGCCGTTTGTGCATCTGACTCTAATCCTTGTAATGGGACAATAATTTTTTGACGAAGCATAGCATCTACATCGCCACCATATTCTGATTCTATAGAAGAATAATCAAAATTCTTAGCATTAGCAGTTAATGCATTCATTAAGTCACTATTTATATCTGAAATAGCAGCAGACGTTTGCAAGTATGGTACTACAGAATTATTAGCAAAATCAGTTATAGCTTGTTTTTTTTGTGCTTCAAGAGCTTTTTTCTCAGCAGTTGATTCTATAGCTTTATTTGTAAGATCTTGTGTGTTTTCTGTTAAATATGCAGAAATAGATTTGGCAGTTTCAACGGCTTTGTCAGCATCTACGGGATCGACATGAAACGTTACTATATAATTTCCATTTTCCCATGTAGAAGTTGAATTTACTTCATCTGCGTTTCCTTTGCCAATATTTAAACTTTTTGCTAATGCTTCGCGTATAGCGTTTTCTTTGTCTATAGTTAGGTTTTCAACTTTAAGATAGCCGTTCTGTAAATCAGTAATTGCATCTTGTTCAAAAGAACTCATATCCTCATTTGCGTTCACTTGGTATTGAGAATAAGTCTTTTCTTTTTCCTTTAAAACTTTAATTTTATTATCATAATCTTTAACTTGCTCACGCATTCCCAAATAAGAATCTGTGAGATTACCTGCAATTTCTGTATGAGTTAAAGTTTTTTGAACTTCAATTAAATCTTTTAATTGGTCTGCTGTAGTAACTGCATTAGCACCTAATGATAATAAAGCATTTCCTTGTCCATCTATTCCTACTTTCAAAGATGGAAATAAATCAGCTAACTGATTGCTAACATCTAAAAATTCCTTATATTCGTCAGACGAAAGACTTAAATTGCTTCCATCAGAATTTACACCAGCTTTGAATTTTGAATATTTTTGTGCTAAATTATCAATAGCAGTGGAAGTAGTTTTTATATAATTAGGATTATCCGCAACTTGCTTTCCAAGATCCTGAATACTGGAAATCTTCTCTTGATAACTGCTAATTGCGTTTGAAATATTTTCATCTGCTTGTTTTCCGGCTTCGATTAATTTTTCAGAATGATGAATTAAATTATCAATACCTTTGATAGCCGCTTCAACTGCTAAACTGATACCTGCTCCAATAAGCATATTTCCAGCAAAAGATACAACTTTCATTGCTGCACCCATTAGCTTTGTAGTAGTAAGTGTAGATTTTAGAGCATTGTTGTAATTAACAGCACCAAGACGAGCTGTTTCCTGTGCTGCAATTACATCATCAAGTCCCATCTCTGCAACATCATTACTTTGAATAAAATCTTTAACCCATTCCATTCCTGGTTTTTTATTCATTGTATTAAAATAGTCTGACCAATGTGCCTGCCCATTTTGAACTGCACTATCTACAGCATGTATCTCATTTAATAAGTCAGAGGCTTTGAAATTATCATACACAGACAAATCTTTCAATTGCCCTTGGATATTTCGCTTAGTGACAATTTTATCAGTGATAAAACTTGGCAAGATATTGTATCCCAAACTTGTACTTTCTTCATGCTGTCTAAAAGATTTGCCACCTACACCGATATATGATTTCCAATCCAATCCTTGTCCTTGAAATGCTTTGAGTATCATGCTTACTTAATATATAGTAGATACTTGAATCTAATATAATTAAGTGGTAAAATCATTATAAAAGGAGAGTGGAATATGTTATTACATTTTTGTTCAATTTGTGGAAATACTGAAACTGTATTCATGTATAAACCAGGAGAAAAATATTATTGTTCTAAATGTGGCAGAATGATTTATCCAGTAATGAATGAATACTTGGATCCGAATTACAAAGGAAGTTTTAAAAGCGACGAAGCCGAAGAAGAGTTTAAACAACGTTATATTTACAAATCAAAAGATTATCAAAAAACAGTGGAACGTGAAAAAGATTATGCTAACGATCCAAAAGAACGTGATATTGACAATTTCTTAAAAGCTAGACAAATGGCAAGAGATGGGAAAGTATTTAGAACTGAAAACAAAAAGATTGTTGCTAAACAAAATTACACTCCTAGATGTCCTACTTGCGGATCACCGAATATATCTGGTATTGGGACAGTAGAACGAGCAGGTTCTGTTGCAATGTTCGGACTTGCCAGCAAGAAAATCGGCAAAACCTTTAAATGTTCTAACTGTGGGTATACATGGTAGAACATAATGAAAGATTTAAAAAACAAACTTCGAAAATATGGAATACCAGTACTACTATGTATTTCTTTAATTTGTAATATATTCTCTATTCAACAGGTTGTAGAATTTAATAATCAAGTTATTGAACTCAATGATTGGTATGATAAACTCAATAAAGAAAATCATGACAATCTTGATCTTATAGAAGAATATAGAAATGATCAAATTAAGATACTAAATGAGCGAGAACAGTACGAAAAAGCCAACGAATCTCTACATAAAAGTATTGATGAATTAAATGAAGAGATCGAAAACATCAAATCTGAAAACGAAGAAAAAATTAGTTCCAAAGACGAAGAGATTGCAGATCTCAATAAGAAAATTCAAGAATACAAAGAGGAATTAGCTTCTGTAGATGATACAAGTTCTTATTCATCCGGATCAAAAGGAAGTAATAGTAGTGTAGACGAAGAAGATGATGATTCGTATTATTCCGGAGGTGGAGATGTTTATATAACGGAGCATGGTGATAAATATCATCTTGCCGGATGTAAATATCTTCGTAAAAGTCAAATTCCTATTAGTAGAAGTGATGCTAGAGCACAAGGATACACGCCATGTAAAATATGTAAGCCAGGATAATAATAATTTAATCGTCAGAATAGAAGAAAAGTGATATAGATTACATATTTAATCCATATCACTTCTCTTTTTATCTTTTCCAACGAAAAAGAACACCTATTTTATTAGGTGTTCTAAAAACGTAATGTGTTTTGAAATCGAATGAAATGAAGTTATACCTTATTTTTATATGTATTTTGTTCCTCTTTTAATTCAAAATATTTCCATATGCGAAGGATAAAAATTTTTACCAAATCCCCAAAAGTTCGTTGTTCTATATTTACAATAGGAGTATTAACTGGGAAATACTTTTCTTTCATTCGTTTGTTTTCTTCTTCAATTTGCGTGAACATTTTTTTGATATCTTCTTCGGATAACTCATCTACATCATTTTTAATTATAATGAGATCTTTTCTACTATCCATGTCAATACTTAAATTTTTTACAACAATGTTTGGATTGTTTTTTTTCTTTCTTTTCATAAAATTCACCCATTCTATTGTGGTTTTACAATTAGTGCTTTTTCTAATTTATGCAAAACCAGCATGAAAAAAGCATATGTTATAAAGTATCTTGATACGATTTCTCTTATTTCTTCCTCTGTTTCGCCAAGATATGTCTTATTTAAACAAACAATTTCAAATAATCCAACCATTTTCTCATCATTGCAGAAGATAGGTATTGCAATATACTGATTGTATTTTTTCTTGTTTTTATTTCTCTTATCTTTGGTCTTGTGTCCAAAAACTTTATCAATCTCTTCACTTCCTATAATTACATCCACATCTGATTGATTTAATTTAAAAAGTTCTGTGTCATGATAATCATCATCTTGAATACTTCTTTTTATTTTATATAATGATGGTTTTTTGGAATCTTTATTGGCATATGAATTTGCGTAAATTTCTTTTTCCGGTTTTACACTTTCGTCTAGACGATCGTAAATAACTTCAAAATCTTTACCGGTTCCTAATTTGCATAACAGATCATATACATTTTTACAGACCCAAAAACAAGCTGCATCAAAATTCCATAATTCAAGATTGATCTTTTTGTTGTTTGCAATATTTTTTATTACTTTATTTGCACCTTCAGCACTTTTCTTGCACAATCCCATCAATCCAGACATTACTTCTTCGAATGCTTGATTTTGCTTTTCGTATACAGCCATCTTCTTTTTATTATTAGTTTCGTTGGTACTATAATATGCAATTAAAATAATATAAATTATAGAAAATATTATCAATGCAACTATTTTATAAGGTAAACTATTATCAGTTTTAAAATCCCATTGTCCCATTGCAGAACATATTCCACCAATAATTAAAGTCGATACACCTAGCAATAGAGCTTTGACAAATGGATGATTTAAAATGTTATATATTTTCTTTTTCACGGCGAATTCCCCTCTTTAGTAATATATATATTTTACTACGTTTTTTGTGGTATATCAACATATATTAGTATTTATAATTTAGGGAAGCAGAGAATAATAATTCTTTAAATAGAAGAACAGATTACTACCGTGAATGATATAACAACTAAATATCTCAACTGTTCAATTAAATATACAACAAATCAATTGAAATATCTTGAATCTCGCACCACTAAAATAGCGAGTGCTCTCGTTTTAGCCATAAAAACTAATGTTCTGGATGGAAAAGTTTTCCAAGAGGTGATATAATCCGATTTAAGGGAATGAAGGGTTATGTGCTCAACCACAACCCTTGTTGAGCCATTCCCACACTTTGCAACTCGTTAACACTTTACCTTAGAATCAAAGAAAGGGTAAGGACATATCACCTAATGGAAAACGAACACTTCATAAGTAGGAATCCCTACATCTTTGTTTCCCACCAGAGTAAATTTTTACAGAAAGGAGGGGATAAAGATGGACGTGGTTCAAAACATAATTATGGCTCTCAAAGATTGCTTCCCATACATCGCGATATTCGGCATCGTGTGTGTTATGAAACCGAAGAAAGTAGTCCTAGAGATCAAAGATTGGTTAACTTTCTCATCAGAAAGGTAAACTATCTGCCATGGCATAGTTTTCCTTAGAGAGAAATCTTAATAGAAGACTTGTGGGAGAACGCATCTTCCATGAGTCTTTTATTTTTCATTTTCGTTTCTTCCTTCCTGTATTAATATTCTCCATTTGTATCTTTTACATAATCTATTTCATTTACCGAAGGAACTCTAAAACTAAAAGTAGTAGAGCCATTTACATATTTGTTATCGAAAAATCTCCGAATCTGATAATATCCATACCTATCAACATATCTGCGTCTTCTCCAAGAGTGGCACCGTTCACAACGATATCTTTTATAGTAACATTATTTGGTATAGTTACGTCAATAATATATGTATTTACAGTTACTAATCCATTTGCAGTACTAATCGTTGCTTCACCTATGGGTACTAGAGATAACTCTTCAACTACTCGAAAATCGATTGCAGATTGAGAAGCACCTGTATCCCATAATCCATTCCATATAATTTTTGAGTCTATTAACTTCGATGTATCTCTGGCTTCGGATGTTATGAATATGTCGGTTCTAAGTATATTTAAAATTGTATCAGATTTCAATGTAAATGCAGAAGTTTTCATGTTTTTTATCCTTATATTTGTAATCTCATAATCGTAGTATGATAAGCAATTTTATCTTTTGAACATTCTTGTATAATATACGTTCCTATTTTATAGTGCTTGGAAAGAGTAGATAACAATTCTTGAATGGAATCAAATACGCCAAGTATCTTTTTTTCTTTTATTGCCAAGTATTTATTTCCATATTTTTCAGCAAAATCAGAATAATTTTTCACAAAGAAACAAAAATCTTCATGCTTATCTTTTTCTGTATACATAAATATCTTCACCTCATTCCATATTAATATTCTCCAATGCATCTCATGATAATCTCGATCTGCTTCAACTGTCTCCAAATCACAACAGAAACAGTTAATATTATAATGAAAATTGTTAGCAATGAGTGTTTCATAAAATAAACCACCTCGATGATTTTATTTATTTGTTTGCAAAGTAAAAGAGAGCCGTAATAGACTCTCTACATCATCATTTCATAGTTTCCACAGTTGTATTTTCGATTAATTCTTTTACCTGATCCAAATCCATTTCTTTTTCTTGAATCATGGTATAAATTTCTTCCAATTTTTGTTGTTTGATTTTTTCTTCTAATTCTTTTTTCTTTGTTTTCATCTCTGACAGAGATTGTTCTGTAGAATCAATTCGTTCTACAAGCATTTTATATTCTTTATCCAATGTGTAATGTGTTTTTCTTCTTGCCATAACTATAACTCCTTCCGTGTAGTGATTAGGACTTTTAATTGATGGGTATAAAGAAAATGTAG
>ERZ1034878.831-NODE-831-length-12832-cov-4.715974_pt1 | contig 12832 bp, 12 predicted proteins | sample MGYA00520593_ERZ1034878 | MGnify/ENA primary metagenome ERZ1034878 (study PRJEB33766, sample SAMN09781724) | gut metagenome | biome: gut microbiome | host: Homo sapiens | place: Madagascar | study: EMG produced TPA metagenomics assembly of the PRJNA485056 data set...
ATCACCACCACCGCAGGCTGCACGGCGTCCACCGTGGCGAGGATTTTTTCCAGCTGAATTTCTGCCAGCAGGTTGACCAGGCTGCCATCAATGCCCAGCCGACGCGAGCGCAGCGCGACCTGGGAGCCGCTTTCTTCACCGGTCACATACAGCGTGGGCAAGCCTGCGCGCTGCAGCGCATCCATGGCCTGCAGCAGCAGCGTGGATTTGCCGATGCCGGGGTCGCCGCCAATGAGCACCACACCGCCTTCGACCACGCCGCCGCCAAGCACGCGGTCCAGCTCCTCAATACCGCTGGGCGTACGTGCCACATCCTGCGCTTCAATGGCGTGCAACGGTGTGACGGGCTGGGCGTTAGCCATGCCCGCATAGCCCTGTGGTGCGCTGAGGCGGTTCTTGCCGCCAGACGCCGCCTCCGGCACGCTTTCGATCAGGCTGTTCCAGGCGCCGCAGCTGGGGCACTTGCCCAGCCAGCGCGGCGAGGTGCCGCCACATTCATTGCAGGTGTAGATGGTTTTCTCTTTGGCCATGGCATGACTATATCGGCGCAGCCTGGCTGGCTGCTGCGAGCACCTGCAATGGCCGTGGAGGCATCTATCAAAAGCAGAGCGCCTAGCGCTTGTATTGACTGGTTTTCAGATACAAAAGTATCTGAAAACCTTATCAATTCAGCGCAAGCAGCTCTCTTTTTTATTTGCGTGGCGTTGCTTCTTCGTCATTCACCATGGGCACGCGTGCTGCCACTGCACACATCAGCTCATAGCCCACCGTGCCTGCGGCGGCAGCCACTTCGTCGATCGGCAGCATGGCGCCGGTCCTGGGCGACTTGCCCCACAGCACGACCTCGCTGCCCAGACCCGCGCCGGGCACGGGTGTGAGGTCTACGCACAGCATGTCCATGCTCACACGGCCCAGCAGACGCGTGCGCACGCCGTTGACCAGCACCGGCGTATCGGTGCCGCACAGGCGCGGATAGCCGTCGGCATAGCCGCAGGACACCACACCAATGTGCATGGGGCCGGTGGCGGTAAAGGTGGAGCCATAGCCCACGGTGTCACCGGCCTGCAGCTGCTGCGTGCCAATCACCTGGGCACTGAGCGTCATGGCGGGCTGCAGGTTCCAGTCCTGCGCCGTGTGCGCGGGGTAATCGGGCGAGCTGCCAAACAGCACGATGCCGGGGCGCACCCAGTCGCCGCGCAGGTGTTCGTCCGAGGCTTCCAGCAGCGATGCCGCGCTGTTGCACAGCGTGCGCTCGCCGGGCAGATCGTGCGTAGCACGCTCAAACACCGCACGCTGGTGGGCCGTGCCACGGGGACCATCGGCATCGCTGAAGTGGGTGATGAAGGAGATTTCCTCCACCTGCGTCAGCGCATTGAGGCGCGCATAGGCACTGCGAAAGCGCTCGGGCGTGAAGCCCAGGCGGTTCATGCCACTGTTCATCTTGAGGAACACGCGGTGTGGCACCTGGGTCTTGTGCGCAGCCAGCCAGTCGATCTGGCGGTCGCAGTGCACGGTGTGCCACAGGCCCAGGCGGGAGCACATCTCCAAATCGCGCGGCTCAAACACGCCTTCAATCAGCAGGATGGGGCCACGCCAGTCCATGGCGCGCAGGCGCTGTGCTTCCGCAATTTCCAGCACCGCAAAACCATCGGCGGCGCGCAGCCCGGCAAAGGCATGTTCCAGCCCGTGGCCGTAGGCATTGGCCTTGACCATGCACATCAGCTTGGCGTCCGGGGCCGCCTTGCGCACTTGCTCGAGGTTGTGACGTAACGCTTGAGGGTGGATGGTGGCAAGAATCGGACGGGGCATGTCAAAGCAATCAAAACGGGGCAGATGGCACATTCTGGCACTGCCAGCGCAGGATGTAAGCGAACTCCGCAGGCAATACTGCGTGCAGCATTGACATACAGCCGCAAATCCGGAAGATGCATTCGGTTTATGAAAGTTCGGTCCGTACACCCCGTGATATAACCGACCGTCATTTTGCCAACAGTCCCATCTTGTCCACGCACTGGCCCTTGCTGCCGTGGACATGCCCCGAATTTTCATGAAGCGCGGTTTCTACACCATCATGTCGGCGCAGTTTTTTAGCTCGCTGGCCGATAACGCACTGTTTGTGACAGCGGTTGAACTGCTACGCACCGGCGGTGCCCCAGATTGGCAAAGTGCCGCTCTGGTTCCCATGTTCGCGCTGTTTTACGTGCTGCTTGCGCCTTTTGTGGGTGCGTTTGCGGACGCGCTGCCCAAGGGGCGCGTCATGTTCATCAGCAATGCCATCAAGGTCGTGGGCTGTCTGCTCATGCTCTTTGGCCACCACCCGCTGCTGGCCTACGCCGTGGTGGGCCTGGGCGCGGCGGCCTACTCCCCCGCCAAGTACGGCATTCTGACGGAGCTGCTGCCCCCTTCCCAGCTGGTCAAGGCCAATGGCTGGATTGAGGGCCTGACCATCACCTCCATCATCCTGGGCGTGCTGCTCGGCGGTCAGCTGGTGGCACCCGCCATTGCCGGGCCACTGCTGGCTCTGGGCATTCCCGGCGTAGACAACGCCGCCGAAGCAGCCATTGGCGTGCTGATTTTTGTCTATGCACTGGCGGCCGCCTTCAACCTGCGCATCCCCCGCACCAAGGCAGCCCTGATGCCGCTGCGCCAGAACCACAGCAAGGGGCTGGTGCGCAGCACCATGGCTTTGCTACCCGACTTCTGGGACTGCAACCGCCGCCTGTGGAAGGACAAGCTGGGCCAGATCTCGCTGTCCACCACCACCCTGTTCTGGGGCGTATCCGGCAATCTGCGCTACATCGTGCTGGCATGGGCTGCGGTGGCTCTGGGCTACGGCACCACGCAGGCTTCTGCGCTGGTGGGCGTGGTCGCGATTGGCACGGCCGTAGGCGCTGTGCTGGCCTCCATGCGCATGCGCCTGCAGCACGCCACGCGCGTGATTCCCATGGGCATTGCCATGGGCCTGCTGGTGATCTGCATGAACTTCATCGGCCACCTGTGGATTGCCGTGCCATTTCTGATCGTGCTCGGCGGTCTGGGCGGCTATCTGGTCGTACCCATGAACGCACTGCTGCAGCACCGTGGCCACAGCCTCATGGGTGCCGGCCGCTCGATTGCCGTACAGAACTTCAATGAACAGGCCTGCATTCTGGGTCTGGGTCTGCTGTACAGCCTGGCCACCATGTGGGGCATGTCGGCCTATGGTGCCATCACCTGCTTTGGCCTGATGGTTGCAGCTACCATGTGGCTGATTGGCCGCTGGTACCGCTACAACTGCCGCCACCACGGCCATGAGGTACGACAGCTGCTGCAGATTGCGCGCCGCGACCATCACTGAGACTTGCCCATACCAGCCAGAACATCCACCATCTTTTCATAGCATCCGGCGCAGTCAATCTCTGCGCCGGAGCTGTTTTTGACATGCCATCAGCTCTGCCGTATCTCTGTCTGCTTTTCAACGCCATGGTCTGGGGCCTGGCCTGGTGGCCGTTTCAGACCATGCATGGGCAAGGTCTGGTTGCACCCTGGGCCACGAGCATGATTTACGGCCTGCTCTCCCTGGTCACCGTGCTGTGCATCCGCAGCAGCTGGCAGGGCTTTACCGCCCATCGCGTGCTGTGGCTGCTGGCGCTGTCTTCGGGGCTGACCAATGTGTCCTTCAACATGGCGGCATCGACGGGCGATGTGGTGCGCGTCATCCTGCTGTTCTATCTCATGCCCGCCTGGACGGTCCTGCTGGCCTGGCGTTTTCTGGGCGAGCGCCCCACGGCAGCCGGTCTGCTGCGGCTGGTGCTGGCCTTCAGCGGCATGGCACTGGTCATCGTGCCGCAAGGCGCTACCTGGCAAAGCCTGACCGCAGGCATCGGTCTGCCCGAGTATCTGGCCATCTTTGGCGGCTTTTGCTTTGCCTGCACCAATGTGATCCTGCGCCGCAGCTTTCACACGCCCAGCATGTCGCGCGTGCTGGCCATGTTTGTAGGCTGCATGGTGGTCGGCCTGATCACTGCGGGTACAGGCTATGGCCTGGGCCAGTTTCCAGCCATTCCGGCACCGAATGCGGTGTGGATCAGCTGCCTGCTGGGCATGGCGGTGCTGGTGGCCGTGGGCTCCTGGGCGCTGCAGTTTGGGGCGGCGCGCGTGCCCACCAGCACCACCTCGCTGATCATGCTCTCGGAAGTGCTGTTTGCCAGCTGCTCGGCATGGCTGCTGGGCGCTACACAGCTGACGCCGCGCATGCTGCTGGGCGGCGTCTTCATCATTGGCGGCGCGCTGCTGGCGGTGCTGCAAAAGCAGCGTTAGGCCATCTACAGATACCACAAAGCCCGTGCAGTGGGACTGCACGGGCTTTGCGATGGCTGACTCCGTTTTTACTTGGCTGGTGCGGCTTCCTGCACCACAGGCGCAGCATCTGCTGCCTTGGCCTGATGGTTGGTATACAGGCCATAAGCCACTGCAGCCACCAGCATCACTGCCGACAGCACCAGCGCCAGACTGCCGCTTTCCAGAACCGATAACAATCCTCTGTGCATAAAGAGCTCCTGTATGGGTTGTACGCCGTACAGACAGCAAATCTAGCGCAGAAGCCTTGCCTGCTCAATGCTGGCTTGCCTTTACCGCAAGGCCAGTGTCATTGTGCTGTTCTGCTCCAGATGGAAAGCCCCCATGAGGTCATGCAGGCGCGTAGCCTCGGCCTCCAGCTGAGCTGCTGCCGCCGCCACCTCATCCACCAGCGCCATGTTCTGCTGGGTCACCTGCTCCATTTGCGTGGTGGACGGTGTCACGCTGGACAGGCCACGCGCCTGCTCCTGCGAGGCGGAGGCGATGGACTGCATCAGGTCAGACACGCGCTGCACGGCCTGCACGATGTCCTGCATGGTGGCACCAGCCTGCTCCACATGCTGTGCGCCGTTGGACACACGGGCGTTGGACTCCTGAATCAGATCGCGAATCTCACGGGCCGCAGCACCGGAGCTCTGCGCGATCGACTGCATATGCTCCACCACCTGCGTCATCAGCTCTCCACCCTGGCGCGCCACACCGGTGGCATTGCTCGACAGGCTGCTGGCCATGTGTGCGGTTTCTGCGTTCTGCTGCACCGAGGTGGCCAGCTCTTCCATGCTGGAGGCCGAGTGCTCCAGCGCTGCCACCTCGGTCTCGGTGCGCTGCGCCAGATCCTGGTTGCCCCGTGCAATCGATCCAGCATTGGCATGAATGGCGTTCACAGAGGTGCGTACATCACGGAACGCTGTGTGCAGGCGCTCCAGAAAGCGGTTGAGCTGCTCACACATGCGGCCAATTTCTGCCTTGTCCGTCGTCTGCAGGCGCGTGGCCAGGTTCAGCTGTGCCTGCACACGCGCTGCCACGGACTGCAACTGTGCAGGCAGCTCATAGCGCTGCACGCGCTCCTGCTGGTCGGCACTGGTCAGGGCCGACTGCAGCAGCACCACCACCATCAGCACGGTCACGCACAGCGCAAGAGCCGCCGCCAGAAAGAAGCGGCTGCGCAAAGACCAGGACTGCCATCCCCCCCGGCCAGGCACAGGACCTGCCGTCTGCATACTGCTTGTCCACCCCATAACCACCCTTGCAGAACGTATCAATCTGTATCTACAAGAAATTCTAGGGAGACCCGGCGGCCAGCTGTCGCCTGTGTTTGCGGCATGAAGACTTCGCCAAATACGAGTAAATGCCAGGCCTTTGCAACAGCAAGAGTGAGCACCAACAAGCAGGCATTGACACCGCAATTTCTTGATACACATCAAGAAAGAACAGCCCCATTCCGCCTGTGCGACACTGCGCTTTTGTCGCTTTCCCAGAAAAGACGCCGCCATGCCCAGCTTCTACGATTTCCAGGCCACCTCCATCGACGGACAGACCGTGCCCCTGTCGCAATACCGTGGGCAGGTCGTGCTGGTGGTCAACACCGCCAGTGCCTGTGGCTTCACCCCGCAGCTGCAAGGCCTGCAGGAACTGCACACCCGCTATGCCAGTCAGGGGCTGGTGATTCTGGGCTTTCCCTGCAACCAGTTTGGCCAGCAGGACAAGGGCAGCAACAGCGAAATTGCCAGCTTCTGCCAGCGCAACTATGGTGTGGAGTTTGCAATGATGGCCAAGGTCGATGTCAACGGCAGCAGCGCCCATCCGCTGTTCACCTGGCTCAAGGCGCAAGCGCCGGGTGTGCTGGGCACGCAAATGATCAAGTGGAACTTCACCAAGTTTCTGGTCGGCCGCAGCGGCCAGGTGCTGCACCGCTACGCTCCTACCGACAAACCGCAAAGCATGGCTGCAGACATTGAAGCTGCACTGCAGCAGCAGGCATAAAAAAGGAGCCTTGCAGGCTCCTCTTCAGCATGCTTCTGGCTTATGCCGCACGCAGCTGCTTGGCACGCTGCAGCTGGCGAATCACCAGGCGTGCATCCATGCCATACATGTCGGCAAAGGCACGCACATCGCCCGAACCGCTGGCCACATAGGCGCGCTCCACGGCTTCGGCCTTGGCATCTTGCTCGGCCACTTCGTTCAGCGCTTCTTCCAGCGCCGTCTGGGTGGCCGCATCACGCACCTGCACCACAGCCATATAGGCTTCGCGGCTCAGGCCAGATCGCACAAAGGCCTGACCAATGCGGTGACGCAGCTTGGCCTGCAGATCTTCGCCATCGCGCGGCTTCTTGCGCTTGAACACCCCCACCACGGCGTGAAACACGTGCTCGGGCGCAATGGGCTCGACCTCATTGCCCTGCAGGTCATAACGCGCCGTGCCATTGGCCACGGCCAGCAGGTAGCGCGTAGAGCGTGTGTGGATGGCCAGCGCTTCCTTGAGCCCGGCCTTGTCCAGCACTTCGCCATGTGCGGCCAGCAGGTCCTGGTAGATGCCGCGCTTCAGGGGCAGTGCATTGGCGCCAAACAGCGCTGGATAGAGCTGCGCCAGCTGTGCCAGCACAGGGTGCACTTCACGTACGGGACGCGAAGCCGCAGGCGTTGCAGGCTTGCGAGGATGGCTGCCGCGGCGCGGCTGACGACGCGTTGGCTCGGCAGCTGCAGGCGCAGCATGTTCAACGGAAGAGGACACAGTTTCGGTCATGGGCAGGACGCCATTGCAAAAATCAAACCCGCGATGATGCCAGCATTGCGGGCCAAGTGTGAAGCCCGGGCTCGTTCACACCATGCGCGGCATTGGCTCCGCACCCAGGCAAATGCAGGCAAAGCGCCTGTTCATGCGGCTTTGCGCAGCGCGTCATCCAGCACTTCCACCCAGTGGCGTACCGGGATATCCGTGCCACTTTGCAGGTGGACGATGCAGCCAATATTGGCCGAAAGAATCGCTGCAGGCTGTACCGCCACCTCCTGCAGCGCCCGCAGCTTGCGCTCGCGCAGCGTATGGGCTATCTCTGGCTGCAGGACCGAGTATGTGCCTGCCGAGCCACAGCACAGGTGCGACTCGGTGCGTGCAGTGACGAGCTGAAAGCCCAGCTGGCGCAGACCAGCCTCCACCGTGCCCTTGAGCTTTTGCCCATGCTGCAGCGTGCAGGGCGGGTGGTAGGCCATGGGCTGGCTGTCTACCTGCAATTTGCCCTCCAGCTGCTCGACCAGTTCAGGCAGCAGGGCTGGCAGCAGTTCGCTCAAGTCTCTGGTCAGCACGCTGATGCGTGCTGCCTTGTCTGCGTACGCAGGCTCATGGCGCAGGATGTGCGCCCAGTCCTTGATCATCACGCCGCAGCCCGAGGCATTGCTCACAATGGCTTCCACCTCGCCCGCCTCCACCGCTGGCCACCAGGCATCGATATGGGCGCGGATCTGCACCTTGGCCCCGTCCTGGTCATTGAGGTGGAACTTCACCGCCCCACAGCACTGGCTGCCTTGCACCACCACGCTCTGGATGCCCACGGCATCGAGCACACGTGCTGTGGCGTAGTTGATATTGGGCAGCATGGCAGGCTGCACGCAGCCCAGATGCAGCAGCACCTTGCGGGCGTGCTCGCGCGTGGGCCACACACCATGCTCCGTCTTTGGCGGCACCTTGGCGCGAATGTGCGCGGGCAGCAGGCTGCGCACCTGCTGGCCCAGCTTCATGGCTGGAGCAAACAGGGGCGATGTCAGGCCTTCTTTCAGGGCCCAGCGCTGGAGGCGTTCGCCCATGGGGCGCGGCACCTGTGCCTCCACCACTTTGCGACCAATGTCCACCAGATGCCCGTACTGCACACCGCTGGGGCAAGTGGATTCGCAGTTGCGGCAAGTCAGGCAGCGGTCCAGGTGCTGCTGCGTGGCACGCGTTGGTGCTGCACCTTCCAGCACCTGCTTGATCAGGTAGATACGGCCACGCGGTCCGTCCAGCTCATCGCCCAGCGTCTGGTAGGTCGGGCAGGTAGCGGTGCAGAAGCCACAGTGCACACATTTGCGCAGAATGGCTTCGGCCTCCTGCCCTTCAGGCGTATCACGGTAAACCGGCGCGAGCTTAGTTTGCATGGGCTTGTCTCGTTATCGTTTTAGGTTGCACGGGAAGCAAAGTAATGCCGCAGCTTGCGGCCATCCGCCCACAGTGGCGGCAGGGAAACCAGCATCAGCAGCAAGGCCAGCGGCACCACACAGACAAAGCCCCATTGCTTGAAGCCCAGCGCCCCGGCAATACCGCCCACAAAAAACATGCCCAGCAGTCCGGAAAAAAGGCGTACTTTGGACCAGTTGGCCCGCACCTTCTGCTGCTGCACGCCTGCCAGCCGGTTCCAGAACAGCATCTTGCCCAGCTCAATGCCCAGATCCGTCACCACGCCCGTCATGTGCGTGGTGCGGATGGTGGCGTTGGACATCTTGGTCAGCGTGGCGTTCTGCACGCCCATCATGAAGGACAGCAGCAGCACCGTCATGGGCACGGCGAACAGCGTCTTCCAGTTCATGGTGACAGAGCCCACCAGACCGAAGAGCAGCATGAGCAAAGCCACCAGCAGCAGCGGCAGAGCATAGGTGCTGCGCAGGCCCAGCAGCCGCGCCCAATTGACCAGCATGGCCGAGACTGCGGCCCCAGCGGTGAACGCCAGCAGCGCCCCCAGCGCGGCCAGCACCAGCGCGGTATTGCCCAGCACCAGATGGTCCGCCAGCATGGACATGAAACCCGTCATGTGCGAGGTGTACAGCTCCAGCACCGTAAAGCCCCCCGCATTGATGGCTCCGGCGTTGAACGCCATCAGATAGCCCAGCGCCCGGTTGGTGGAGCTGGTACGGTGAAAATCTGCCAGGTGACGCAACCTTCGCATAGCGGTCTATGTCACTCCACCGTTCGGCCGGGGTTGAAGATACCGGCAGGGTCAAATGCCTGTTTGAGCTGCGCATGGATGCGCTGCAGAGCTGCGTTTTTCACGTCAAATAGGGGCTCAGCGCTCATCTGGTCTGCAATTTCTGCTCTGAAAAGCGTTGCGCTCCCACCCACTGACTGCGCCCAAGCCTTGAGCTGCGGCCCCATGCTGCGCGGAGCATGCACCCAGCGCAGCGCCCCATGCCACTCCACCAGCGGCGGTGCAATCCCTGCTGGCAGGGGCTGCACGGGCGCCGTTGGCGGCACAGACAGGCGCCACAGGCAGTCGCCCAGCCGTGGCTGCTGAAACCAGGGCAGCTGCTGTTCGCGGCACGCTATCCAGTCGATAGCTGCCTGCGCAGATTCCATGCGCTCTCCACCTATTTTCTGGCATGCAGCTTCCACGGCTGCAGCAGCACCACGCAAGCGCACATACAGCATGCCTGCAGCGCCCTCTTCCAGCCAGCGGCTGGCGTTCAGTGGCAAGGGCTGGCCACCCCACTGGTTCAGGCGCTGCAGGGCATCGGCCTGGCTGATACCCGCAAAGCGCAGTGTGGCTTCGGCAGGCGCTACGGGCAGCACCTTGAGGCTGACTTCGGTGATCACCCCCAGCGTGCCCCAGCTGCCTGCCATCAGACGCGAGACGTCATAGCCCGCCACATTCTTCATCACGGTGCCGCCAAAGCGCAGCAGCTCTGCCTTGCCGTTGATGATCTCCACACCCAGCACAAAGTCACGCACCGCGCCCACGCCGGCACGTGCCGGGCCACTCCAGCCAGCGGCCACCATGCCGCCCACGGTTGCCACATCGCCTTGCGCCGTCGCAAAGTGTGGTGGCTCAAACGCCAGGCACTGTCCACGCTCAGCCAGCGCGGCTTCCAGTTCATGCAAGGGTGTGCCTGCACGCACGGTGACCACCAGCTCACTCGGTTCATAGCTGACGATGCCTTGCAGCGCACGCATATCCAGCACATCGCCCTGCAGGCGCATGCCATGAAAGTCTTTGCTGCCGCCACCGCGAATCCGCAGGGGGGCAGCATCGCCAACAGCAGCGCGTACGCGCTCAAGCATCTGGTGAAGGGAGGAATCCATGGCGCTCAATCCTACTTGTCTCTGGCAATTGGAGGGTGTGTGTCGTTGTGATTTTTTTGAATGGTACTTGTGAAAACCAAGCCCGCCCTTCCATGTCGCACTGCCTGACAGCAGTGTGCAGGCATAAAAAAAGCCGCCCCGAAGGGCGGCCACACTACACGTAGATGGGAACAGAGATTCCAGACCGTCTTTTAACGGTTGTAGGCAGATTCGCCGTGGGTGGTGATGTCCAGACCTTCGCGCTCTGCATCTTCGGAGACACGCAGACCCACCAGAATGTCGGCCACCTTGTAGCAGATGAAGGAGACCACACCGCACCAGACGATGGTGATGATCACGCTCTTGAACTGCACCCAGACTTGAGAGGCCATGTTGTAGCCCTCGGGCTCGACACCACCCAGGCTGGCAGCGCAGAACACACCGGTCAGGATGGCGCCCAGGATGCCGCCCACGCCGTGCACGCCGAACACGTCGCACACGTCGTCCACCTTCAGCATGCGCTTCAGGCCAGACACACCCCACAGGCACAGAGGGCCAGCGATCAGACCCATGACGATGGAACCCATGGGGCCCACAAAGCCAGCTGCGGGAGTGATGGTCACCAGGCCGCCCACGGAACCGGAGACCACGCCCAGCATGGAAGCCTTGCCCTTGTGCAGGGTCTCAGCCACCATCCACGCCACAGCAGCAGCGCCCGTTGCCAGGATGGTGTTGATGAAGGCCAGACCAGCGCCGCCGTTGGCAGCACCTGCGGAACCGGCGTTAAAGCCGAACCAGCCCACCCACAGCAGGGCACCACCGACCATGGTCAGGGTCAGGCTGTGTGGAGGCAGGGCTTCCTTGCCAAAGCCCAGGCGCTTGCCCACCATGTAGGCACCCACCAGACCGGCCACAGCAGCGTTGATGTGCACCACGGTACCACCGGCAAAGTCCAGCGCACCGTCTTCTGCCATCAGGCCACCGCCCCACACCATGTGGGCCATGGGGATGTAGCTGAAGGTGAACCACAGCACGGAGAAGATCATCACGGCCGAGAACTTGGTACGCTCTGCAAAGGCACCCACGATCAGCGCCACGGTAATGGCAGCAAAAGTGGACTGGAAGGCCACGAAGACGAACTCAGGAATCGTGCTCAGCGCAGACGATACGGTGTCAGGCGTGATGCCAGACAGGAACAGCTTGCTGAAGTCACCGTAGAACTTGCCTTCGCCACCGAAGGTCAGCGAGAAGCCGTAGACGGCCCACAGTACGGTGATCAGCGAGAAGATGGTGAACACCTGTGCCAGCACGGACAGCATGTTCTTGGAGCGCACCAGGCCGCCGTAGAACAGTGCCAGGCCGGGGATGATCATCAGAATCACCAGCATGGTGGAGGTCAGCATCCAGGCGGTGTCGCCGGAATCGATCGTGGCAGCAGCAGTTTCTACCGCCGAAGTCACCTGTGCAGCGGCCTCAACCACAGGTGCAGCTTCTTGGGCCAGAGCACCTGTGGCGGCGCCCAGCAGGCCCAGGCCAACAGACAGTGCAGGAAGCATTTTCTTCATGTCAGTCTCTCGCATAAATGGTTGCTTTACAGGGCGTCCTTGCCGGTTTCACCGGTGCGAATACGCACGACCTGTTCGAGGTCGAAAACAAAAATCTTGCCGTCGCCGATCTTTCCGGTGCGGGCCGCACCTTCGATGGCTTCGATCACCTGCTCCAGAATGGCGTCATCCACGGCGGCTTCCAGCTTCACCTTGGGCAGGAAATCCACCACGTACTCCGCGCCGCGATACAGCTCGGTATGGCCTTTCTGACGACCAAAGCCTTTCACTTCGGTCACTGTGATGCCCTGTACGCCAAGCTGCGAGAGTGCTTCGCGCACCTCGTCGAGCTTGAAGGGCTTGATGATGGCTGACACCATTTTCATGAGACGTTCCTCCGGGATGCGGGCAGTTGTAAAAAGTGTTGTGACAAGCCCTTTAAGCAGGGAGCGTGCCAACCAGCGGACTTGCCTGTGCAGGCTGCGCCCAACACCATGAGGGCTACCGTTTGTCCCCAGTAACGCACCAAAGCAGTGCACCACGGATGTGCCAGCACGGCACCACCACCGCACCGATTTAGGGAGGAAAAGTCGCTATGTCTCTGGCGTGTGTACAAAGCCGCGCCTTGATGGGTCTGCAGGCCCCGCAGGTCACTGTGGAAGTGCATCTGGCCAATGGATTGCCAGCCCTCAACCTGGTCGGCCTGGCCGACCTGGAAGTGCGCGAAGCCCGAGAGCGCGTGCGCTGTGCGATTGCCAACAGCGGCCTGGAATACCCCGGCAACAAGCGCATCACGGTGAACCTGGCCCCCGCCGACCTACCCAAGGATTCCGGCCGCTTTGACCTGCCGATTGCGCTGGGCATCCTTGCCGCCAGCGGCCAGATTGATGCACGCAAGCTCCAGGGCTGGGAATTTGCCGGAGAGCTGTCG
>ERZ1034878.835-NODE-835-length-12753-cov-13.496456_pt1 | contig 12753 bp, 11 predicted proteins | sample MGYA00520593_ERZ1034878 | MGnify/ENA primary metagenome ERZ1034878 (study PRJEB33766, sample SAMN09781724) | gut metagenome | biome: gut microbiome | host: Homo sapiens | place: Madagascar | study: EMG produced TPA metagenomics assembly of the PRJNA485056 data...
TGAATTTTTTATTCATTTGTTTTAACATTATGTTACGTGCGTCGGTTTATTTGTGGAAAGCCGATTTTAAGGAATTCAAATATAAGTACGAAATATAAAATTATAAAGGAATAGTGAAATGAACCCTATTATTGACGAATTAGAAAAATCTTATTTGAAAGAAACAACACCGGAAGCTAACCCTGGTGATACAGTAAAAGTTTTTGTTAGAATCGTTGAAGGTAACAAAGAAAGAATTCAGGCTTTCGAAGGTACTGTTATTAAAAAACACGGTTCTGGTGTAAACAAAACTATCACTGTTAGAAAAGTATTCCAAGGTGTTGGTGTTGAACGTGTATTCTTACTAAACTCTCCAAGAATTGACAAAATCACAGTTCTTAGAAAAGGTGATGTAAGACGTTCTAAACTTTACTACTTGAGAGAACGTTCAGGTAAAGCAACTCGTATCAAGGAAAAAATTGAAAAAAGATAAGCTTCACATACACTGGTATCCCGGTCATATTGCTAAGGCCGAAAGGAAGCTGAAAGAACAGCTTTCTCTTGTTGATGCCGTTATTGAAGTTATTGATGCGAGACTGCCGTTTTCAAGCAGTTATGATAATATTACGAGGCTTTTAGGTGAAAAGCCTCGTTTAATTTTGCTAAACAAATCCGATTTAACAAATCCAACAGAGCTCAAGACTTTTATTAGCATTCTTAAAGAAAAGACGGGGTTTCCTGTCGTGAGTTCTGATGCCAAAAATTCTAAAGACTTGAATTTTATCGTGAAAAAAGCTGTCGAACTTTCAGAACCAAGAATTCAAGCCTTGATGAAAAAAGGGCTTTTGCGCAGACCGGCAAGGGTAATGGTTGTAGGAATGCCAAATGTCGGTAAATCAAGTATTATCAACAAACTCACAAAATCTTCTAAAACAAAAATCGGTGCAAAAGCCGGTGTAACTCGTCAACAACAATGGGTTCGAATTAATCCGCAACTGGATTTGCTTGATACTCCTGGGATTATCCCTATGAAACAAGAAGACCAAGAAAGAGCAAAAAAATTAGCTTTTGTAAACGCGGTTTCTGAAAATGCATATTCAAATGAAGCAGTAGCAAATGAACTTTTAAAACTTCTTGAACACAAGTATGCAGAACAAGTTAAGAAATACTACAAGTGCGAAGAATTAAACCTTAAAAGCATCGCAAGTGCTAGAAATTGGATTATTGCAGGTGGGAGTCCAGATATTGAACGAACTGCGGTTTATCTGTTGAGAGATTTTCGAGAAGGCAAAATTGGTAAATTCATTTTAGACGAAATAGAATAGGGTAAACATTTTGACTATTACGCAAAAAAAACAAGAAATAAAATCGAAAAAACTTTTCGATTACGATTTGAGCTTACAAAAAACAATTATCGGTACAGATGAAGCCGGACGTGGTTGTGGTGCCGGCGGAGTTTTCGCAGCTGCCGTGTACTTTAACAATTTAACCAAAGATTTAATACACGAACTTGCAATTTTGAACGACAGTAAAAAATTATCAAAAAAACATAGAGAAGAAATTTTTGACATAATACAAAATAACACAATAAATTCAGTCATTTGTATCGAAGTTGAAGAGATTGAACGAATTAATATTCTTAATGCGTCTTTAAAGGCGATGAATTTAGCTTGCAGCAACGTAATAAACCAAATTAATACAACAGAAGAAGATTTGCTGGTTTTGGTTGATGGAAACAGGCTAATAAGACAATTTGATTACCCACAACAACCGATTATAAAAGGGGACGGAACGTCAGCATCAATTGCTGCCGCAAGTATTTTAGCAAAAGTTAGCCGTGATCGATATATGGACAAACTTAACGAGGAATTTCCTCAATACAAATGGTCAGATAACGCCGGTTACTTAACCAAAGAGCACATGTCATTAATTGATAAATACGGAGTCTCTCCATACCACCGTCCATCATATTTAAGAAAACATTTTGCAAAACAAGAGCAAATGAGTTTGTTTTAGGCTCTTTAAAATATTTAATGCGAAAACATTCTCTCTACAACCAGATTTCTAATTAATTTAATCCAAGAAACATTTTCAATCGTTTCTTTAGTTTTTAATGAATACAATTATATCTTATGCACTAATAATGCCAATTACCCATAATAATCGCACTATCTGTTATAACCGAACTACTTGTATTTTAACACTCGGTTTGGGAAGAAAGAACAGTAGGTTTGATAATTGGTAGGTATTGGTAATTGAAAATTACCGAGACAATTATTTAGAAGATGCGGTAAATTAAAATTTACCACATCCTACACACTACACAACTAATTTAAGTATCAAGAAGTGTTAAGAAGTGTTAAGAAATTAGTCAATTTTTGCAAAGGAAAAGACTTTATATTGATATAGGGGAATTAATTAGGATAATATGGTATCACAATTATTTGTAAAAAATATTGGAAAAGTTTTAAAACCTTGGTATAAACAAATTAAAGCATATTCTGATTTGCCATCAGGAATACATACATATGATGTGGTTAAAGGTTTTTCTGATAAAAAGGGTATTTTTGAGATTTTATCATATAAAAATAAAGATGGGAAACTTCTTCAACGGGTAATCAAATATGCAGATAAAGAAGAAGTAATAACTAAAAATTATACTTATGACAATTATTTTACTCGCATTAATACAAGAACAACAAAAGCAGGGGCTTTGAAAAAAAATGAATATAAAACATTGTGCAAATATAATGATGGGAGTCTTGTTGAATTGACAGAAGAAATTGGAGCGGTTTCTTCTCTTGATAAACAAATGGCAAGATATTTAAGACCAAAAGAAGCACCACGCATAATAAATGTAGAAGATCCATGGGGAAATCCTAAATTCACTTCGCCAAAATGTTCTGTTGGTAGAATGACATTTCTTAAAGATCGACAATATTTGCCAACGGTAATTAGTAACTTTTCAAAAGAAAGAACAAATGAAAGAATAACAAGTATTGAAAAAGTACTTGCAAATAGAAATAATCTTCCTGTAGAGCGTACAGCAACTCAAAGAGTTAGTCAGCAATTATTAAATCCTCAAGCAAAAATAAATAGGGATACATATTACGGTGTATGTTGTTACAATGGAAAAGTAAAAATTTGGGATGAATTATATAAAACACGTGAGTTATACGAAACAATGGGGCATGAATTTAATCATTCCAAATGGTTTAAATTTATGAACAATACACAAAATGGCAATACTGTAGGAATGGGAAGGAAAAATGTTTTTACAGCAAGAAAATTAAATAATGAAGAATTAATAATACAAAGTATTCCCTATGAAGAGCAAAGCATGGAACGTTTAGCTTTTAACGAAGAAACTAAAATTGCACAAAAATTTGATGATATGTTTGACAAAATTGTTAGATTTTTTGAAAGATAACAATTTATAGGGTGAGAAAAATGAAATATTCCCACCTTATTTAATTATTCACTCCCTCAAAATCCCCAAAATCAACTTTCTATGGACTTGGCTCAAATTCCCTCTCCAAGGGGGAGGGGGAGGGTGGAGCTAATCTTTAATAGAATTTATAGTCCATTAAAAGTCCGTTTTCGTCCAGTTTGAAATTTATTTTTCGACTCACTTCAAGCCGCTATGATTCAATATTGTTAGGCTGAAAGCGTAACCTACATTTTATTTGCTTCCGACCAAACTGGACAATAAAATACACTACTCGATAAAATAGAATGTATATAGACGCAAAAAAAATTTTTTATAAAATAAAAAGCCGATGAACTAATGTCCATCGGCTTTTTATGGAGCGGGAGACGAGGCTCGAACTCGCGACATCTTCCTTGGCAAGGAAGCATTCTACCACTGAATTACCCCCGCATTGGGTACCTTTTTATTATTACATGAAAGATTTTTTTTTGCAAGTCTTTTTTTTTATTTTGTCAATAAATTTTTATTATTAATTGCAAGAGAATATTGATAGATTATACTCTTTACGATAATCTTACCATCACATCTTCCGTATTTGGAATCTTCACTAATCGTTCATCAACAACTGCGACCTCTACCCTTGGTGAGGTTATAATAAGTCTTTACGCAGCCTGTTCCTCTTTCTCGTTACTGTCCAAAGAACGAATATCTATCTTCAATCGCCCTTCAAACTGTTTGTTCAAAATATTTACCAACTCATTTGAACTAGATACCCAAAACATTGATGAAACAAGAACTTTCACTTCACCCGACATGTCTTTCATCTTGAATGTCACAGGATCTGAGCCCGGGAATTTACACAAAATATTTTTCATAAAGACAATTTCTTCAAACTTGAAATCGTCCAACAATGTAATCGTAAAGATATTTGAATTATCCACAGTCTTAACGCTTTCCACCAAAAGAGTCGGCGGCTCGTCGTCAGAACGTCTGCTTACCTTTCCTGAAATAATTACTCTTTGTTCATTTTGCAAATAATCGCCGTATTCTTGAATTGTTCTATTAAACGCGATAACCTCAATTTTTCCGGACAAATCCTCTACCGAAACAAATCTTATAAATTTTGTCGGATCTTTCTTTGTCGGAATTTGTTTTACAGCAGTAATAAGTCCGCAAATAGTGACAATTTTGTCATTCGGCTGTTCAGGAATTTCCGTAATCTTATGCGTCATCAAGAACGGCAACTTACTCCTTATCGTCGACAATGGGTGACTTGTTACATAAAATCCCAAAAATTCTTTTTCAAAATTTTGTATAGTTCTTGCGTCGTACTCCTCATCAGAACCCGAAAGTTGGAATTTTGCTTCCTCAATAGCTGAGGTATCACCGAGCATGTCAAACAAACTTCCCTGACCTGATTCTTTTGCCTTAGACTCTTTTGTAGCAGTTGACGTAATATATTCGATATTATCCCAAAGCTGTTTACGGCTTTTTTCAATAGTTGCAAAGGCACCCGCTTTAATCAAACCTTCAAGAGTTTTTTTATTTGAACATTTTGTATCAAGACGCTTAATATAATCGTAAATCGATTTATAATCGCCATTTGCTTCACGTTCTTTGATAATTTCTTCAATAATTGCCTCACCGACTTGCTTAATAGATGCCAAGCCAAAACGAATGTTTTTGCCGTCCGGTGCATATTCCAAAAATGATTTATTAATATCAGGCGGAAGAACCTTAATACCATATTTCAAAGCTTCTTCAATATAAGCCTGAGTTTTTTCCTGATCTCCCGCAACACTGGATAGCAACGCTGACAAGTATTCAACTGGATAATGGCATTTCAAATAAGCTGTCTGGTAAGATACAAACGCATAAGCTGATGAGTGAGCTCGGTTGAAACAGTATGCAGCGAAGTTTTGGATTTGGTTAAACAATTTTTTCGCATCTTCGGCCTTCATACCGTATTTTGCAGAACCTTCGATAAGTTTACCTTCCTGAGCTGCCATCGCTTCCGGATCTTTGTGCCCCATCATACGACGAACCTGATCGGCTTGACCAAGCGAATAATCCGCCATAACTTGGAAGATCTGCATAATCTGTTCCTGATAAACCATTGTCCCGTAAGTATCTTTAAGGATTGGTTCCAATCTCGGGTGTGCATAAGTAATTGCCTGACGACCATGTTTTCTTTCTACGAAATCGTCAACCATGCCGGATCCCAACGGTCCAGGACGGAACAAGGCAACCAAGGCACCCAAATCTTCAAAAACGTCGGGCTGCAATTTCTTAACCAAACTTGTCATACCGGAAGATTCAAGCTGGAATACTCCAACAGTTTCACCTCGAACAAGCATATCATAAGTCGGTTTGTCATCTAGCGGAATATGATTAATATCAACATCAATTCCCTGACATTTTTTAATCAGTTTGACCGTCTTGTGTATCATCGTCAAGTTACGCAAGCCCAAAAAGTCCATCTTCAAAAGTTTCATCTTTTCCAAGATTTCTCTGTGGTACTGCGTAATAATAATTCCATCTTTGGAAGGCTGAACCGGAACAATTTGGTCTAACGGTTTATATGAGATGATAACCCCTGCTGCGTGCATACCAATGCCACATTTTATGCCCTCAACGCATTTCGCTGTGTCAATTACTCGCTTAATCTCAGGATCTTCATCATAAAGTTTTTTAAGCTCAGAGCCCTCAATCATTGAGCCCGAAATCGTATCTTCAATCAACGAAGCGGTCTTATTACTTTTTGCATATTCCATTCCAAATACGCGCGCAACACTTTTGAAAGCGTTTCTTGCAGCAAGCGTACTGAATGTAATAATCTGACAAACCTTGTCGGCACCGTATTTATCAACTACGTAATCGATTACCTCGCCACGTTTTTCAATACAAAAGTCGGTATCAATATCGGGCATACTGAAACGTTCTGGATTCAAAAATCTTTCGAACAACAGGTGGTGACGAATAGGGTCAAGATCTGTAATATCAAGTGCATAAGCTACAACTGACCCCGCAGCCGAACCTCTACCGGGACCAACCGGAATATCATGGGTTTTGGCAAAGTGGATAAAGTCCCAAGTAATCAAGAAATATGCCGAAAAGCCCATCTTTTCGATAATTCCAAGTTCATATTTTACACGTTCTTTGAGCTCGTCATTAATATTTTCTTCGCCATATTTTCTTTTCAAACCTTGCATAACAAGTTCTTCCAAATAAGAATCTGTCGTATGGTTAGGCGGAACTTTAAAATCCGGTAACGGTGCTTCCCACTTAATTGTAACGTGACACTGCTCTGCAATATCCACAGTGTTTTTCACACACTGATCGAATGTTTCAGAATCCAACCACTTGAACGCATCACGCATCTCAGAAACTGTTTTTACATAAAACTCATTATTTGGGAAATGAAAACGATTCTCTTCATCTTTCATTGACTGAGTCTGCATACATAATAACGTATCATGCCAGTCAGCGTCCTCTTTTTTCAAATAGTGAGAGTCGTTTGTGATAATCATTTTGATATCAAGTTCTTTTGCAATTCTAATTAAATCAGGGTTTGTACGTTTTTGTTCTTCCAAACCATGATCTTGAAGCTCGATATAATAATCATCTCCAAACAAATCTTTATAACGTTTTGCAACCGCCTTAGCACCCTCATAATCACCTTTAATAAGGTGTTGCAAAACTTCGCCACCCAAACAAGCCGAACAACAAATCAAACCTTCATGACGCTCTTTTAGTAGCTCAAAATTGATACGAGGTTTCATATAAAACCCCTTGCAAGCTGCATCAGATGCAAGTTTTACCATATTCATATAGCCAGTATTATTTTTGGCTAAAAGAATAAGGTGATATCTCGGGTTGTTGTGTGCGTCACGCTCATCAAGCGGTCCTGAATGGACATAAAATTCACAACCTATAATCGGCTTAATTCCGGCAGCTTTGGCCTCTAAGTATAAATCCAAAGCACCATACATAACACCATGGTCTGTAATCGCAACGGCCGGCATGTTATTTTCTTTTGCAAAATTACATAGGTCTTTAAGCTTTATAGCCCCGTCTAACAGAGAGAATTCACTGTGCAAGTGCAACGGTACAAATTGAGTATTTTCGTCCATAAGTAAATTTTATCACAACATAATATAAAAATTAAATTGAATGTTAATTTATTTTACCATTTCCCATACTGTTTAAAATTTGTATTATTTTCTTTTTCATTCAAAAGAATTGTTCTCGGCAATTTTCCGCCTTTTTCCGCAATAGAAGCATATTCATCGCTCAGTCTTAGTACTCCGTTTTTTGACACCAACGTCAAGCAAAACACGTCATAACCCCATTTATTAGGACCTTTTGCACCATTTACATCAATAAAGATTAAATCATTATAAAAAAAAGGTCTAACATCACTGTCTGAAAACATCACAACTGCACCATCAGGCAAAAGATAAAAATTTGAATCATACATCAACGCAGAATAATAATCAATGGAACCATTTGGCGTTACAACACCGTCTGCTTTAGCCTTTGACATAGACGTAAATCCGGAATATTTACTAATAGGGGTTAATTTTAAATTAGAAATCAATTCATTTTTCAATGCAACACAATCAGAATTGTTCCCGGAATAATTATCAACCAGGTTACCTTGATATATTACTTTTATAACAGTAACATAACATTCTGAAAGGTTGTTATTTAGCTGTATATAGTTTATCGCATTATTTAAGACTGAATATTGTTTTTTGAATGCAACTTCAAAATTCTTCATCTGATATTTTTGTATAAGAGAAGGAATTGTAAGTGCTGCAACAATACCGATGATGCCAAGGGTGATTAGAACTTCAGCCAAGGTAAAGGCGACTCGACGATACTTGTCGCAGTGGGCTACGTGCGTAGCACCCTCAGCGAGAGTAAATGCGGATTTTTTAGCTGCTTCTCCAGCCCAACATACTATATCACGTTCTACGCCGCTATTGCCCCCCCCCCGAAGGCTCTTCTAAAATTAAACTTTTTCATATCTGTGCTCCTTATTCTTACATCTTATTCTTATTAAACCAATTGATAAATTTGTCCAAAAATCCCTCGTCCTCTTGAACATCAGAGTTTTTCAATTTTTCCAATTTATGTTGGATTTTTGAATATTCTGGACTTCCTTTACCGATTTCCAAGAATTTTTCATAACATTCAATTGCATTAGGTTTGTTTCTTAATTTTTCATAAGCTTCGCCAAGCTTTTTAACAGTCAAGGCATTTCGTTTATCCAAATGGTAAAGCTTCAACAAATATTCAGCCTGCATTCTGTAATCACCAATACTTTCTCTGAATTCTGCTAATTTTTCCAAAGATTTTTTATCGGTTTCATCTAATTTTGCAATTCTTTCGTAAAACTCCATTGCATGGTTTTTGTCATTCGACTCTTCCAAAAGCATCGCAAGTGTATTCAACAATTCCAAATCATCATTTTTCAATTGGTAAGCATTCAAATACTCGTTAATTGCAACATCTTTATTTCCTCGAACAATATTGTATTTACCCCAGTTGATATGCGCGTTGTAATCATCATTTTTTTCTTCAAAAATTAATGCACGCATTTGATACGTCAACGGAGAATTTTTCTCCAACTCATCAAATTTGTTTACACATTCAAGAGCTTTGTCATAATCACCATTCATATAGTAATACTGTGCTTTCAATGAATGGAATTGTGCAATATGTCCGTACTGGTCTTCCATTTGTTCAAGTTTTTCAATCGCATCAGACTTTTTACCCATATCCAAAAGGCATTTAACCTTTGTCAATTCATCTGATGTGATTTCAATTGCTTTTTCAGGATTTCCGTTTTTCAACAATAAATCTGATAACATTTCACGAACATTTGTTGTGTCAAAACCTGATTTTCTCGCTCTATCAAGAACTTCAATCGCACTTGGCATTGCATCTTCTTTCAAATACAAATTTGCAAGTCTTACATAAACATCTTCGTGCGTACCTTCGTGGTCGATAACTTTCAAATACTCATCAATAGCTTTTACGTTATTGCCTGTTTGCTCATAAAGAGTTCCGAGCACAAACCTTGCAGAAAGCATACTATTGTCGTCCTGAGCACAATTTACAGCTTTTTTATAATCATTTATAGCATGTTCAAGTTGGTGTTCAACTGAGTGCATATTGCCCCTGTACACATAATATTTGTACCTGTCGGTTGTCACATAAATATCCATCAACTGCTCGTATGCAAGTACATTTGTCGCATCAGATTCCAAAATTTTTGTGTAATATTCAGCTGCTTCTTCCTTGTTTTCCAAAAGCATTGAAAGGTGTCCCAAACGCTCCAAAATACTCAAATCTTTCGGATTACGTTCATGAAGTTTTTTGTACTCTTCATAAGCCTGTGTATATTGTTCGTTTTCTTCGTATTGTTCTGCCAATTGTAAACTCATTTGGAACTCCTTAATTTTCTGCCTTTCCTTAATTATATATGAAAAATGTGAATATCAATAATCATCTGGGCTAATTAAATTTGTTTTGTGCCTTTTGAATTCCATTTTCAAGATAAAATTCAATCGCTTCATCAGCCTTTTTCAAAACTTCTTTCAACTCTTCCAATTGTTCTTTTGGAAAATTTTGAAGAACATAGTTTTCTGACGGAATATTAGGCTGCGGACCAATACCGATTTTTAACCTATCAAATTCTTTTGTTCCGACATGCTTAATAATTGATTTAATTCCGTTATGTCCGCCATCAGAACCGTTTGCCCTAAATCGCATTCTACCTAAATCAAGTGCGATATCATCGTAAACAATAAGCAAATCTTTCACATCAATCTTGTAATAATCCATAACCGCTCTGACTGCTTCGCCCGACAAATTCATAAAAGTCGTCGGCTTTATATAGATTATGTCACCAGATTTTGCAAGAAAACATTTCAACTTGCTCTCTTCTCGAAACGAAAAACCTTTATCAAGTGCCAACTTATCCAACACCATAAAACCTGCATTATGACGTGTAAAGCAGTATCTTTCACCAACATTTCCTAGTCCTACTATTAATTTCATATTCTTTTGTCCTTTATACTTATTATTTTAACGTAAATAAATATTACCACACCTGTTTACCATGCTTTCGCTTAACAAATTGATAAAAAACATTTATTTTAAAAATGCCAAAGATGAGGATTAAATTATGAAGGATAAACAAATTGTACAAGAAAAGAGTTCAGAAAAAGTTGCAAAGTTTTTAAACAAAAATTCTTTGCATAAAAAAGATTTTGCCGAAATGATCGGGGTTACTTTATCTTATGTGTATAACCTTATAGACAATTCCATTCCGTTTTCAACGAGAGCGACAACGTTAGAGCGAATTGCAACAGTCATGGAAATCGAACCCGAAGAATTTGAAGAATATAAAATTCCACAAGAACCGATTTTAATTGACGATTCAGTTGAATTTTTCAAAAGCGTAATAAAAGAAAAAGGCATGACTATCGTGAATTTCTTAAAATCTTTCCCTCGCAAAAAACGACTTGATATTGTTGATATTTTGAGGGGAGCACTGCCAATCCCAATAGATTTTAAAGAATTAACAATGATTGCACAGGTTTTGAATTTAAACAAAGATGATATTTATTCAATGTGGGAAAAACGCATGAAACAGGTACTTGAAACCAACGGAATGAACATATATTCCAATGCTGCACTTGTAAATACAATGTTTGATTGTGCAAAAAAATATATTCATTTGAAGTAATAAAAAGCCCGTTATTCAAGACGGGCTTTAATTTTATAGAAATTGTAAAGAAAATAATAAAAAAACTGTTGACATTAAAAAATGTTCTTGCTAAGATAAGAGCACAGACGAAATGAATAGCAATTTTTGATTTGCGCTTGTAGCTCAGCTGGTAGAGCACTCCCCTTTTAAGGGATAGGTCGCGCGTTCGAATCGCGCCAAGCGCAAAATAAAAGGAAGGAATATCCCTTCCTTTTATTTTTTTGTTTTTTATTTATGGATAAGCTTGATTTCAAAAATACGAAAAACGTAATTATTCACAAAAGCAACATTTCTTAACAAACCTCTTATTTTTGGCAATTTTTTTTGTTCAGTGTATTATAAAAAGTAGAGTTACCCCAACAAAAAGGAAGGTTTTATATGGGAATTAAAACATACTACAATGCAGCAATATGTGCCACTTACGATAGAAGAGACGTAAGAAATATGTCTAAAAGAAAAGTTTTATCACCAGTTGAAAAAAGTTATTTTAATGAACTGGTAACACAAACAGGACCTTCTGTCCACAACCCGATTAAGGTTATTAGAAACTGGCTTAAAGCTTATCACCAAAATATTGCAAGACAAAAAGAAATTGAAGCTATTAATGCTCCATTCCAAAAAATATCATTTATAAAAAAAATAATAAAACACATGTAAATCCAAAAGACGCACATAATATGCGTCTTTTTTTATTATAACTTTTCTTGCATAATCAAATATTGCGTGATAAAATTTTACTACAAAGAGGAGGTTTATATGAGAGAGTTAATAAAAAAATGCTTTGTTGAACTTATTGGGACATTTTTCTTCGTTTTCACAATTGGTTGTGCATTATTCCCAAATGAACATGTTGGATTTCCGCCTTTGGCGATAGGTTTTGCTTTAATGGTTTTGGTATATATGGGTGGTCACATCTCAGGCGGTCATTATAACCCTGCAGTATCTTTGGCTGTTTCTATCAGAGGGGCTTTAAAATGGAAAGAACTTCCAGCTTACATAATCTCCCAATTTGTTGGTGGTAGTTTAGGCGCGCTTTTAACAGGCTACATCGTTGCAGTTCCACCTTATGCAAGAGAAACATCATATAGCATTGTTCCAATGATTATTTGCGAATTTTTATTCACTTTCTTGTTATGCTACGTTGTTTTGCAAACGACTACATCTAAAAAAACAGAAGGAAATTCATATTTTGGACTTGCAATCGGTTCGGTTGCCTTGGTCGGGATTCTTGCCACTGTAGGAACTTGTTACGGCGCATTCAACCCTGCTGTTGCTCTTGGTTTTTATGTTATGAAAATTGCCCAAACTAAACTTATTGCGTACACAATTTTAACAAATTTGGTTGCCGGAGCTGCTGCTGCCGGAGCTTACAAGATTAGCGAATAGGAGATTTTTTTGAAAAAACTTTTTGGAATTATTTTTAGTTTATTAGTATTGCAAAATGTATGTTTTGCTCAAAATAACGTTAGTTTTGTCTATATAAACGGTTCAAATAACAATGATGCCAAAATGCGTAATTGGTATGTTAGCGGGGTTGAAAAGCTTCACCCTGTTATGAAGA
>ERZ1034878.838-NODE-838-length-12747-cov-651.893161_pt1 | contig 12747 bp, 17 predicted proteins | sample MGYA00520593_ERZ1034878 | MGnify/ENA primary metagenome ERZ1034878 (study PRJEB33766, sample SAMN09781724) | gut metagenome | biome: gut microbiome | host: Homo sapiens | place: Madagascar | study: EMG produced TPA metagenomics assembly of the PRJNA485056 data...
TTACCGCTACCGCTACGCGGGCCGGTAGTTACCGCTACCGCTACGCGGGCCGGTAGTTACCGCTACCGCTACGCGGGCCGGTAAGGGCTGGTATTAACAGGGGTTGTTAAGTGGGCCGGTAAGTGTAATGGTTATATAGTTTGCAAGGATAAGTCGTTATCAGTCGGGACAAGAAGCCCCGATAGCAAGAGATGATCTAAATGGTAAGCAATGAAACATTAATCGAGATGGCAAGCTACCTTTTTGATGGCGGATGGCGCGCGGGTGATCTAAGAGCACTCAAGAAGGAATATGGTCTAAATGAGTATACTGTAACGATCATTTGTGGATACCTTGCATCATTTGAAAATGGTAGTTATTAAGAAATTGGTAATAACGTTGAGATTTGTTATAGACCAAGGTATATAAATCAAAACAACTAATGACGTATTGCCCACGTGAAACGGCGCCGGGTTGGGTCCCATCCATCCAACCATCGAAATCTCAAAAAACCAACCCGGCCCGCACGAATTGGGTAATAACCCAGCAATAAGGAAGGTATAGAAAATGGCAGACATAGTAAAAGCCCGCAACGCAGGCCAGAATGCAAGCCCGGTAAACGTTCCCCTTTATGACGCCCCGTTCGATGCGAATTGGGACGCCATCGGAACGTTTGAGATTGTCAACATGCTTAAGAAGGACCCTAAGGCCGGTGCCAGTGTCCTTACATTGATCGATGCCAACAGGCCCGATTATGAGTCGATCGACGGTAGGACTGTCGGCATGATTACCCAGATCGGTGGCAATGTTTACCGTGACGTTGCTAAGGTGATCGGCGCAACCAACGCCAGTTACGTTGTCGAGATTGACGGTATCGAGTACTCGGTCCGTAAGAGTGTGGTTAGGTTCACCGCTCGCACGGAGTGATAAAATGCAAAAGATCGAAAATGTTACCAAGCGCTCGATGCTCAATATCATACCCGAGCCGTTTAAGGCCATGACTTATGTCAAGGTCAACGCTGGGGAAGTCAAGAAGATCATTATCGTGGCTTATTCCGTCTATCCTGTCAAGGATAAGGAAAGCCACGAGTTCATGATCCGCAAGGACGGAAGCCCTGTAACCAACGTTACGGCTTACATTGGATTCGCTGATGGCACTTACACAACCAGCCATGGCGAAACCGTGATCAATCAGCTGGTTTCGGAGACCGGCAATTTCCCGGACGAGCCTAACGTTTATGTCTATGACAGGCTGGACTGTGACGTTAAGATCATCACCACAACCGCCAAGTACGGGAAGGGTCCAACCGCTAAGTCGTTTCCGATTTGGGCGTTTGAGCCTCAGTAATTAAACAACGGGGGCTAAGCCCCCATCTTATAAACGTGGGTTATTATGGCGAAATATCAGAAACTAGCAATCGCGCCCGATGGCGCAATCGTATTTAGGGCTACGGGTCGCGTTGTGCAAGGGCTTACAACCCAAAAAGATAATCGTGTTTATCGCGATGGTAGATTGTATGGTTATATCGGTAAGCCGACTAAAGCCCAGCAATCCAAGATTGATAAGGTTGCTCAATCGCCGGCGCGCAAACATCGGGCTAAAGTGCAAGCGGAAGTCAAAAGGATCAGACGGGAAGGCGTGGAAATAGCCGATCTACCCGTCAATAAGTCCACTAAAGAGATTAAGGCGTGGTTATCAGCAACAACTTTAACGGGTGAAGCTGTGCGCTTTTTGCATCGCTACGGTAATCGCGGGGAAGTGGAAGTATCTAAGCTAACCCAATCAAGGCTTAATTACGCGGCGGTCATAAATAAAGCCGTTAAAAGCGGTAAAATGACGGCGCAACAGGGCGACGCAATGATAAAAGGGATGTATGACGCTAAATCGAATGAAGATCGGCTTAGGTTATGGAAGGAAACGGCAGAATTTTTCGACAAAGTAGGATTCAAATATGATATACATTCAAGAGTAAAAGATCAAGAAGAATAAATAGGCGGGATGGATGGATGGTTTCGATTGTAAGTAGGGTTGTCGATGGCTCTGATGTTTATGGAGTTGATACGGAAACCTATAACGATAAGGGCCACATGGGCCTTAAGTCCATTCAGTGCTGGGCACATTCGGGATCAGTCTATCTAACATCGGATGACTTTACACAATCGGATAATGATATAAGATCGGAAATATGCAATAAGTTTTTTACATGGCTTAGCGAATTGCAATCCGATACGGTTCTTGCATTCTTCAATCTGGATTTTGATTTTTCCCAGATCGTTAAAAATCTGGTGCAAAATAGCCCTTGGGAATATGTGGAAAAATCTCAGAAAAATAACTTAAGAAAAGGTACATTTTCTATTTTAGAATCAGATTCAAATATTTACCGTTGCGACATAAAAACAGAATCTGGAATTAAAATAACGTTTATCGACATTGCTAATTTCTTAACCGCAACAACGCTTAATCGCGCGTGCATGGAATGGCTAGGGGAATGCAAATTAGATCTACCGTCTAAAATATTCCCCAAACGTCATGCAACAGAAAAAGAAATTAGCTATGCTATGAAGGATGCAGAATTAACTTGCAAGCTTTATCATAAATTAAATGAAACGTCCGTTATTGAGAATATTAATTATGTGACAATAGCGGGCCGTACAATGGGCCATTTCAAGGATTTTCTTAAGTCAAATTTCAGTATGACTTTTGAAGAGTTTTGTTATGGCGTAAAAGATAAAAGATATGCCGAGATGTGTAACTACGAATGGGAAGAATATTTAAGAGAATCACTTAGGGGTGGTGTATGCATGGCAGTGCATAAAGGTTGGTTCACGTGTTGTAAACACGTAGATGCGGTTTCTATGTACCCCACGCAAATGGTTAAACCTAAGATCCCATTCGGACCGGTATTAAATGCACCGCCAATAGATCGGGATTATACAACTATTCATTTCCCAACTTGCTATTTAACACTCAAGCGGGGTAAAATCCCTTATATCCAGTGGAATTCTAATGCCCAATGCCAGCAATATCAATACAAGAAATTATACAAGGCTGGCGAATATGTAAGCGACTGTTATTTAGATGGTAGTCATGCATTCTGGCATGACGAATGGGAAATTATACAAGAATGCTATAACATTAAAGAATTCAGCGATAAGCCCGTATATGTTCAAATGAAAAATAATACGGCATTACGCGAATACATTACAATGTTATTCGAAGGGAAGAAAAATAATAAAGGTACTAAAAGGTATTTTTACAAAATATTAATGAATTCTCTTTATGGAAAATTCCTATCAAGGCCAGATGGAAAAAGAATCTCTTATGAAGGCGGGGAACGTCATACAGTGGAAGAAAACGATAAAAGATTGTACTATCTTCCGTTGGGCTCATGGATCGCCATGTCTGGCCGTGTTACCTTGTTCAAGGTTCTTTTGTCACTTAATCCTAAAGATGTCCTTTATTGTGATACGGATAGTTGCATTTTCACGGGCGATAAATTACCCGATGTTGAAATAGGTAAGAATCTTGGTCAATGGGAAATAGAAAATACCGATTTTGATGTTTGGATTGTTGGACCTAAAACGTACCAAGAATTGAATTACAAGCCTATAAGTTCAATTCCATATAACCCATTAAATACAAAATGCGCGGGAATTAACGCAGATGTTCGGGATAAAATTAAATTCGCGGAATTAAAAGAAGGCGGAATATGGACCGTTACCCGCGCCCATCGTGATAAAGAAACTTGGGCTAAGAATGTAGTCCAAACGCCATACGAAATAAATTGTCGGGTCAGTGTTTTACATGGATGATATAGTCACTAAATATTATGACGCCAGATTGCCCAATGATAAATTATATTGGGACATTAAGGATGCTAAATTAATGTTGTCCCATCATTGCGATATTAATAATCCTACTTCCCCACGTAATTATGGTAAATCATACGCGCTTAGGATGTTGTCTAAAGAGTTCATGGATAAGGGGGAAATTGTAGGGTGGGGGCGTTATAGCAAAAATGAGATGGCTAAAGCGATCAGCGCATGGCAAGAATTCAACCCAGAATTAGAAAAAAGTAGGGATGATCTGGGGAATTACATTTTAACGGACCCGCTTACGGAAGGGCGCGTTATGTTCTTCTATTGGAAAAACGCCCATAACAATCGCGATACTGATTATCCGTTTGCAATGATCACTTACGACGAAATAGTACCCCCACGTTATACGGAAAAACCCAGACTTGACACTGAATTTAATGATTGGTATGATACCGATACGTCATTTTCCAGATCGTATAATCCGCTAAAATTCCTAGTTTGTAATAATATCGTATGGCAAAACCCGTATTATTTGCAATGGCAAATTATGCCATTTGGCAAGGGTAAGATGCAAAAGACAATTAGTCACATTTCCCTACAAATGGAATCTGGAAATTTTGAAGTCGATAGTGCAACGTTAGTTTGGAATGTTGCGGGTACGGATGCGATCATTAAAAGGAACATTAAACAACAGGCGTTAAAATTCAGAACAAAAGAAGAATTGCAAGCGTATTATGACAATGAAACGCAACAGGAATATACAACAATCGGAAAATGTCCCGATAAAAAGGTCCAATTAGAACCCATACAATTAATGAGTTTGGGTTATTATATGTCTTATCGTGTATATGACGGAAAATATTATTTTACAAAAGTCAACGTTAATTTCGATGTTGATACTTACGTTTCAGAACCTGCATATATTGATTTAAATAAGAAACATTTTAGGTATCAAGGCTTAACTACCGAATTTGAAGAAATGTTTAATCTTGGAATTTGTGTTTTTGATAATGCTCAAACACTAAATGCGTTTTATAGATGGCTTAGGCATAATCGTCAGCGGGTGTGATAAAATGGATGCAAAATATCCCTCGGAAGTATTTAGGCAAATCCACGCGAATAACGGGTTAACAATAAACGATATCGCTAATAAAACCGGATTTTCAAAAGGAATAATTAATGAATCATTGGAATTTCTAACAAAACAGAAATTGATTAGAATGAGCATATCACCGTTTGGAGAAATAAGGTTTCATTCGCGCATTGCAAATTCCCAAATGTCAATTATGGATTGGTAAAAATGACTGGCTATAATCGCACTTCTGAATTAGACGATTTAATCCTAGCAATATTAAAAAGAAATTATCATGGTTTAAAAGCCATGGAAATTAAAGCGTTATTGGATAAAGACTCAAATGTCCAGCTTGGTCCACATCAAATAACATCGAGATTGATACGTTTAAAAAATAAAGGGTTTATTTCTGGTAAAAAATTAACTCCTAAAACGATAACATGGTTTTACGGGAATTATAAAGAGGGTGATTTAATGCTAGATGGGGATTATAATAAAAGGCAATTAAAAGAACTTGTCTATGATTACCTACAAAAATTAAGCTACCCTGTTTTGACTGCGGATATAGCCAATTATATTTCTAAAATTACAGGAATAAAATACACATCTCATACTATACTAGGCGTTCTAATCAAGTTGAAAAATGAAGGGCGGATTAAATCAATTAGAAAATTTTTTGGAAAATCTAATCGTGCGGTAATTTATTGGGTGAAAAAATGATATCTAAAGTAGATGTTTTGCTGGATCAGATCGACAAGCTGTTGAAAGAACTTAATGATCATTTTCAAGATGGTTATTTCTTTATTGATTATTGCGATGGGGATAACGAAAATGACGATCAGCGAAGTAGATTGCCAGATCATGCTTAATGATTGGCACGCTAAATATATCGGTACCAAATATCATTATCCCAGTTTTCTGGGATATGGTAATTTGGGGGATACGACAAGGGGAATTACTTATTTTAAAACATTCCATTCATCTTAGCCAATTGCAGTTTACACGTGGGGAGAAATAAAAATTAATTCCCGTCTTACTTCTAATTGGCGGATTAAAGCCGTGTTATGGCATGAATTTTGTCATCATTGGGCTTACTCAGTTTATAATTATTCCGGCCATCAAAGAACATTTGATAAGTGTTTGAGAACAAATAAGAAATTGTGGTTGTTAGGTAGTTTTAGTAGAATTATCCCCATGCTTTAAGCATGGGTAAATTGTTTAAGGGATGGTTAAATTATAATTTAATGTAATTCGTAACATTCGGATGTATTATTTATTATACTTTGGCTAATAGGAAAATCAGTACCTTCTCTATCTAGATAAAATTTACCATTAGTTGCTTTTTTTAAAACGCTATTATAAGAGAAATTATATAACTTCGAATCAGCATCAATATAATATAACCATCCTCCAATAATTCTTACATTATCTTGAGAGTCGAGAATTTTAACTCCCATTCCCATAATATAACCTGTTTCATCAACTCCTCCAGTAGCTCCAGAAAGTTTAATTTTTATTATATTGCCAACTGTTGCATTTCCAATTGTCGTTTTAACCCAGGCTATTCCACTACTTGGAAGTGCGATATTATTAATTTGTCCATCCAGCGCGGTAAAATCCAAACTTTTACCATCGGCTCCAACAGCAACGGCACTAAAAGCATCTCCCACTTGAGCCTGTAAAGTATCAACAGACTGTTTAGTAGCAATTACAGCAGTATCAATTTCTATTGCATTTTCAGATGTAATATTGATTCCATTTCCAGCGGAATAATTAGGACCGCCAGAACCGCCCCCGCCTGGAATGTTAATATTTGCAACCAAATCTTCCGTGCTTGTACCTTGAGATTCGATAGTTAATTGCAAATTGCGGGTATTATTGTCAAAAGTTCCATGAAACCTTGAGGGAAGATGATCTACAGCATCGCTCAACGTAGGGTCAATGTTGCCCGTAATATGATTAACAATTTTACGGACAACGCCCATAACGCTATTACTTGCAAAATCGCTAATTACGCTCATATAATCATCCTATAAGATCGTTGTCTTGTCCAACGTAATTGTAGATCGCTTTATTTGCAATCGCATTAGTGGATGTGGCGCTAAGGGTCTGATCGACAGTAACGCCGGGCGGGATCGTCGGCTTGTTGGTAAGATCGCTATAAGACCCAGATTTTGCTACGGTTGCTAGATCGGCATCGTTAGCCTTTTTCCCAAGTTCGGTATTTACGCCAGGAACAAGGGTATTAATTATCCATGTAGCAATGTTTTTAATAACACCCACTACATTAGTTGCCTTAAAATCTTCAAAACTCGGAACAATTATAGCCATTTATTTCACCTCACTTAATTAAAAAGGATAAGTCGGAATCAGATCGGTATCTTTACCAATATAATAAATAACTTTATCCAGTTTTGCATTTAGACTCTGGTAATCGTTAGGATCCAGTTTATTAACTTCCCCTATAATTTCGTTGATCTTTTCCACAAATTGATTATGTTCTTTTATATTTGTAGACATTATATAGTTAAAAGGTTCCAAATTACCCATAGTAATATTCCCCCAATGTAAAACAATCTTTGAAAAAGCTTGCAAATACGTTATAGTAAGTGCGGTTGTTATCAAGGAATCCGTTTAGCAATTCATAATTCGGTGCTACCCCAACATCGGACCAATCTTCCGTTTCAGTACCCTTATGGGTATACTTAGTAGTCCCGTTAGTTGCGGTTGTTAGATCGTTAGTCGTTGTCCCGTCACTATTGGATTTAGCTACGGGCTGGCCGGTAGGGTTGTCAATTGGAAGATCGTAATCCACGTTGTCTATCTTGGATTTAACGGTTCCAGTGTTCTTATCGGTACCATTGATTGCCGTATCATCAATGATATCATACGTGCGCTTTATGGTTCTGGATTGTAGCGGTTTAGCGATGTCATCATCGTAGACTTCCATCATTTTTTCGAATGTATCAATGTTTTCAGTAAGCGCAAGCTGAAGATCGACCTGCCAATCTGCTATAGTTATTCCGTTAATCTCATAATTGCGAAAATATTTATTGCAATAATCGACCAACTTATCTTTTACCCCAAGGGTAAGAGGTTTATCGGCTGGAAATTCCAGCACGCTAAAGCCGAAACCCGCGGGGATATTACGATAAGCTATTGTATTAAACGGCAGATCGTCCCCGATAATCGGGTCATATTTCGCCATTGGTTCCATTATCGTTAACCCCCATCAATTCGTCTTCGGCAATCGGTCTAACCAACTCTTGAATTTCAACCGAAGCCGTTAGTCCTTTTGCAATACACTTATCTATCGACTTCTGCCGGGATTTAAGCCCATCCGCAAGTAGATAATTCAGTTCTTCGTCATTTCCTTCTTGTTCATCGACTACCAAACGTTCTTTTTTCTGGTACGCGTCTTTACTGTCGATTCCGCAAAATTCGAACATCTCGGACTCGATCGCTTTAGAATATTGATACAACGAATCCACATTATAGGTCGGGTCAACATCCATCGTTTCGATTGAATCTTTAACATCCTTTTCAACGAACATTATTTTAGCGTTGTTAGCTAGATTCTGAATAAATCCCTTGATTTTATTTTTAAGTCTCGCATTTCCGACTACTGCAATCATCGGGGTTTTTTGATTAAAGACCTGTCCGCGTATGGTTTCTTTTACATCCGCATAGTCTGAACAATAGTACATAATAGACGATCTTTTTACCCGGTAATCGCAAGTATCATAAAATGCAATGCAATCATCATCTTCAGTAATGCTATCGGGTAGGCTAATGCCTTCAATATTGGTTTCGAATATGGGACGCCATTTATTAGGCCAACCATTAACGTCCCACCCAATTTCGGACATATCAGTAACAATCCATCCTAGCATCTTATGCTTCCAGACGATGCATTTACCCCTAAACCACAAGAACCACTCAATGCGCCCTTCGGCTATTCCATCTACTTTTGTGTCGTAAACGTTCATGCCAAGACGTGATATTTTAGCCTGTTCTAGTCTTTTAGTGGCTTCGATCGGGGAACAACCTATTAGATCCCTTACATTCCATTCACTCAAACACAACCCCCCGCATTAATCTGTCGTGTATTTGTTCCTTCCATGCTACGGGAATATCGCCTAGAATTTCAACATCGGCAGTAATTGGCCCTTTAATTATTTCATTCCAGAATTCATCAGTTGAATAATTCACGTAATAACCGTTGCTGGCAATGTCATTATCGTAGGTTGTTTTAGCGTCATCATCCCATTCAACTAAATACAATCCGCCAATATAATAATCAAATACAAATTTAGTTATTGTTCCGTAATTATTCAATCCATTATTTGCATTCACGTAAGCTTTATCTACCAACCGCTGAAATTCTGGATTGTAATAAGAATTGATGGCGTAATTTCCCAACGTGGAAATTAATCCCGAACCAGCCCCAAGGCCAGCCCCAAGGCCCGCGCCAATTCCCGCCATTCCCCCAGACAACATTCCCATTAAAACAGACGAACCTGTATCAGCTAAACCGCCCGCCAGTTTTTGATTAAGCTGAAGGTTACGGGTTTCGATATCAATTTCGCGTAGTCTATAATTGTATTCTAACCATTTATTATCTGGAACAACTGGAATTTCCAACGGTACTAAAACATCTTCATATTCGTTGGACGCATCGGGATTGTAATAATACCTATATCTAATGCAAATCTGGGTAGATGATATTTCGAATTTTCCAAATCCGTAGGTTAACGTTCTTCCATAAGGGCAAGTAAAAACTGGATTATTTCTCATATCCCGTATTTCATGGCGTGTTTTTCCATCATTTTTAAGGGTAATATCCGCACTCACATTATCGAATGCTGGAATTTCATAATCAATAGACCAACCCAAACGCCTTAAATGATAATGATCAGTTGCATTAGACGGATTACTGAACCCATTATTATCCAGCCAAGTTCTTGGAATTTTAAAGGGTAATATGCCAATACAAATTATATTAGACGCTATTACATAATTGCTAACAAATTTCAACCAATCCCCATCGAACATTTGAGCATTGTTAACCCCCGTAGTGGAATCTACATAGCCAGTCCAATAATTAGTTGAATTATCCATATAGACAAATAATAGGGCTTGTCCTTTAAATTTCTGAAGATGGGTATATTTTGTATAGTTAGGTTCAATCGGTATCACTGATCTACCAATTGGGTTAGGATATCTTGTAATTGTGGCCCTTTTAAGCAATACATTAGTTTGGGTTATTGCCGTATCATAACAATCCATTGTATAACTAACATCAGTTATGGTTTCTGTTACCATTTCCAAATCAGCGACGCTAAAGAAATAACGGAAACCATCGCCATAATCAATATAACCATATCCGTAACCAAGTAGGTTATTCAATTTATCATTAATACTTAGGGGTTGACCGAGTTTTACGGTATTAACGTTATAAGTTTTTGAACCAGACAACCCATCGAAATACGCGAATTGACTGGCTTTATCGGCCCATTTGCCAATGCGTGTAATTCCGTCAACCTTGGAATTTTTGAAAAGCTTAACAATCATCGCCATAAAATCAACCCCGAATTAATGGCAAGCATCCCTATAATGACATAAAGAACACGTTCAATATTAGCTAATCTTTTTTCATTATTAACTACGTGTTCGTTTACTATTTCAAGTTTCGGGCATTCTTTATCGTTATAGGGACATGAAACCCCTATTGTTTTTTCAATAGGGGCCATGTTATCAAGCCTTCAGATTAATTCTTACAGAATTTTCCCACGGACGAACGGCAATTGCGCCTTTGTAAATGAGGTGCTCATTTACAAAATCACCCTTACCATTTTCCTTGAGATTGATCTTGTAGGATCCCTCAACAGGCCTATAAACCACCTTATCTGAACCACACAGAAACGCGATCGGTGCGGGCTTATCGACGGCAACAGGCTTATCCGCTGTAGCCCACGTAACACCGGTACGGGGACCGGCGGTAAACTCGGCAGTAGTGATAGGCTTAGCGAGCGCGTTAACCATCGGGACAAGCTCGACATTATCGACAAGCTCGCCGGGCGACGGAAGGGAAGCCTTGGCGTTGCGGTAAGCATTAACGTAAGCTTGGTTCATGAACAGATAAACCTTAGACGATCTAGTAATCAGATTAGCGTTTTCATCCTCGGTAAGCTCATTATAATGGTAATCATCGCTAAGCATTTCGGATGCCTTATCCATGATGTCGCCCATAACATCCACGATACCATCGGTTGCAACATCTACGGTCATCTCGGCCTTAGTAAGACTGATAGCCTTCTTCTGAATCTCGGACTCGATGCTGCGCTGATAGATCTGGATAACGTTATCGACAAGCATCGAGTTAAGAGTTCCAACACCGGAGCGGTTAACGAACATCTCGGGGGACTCAAGCAAGGACGGAACGGAAACTGACTTAGTACCCCTCACGTTAATCTCAAAAGTCTTCTCGATCCCATCAGAATCGTAGAACTTAAGATCATCCTCGGCGGTAGCCTTCGGGTTCCAGTGGTCCATCGCGGAATACTTAAGAGCGCGCTCGGTCCATCCGGAACCGGCAGTAATAGGGGCACCGGCAAAACGCTGGTAAAAAGGCATCCTAACGTCCTTAAGGGGCTTGAATACCTGTTCTCCAATAACGCGCCTAAATCCAGCGGTAATTCCTTCGGACGTAACGAAGTTATCCAACGACTGTTTCCAGAAATTAGACTCGGTGGGAATTTTCCCCGACGTGTTAAAAACAGTATCAGTAAATGCCATATTATCAATCCTCCTTAAATTCCATTTCTTTTACTTTCATTTCCGCCAGTGTTTCGGCGTACATATCCATAAACGATTTTTTCTCAACAACCCCGCCGTTATTAGACGGCGTGTTACTTGAGACATACTTCGCAATGTAAGCATTAAGCTGGGCTTTTTCCGACTCAAGCGATCCGATCTTTTCGTTCGCTTTAGCCAGATCGGCAATTGCAGTTTCATAATCGGCCTTAAGTTTGACAATGTCCACTTCGGGATCCTTCTTAATATCTTCCGCACCCTTATCAGTCATGCTATCACTTTTTTCTAAAAATGTTGAAAACCTTGATCAGTTCGCGCATTGTAATATAACCATCGTCATTTTCATCAATCGCTTTAAGGACCGAATAAAAATAATCGGCTATTGAATCGCGCGAAAATTTAGCATCCAAGATATAATCTTTGATTATCGTCCAAATTCCCATATTATCACCGATTGCGCAATTGCAAACGATAAGGGGGGCGGGATGCAATCGCCAACCCGTGCCCCGGGCGTGTCTCTCAACGTGCAAATCCCGGCGCCGGCCACTTATCGTTTTACAATCGCTAAATTAGAATAGGCGATTATATTATTTATAGGGTTGAAAAAATGATACTACAATACATTAAATTTTAGATAAATTTTAACATTAAATAATCATCTAATAAAACACATTAAATAATTATCTTAATTCACTTTATAATATATCACACTATCAATTTTCATAAACATGATAACATAATAGCAATTATTGAATAACTACCGAACCACGTTAAACCAAATAGCACTTTAACAATTGTTAAATAACTACCGGCCCACTTAACAACCCCCGTTAACACCGGCCCTTACCGGCCCGCGTAACTACCGGCCCTTACCGGGCCGTAAGGCCGTAGGCCTTAAGGCCGGCCCTAAAGCCCCGGGCTTATATCAGTTGCTTAACAACAATTGTTAAATCACTACCGGTCCTCTATAATACGTGCAATACTTGCGATATAGCAACCCACGTAGGGAACTACCCTACGTGGGTTGCTATATCGCAAGTATTGCACGTATTATAGAGGAC
>ERZ1034878.841-NODE-841-length-12731-cov-5.467577_pt1 | contig 12731 bp, 11 predicted proteins | sample MGYA00520593_ERZ1034878 | MGnify/ENA primary metagenome ERZ1034878 (study PRJEB33766, sample SAMN09781724) | gut metagenome | biome: gut microbiome | host: Homo sapiens | place: Madagascar | study: EMG produced TPA metagenomics assembly of the PRJNA485056 data set...
ATACTATACTACGTATAGTATAGTATAATATATTTCTTTTAGGAAAAAACTTTTTAAAACCTCTTTTTTGGGATTTTTGAAATAGATTCTGAAACAAGCGAATTTCCGTAGGGCGGATGTGAACGAAGTGAACGCAGTCCCGAAGTTACAAAAACAAAAGCGAGTGTTAACGTAGTGAAACGAACGACTTGTTTTTGTCAAGGAAATTCAAGACAGTTCAGAATGACAAAATGTTGAAACAGATTCTTCGGGCTTTGCCCTCAGAATGACGTGTTTGCGCGCCCCGAAAAATGATAAAAAACGGGTGAAATACAGACGTGGTGGGCATTGGCTAATCGTCCAAAAAATTCAACTAAAAATATCGGCTTGAATTTATTTCAAAATATTCCGTATTCCCTGTTTTTGCCCTGTGCTATTGAAACACGGGGCTTTTTTATTGCTCTAAAATCGTTACAAACTTCATGAAGTTTGTAAAAAACGACGTTTTTTCAAACCCTGAAAAGTAAATATGGGGTATAAAAGAAATACCGAAAGGGCAGCTCATAAAATACGTTGAGTGCGAAGTTATATAACTCCGTGCCGAAAGGACTTGGGAAACCTAAGGAAAAGGTATAACTTCAAATCGGGTGTACTGTGCCCGTTCACAAAAAAAGGTCAAAAAAATGGATTTGAATTGCTGCGGACGAGAATTGGAAACATACGAAGTGTGGTTACTTCGTGACACGGAGTGTTTTACCGCAAGAAAATTGTTCCTCGGAAAATGCCCGAAGTGCGGAGAGCCGATTGTCGGTATTTCTCAAACAAGCAAAAAAGACAAGATGTCCTATGCGACATCAAACATCCGCGGTCTTCTCGCTCTTCAGACACTCTACCGCGAGAAAAAACAAATAATCAGACAATTCAAAAATGTTTCAAAAAACAGCCTTTCGGGCTGGGTCTACGGTAAAAACGTAGAGTTAAAAAACAAAAAAGGTGATGTTGTTCAAGTTCGCCGATATGCCGCGGATTTAACCTCAAACAAACAAGCCCTTTTGGAAAAAGAAATTTGTACAACAAGATGATGTCAGCGTTCTAGGCGCTGATTGGTCACAAAAGAACGGGGCTTAGAAAACTCCGTTCTCCTCCGAAAAATGCCTTCTGCTGCATATTCAATAGCGGAGTTAATCTCCGAAAAAATGTTCAATGTTCATTTCCTAAAATGTATAGTTCGCGCGTTCCTCATACGCGCTTTTTATTGGGTCAACTATGTGCGATTTACCGAAACTTTCTGCAAAACAACAAAATTACGTCGATGCCCGCGCAAGAGGGCTTGACTTAATATCGGCTTATCGCAGCGCATACAACACAAGCGCATCGGATAAGGTCTGCCGCAACGAAGCGTACAAACTCGAAAAACATCCGAAAATAAAACAATGGTTGGACTTTGTCCTTCAAAACAAAAAAGAAGTTTTCGCGGAAAAAATAAAATATGAAACCGAAGATTGCTACCGCGAATTGGACGAAATCAGAGAACGAGCCTTGAATGAGCGTTGGGGCAAGTATAGCGAAGCGGATTTGGCGGTCGCTCTTAAAGCCACCGAAACAAAAGGTAAACTCTGCGGATTGTTCCAACCCGAAAACAACCTCTCTCAATCAATCGTTGTACAAATGGATAACGTCAAAATTGACGGTCAAGATTTAGATTTCGATATAGGTGAAGATGTTACAACTCCCGAAGATACTTAATTTTCCGCCTAAAATGCTGCCGCTTATAACAAGATTTAACGATTTTTTGTTCTTCTTGTTCCACGGTGGTAGAAGCGGTGGAAAATCACATTCGGTCGCTCGCTTTATCCTGTATCTCGGAGCAAAAAAGAAACTCCGTATCCTCTGCGGTCGTGAGCAGCAAAAATCAATCGACGATTCCGTATATGCGCTTTTGGTCGATATCATCAACAAATACAATCTAAATTATCAGATTTACAAAGACCGTCTCGTCGAAAGAACGACGGGAACCGTAATTAAGTTCAAAGGTTTCTTCGAGCAAGGGAAAATAAACATCAAAGGTTTAGAGGGTGTCGACATCTTGTGGATAGATGAGGCTCAAGCAATTACACAAACAACCTTGGACTACATAATCCCGACAATCCGCAAACAAAAAGCGCGAATAATCTTCACGATGAACAGGCTTTTGAAAAACGATGCCGTTTATAAAGATTTCGCAAAAGACCCGAATTGTTTCTGTCAAAAAATAAACTATTACGACAATCCCTACAACAACGCGGACACCTACGCTAAAGCCGAAAAGTGCAAACTGGAAAATCCGAAAAAATACAGTTCTGTTTGGCTCGGCAATCCCGAAGATGATTCGGACGAGTTTATATTTAACGCAAACGCATTGGATTTGTGCAAACAAATAAAAACGCGAAATGTGATTGCATATCCGCTGAGATTTATGGCGGTTGACCTTGCGGGGCAAGGCGGAGACGTCTGTACCCTCTCTCTTATCGACCAACTCGACGAAACGATTTACAAAGAAGTTAAAAAAATAGCGTGGGGAGATAAAAACACCCTCGTGACAGAAGGGAAAATCATCCACTATTACGCAGAATTTAAGCCCGATTTATTGACGGTAGATGCTGACGGGCTCGGTTATCCGATATTCTGCACGCTCCAACAATCAATTCCCGATGTTATCGGTTTTCACGGAAACGGAAATTCCAATCAACCTCACCTTTTAAATGCTCGTGCGGACGGTTATCACCTCTTTGCGGATTATATCAACAATCTCCGCTTGGGTGTAGCAGACGAAAACACGCTCCGCCAAATGGAATACATCAAGCGAGAGTTTTCCAAAACTCGTAAAGGTTTAATCAAAATTCAGTCAAAATCTGATATGAAAAAAGAACAGGGAGAGTCTCCCGACTATGCGGATTCAACAATGATGAACGTCCATACAATTGAATACTTATCTCATCTTGCAATCGCAAAGAAATGTCCGCAACTTACAATTACTCCGAAAAAAGAACTGACCGACGAATACGGTTGGTAGAAAGGAAAAATATGTGTTCACCTAAAATGCCGTCATACACCCCGCAAAAAACAAAAGTTATCGCGCAGCCTACATACGCGGATGCTCAAACGCAATCTGCCGTTTTGAACGCGAGAAAAAATGCGCAATCAACCAACAAACAAAACATAAGGTCTTCCGCCCGCGGTGTTACTGCCGTAGCGGATGTTCAGAAATCGGGCTTGTTCTCTGCTGATGATACAAACAAAAAGAAAACATTGGGTGCATAAAATGCTTGAACAAGATACGATTACCTATTTTGAAAACAGACGTAAACAGTTGGATGCTGATTATCAGCAAATTCAGCCGTTGCACAAAGAACTCAGCGCGTTAATGTCGCCGTGGTCTGCACGTTTTAATCTTTCGGAAATCGACTGCTTAAAATCAGCAAAAAAAATCATTGATTCAATCCCTTACGAAGTCAGACGAACTTTTCGTTCGGGTATGGCATCGGGAGTAACGAACGAAGCCGAAAACTGGTTCAGACTTTCAATCTTCGGGCTAGACAACGTGAACTCAAAGCCTGTTCGCGATTATCTCGGATGTATCGAAAATCTGTTCCGCGCCATTCTTTCCGCATCTGCGTTCTACTCAATTCAGCCCGTAACCGCAGACGATTTCAGCGTGTTCGGTCTCGGCTGCTACGCGGTTAACGTAGACAGAGAAACGGTCGTAAGTTTTCTCAAAATACCTGTCGGCTCGTTCCGCTATGAAAAAGATGCCAGACGTAAGCCCGTAACATTCTGCCGAAACTTTATGCTCTCTGCCTCTGAGATTAGAAAACTCTACGGAGAAGATAACATTTCGGATGAGGTTAAAAAAGCCTTGAAAGATAAGCGTTTCAGCCAAAAGTTTGAACTTGTTCAGTTTGTCGAACAAAATGCAAACTTCGACAAGCGCTCACCTTGGGCTATCAACAAAAGGTTTATTTCGGTAGTTTACGAACCGAAAAATAAAAACAAAAAACAATTCCTTGAAGTGTCGGGATTTGATTATATGCCGTTTGTGATATGGAGCGGTGACGACAACGGGGAGAATGCTTATCCTGTTGACAGTTGCGGAATTAACGCTCTGCCCGATTTGCGCCAATTGTTCTCAATGATTAAAGACAAAATGAAGGCAATTAAAAAGCAACTGAACCCCGCGCTCAAAGGACCCGCAAACATTGCGCCGAAGACGACCGAAAAAGTCAACGAATACTACGAAAATTCAAAAGACGGTGCGGGTGTCGAAAAGGCTTATGACGTCACAATCGACCTCAGTAACCTTTCTGCAGAAATTGAAAAGAAACAAGAGAATATTCGCAGACACTTCTACAATGACGTTCTCGCAATGATAATCTCCCTGCAAGACAAAGGTCAACGTACCGCACACGAAATCTCTGAACTCAAAGAAGAAAAAATATCGCTTATCGCTCCCGCTCTCAATCAAGAGCACGAAGCAATCAGCCAACTTTTTGATATCCTCTTTGAAATCTGCGACAACGGCGGGCTGCTCCCCGAACCGCCCGAAGAAATACAGGGTATGGATATTAAAGTGGAACTTGTATCTACTCTCGCGCAAGCGCAAAAAGCAGCAAAACTCGCAGGCATTGAAAGAGTTTGTACGCTCGTCGGAAACCTCTCGGAACAAGACCCGTACGTACGAAATAAAATCAACTTGTACAACGTCGTTGACGTTTACGCGGATTTCGGAAACGTTCCGCCCGAAATTATTAATTCTACCGAAAGCGTAGAAGAATTTCGCGCAAAAGCCGAACAGGCGCAAGCGCAACAACAACAACAAGAACAACTTCTCACCGCCCTCGAAAAAGGCTCAAAGATTTATGAGAATGTCGGGGGCAAAGACCTCTCAGGTGGCGCTCTCGCTGAAAGATTCGGATATTAAAAACCAATGGATGAAAAAGATTTTAAATACGTCGTCAGAAATACTCTGAACGATAAGTCTTCGCGGGCTTTTGTGGTCGAACTGTTAAAGATTTCCCGCCCCGATGCAATTTCACCGACAGGCAATCCCTACGCGGAAGGCTCGCGTTTTGTCGGTCAAACTGTTCTCGACTGGATATTAAAATACTCGCCCGAAAAATACCTCGAAATCATACAAGAAATGAAAGGATAAAAAACTATGGAAAATGACAACAAACAAGACGTTCAAGACAAACAAGATGTTCAAGATGATGTGAACAATCAAGACCAACAAGGTGATGACGGTCAACAAGACCCAAACCCCTCTGAGGGCGGTCAAGCGCAAGATGACGGCGCAAATGGTGATACAGACGAGTTTCACGGTGCGCCCGATGCGTACGATTATTCTTCAATTAAACTCCCCGACGGAATGGTGATTGAAGACAATATCATCGCAGATTTTAACGATTTCGCAAAAAAACACGACCTTTCGCAAAAAGGCGCAGATGAAATCTTGCAAATGGGTATTGCCCATTCTCAAAACATAGCTAAAAAATTCTCGGAAGCACAACAATATCAGCTTGGCGAATACATTCGCGGTTTGGACGAGATGTGTGACAACGATGAGGCGCTCAAAGGTGCAAAATATGATGTTGCGGTTAATGCGGCATCTAACGCAATCAAACAACTTGTGCCTGAAGCGTACTATCAAGACTTTATGGATGCCCTCACGCGTACGGGGCTCTCTCACCACCCCGCCCTTATCCACTTCGGTATGAATGTTAACAAACACTTGCAGTCACCCAAAATCGTAAGTGGTCGTAATTCTGCAGCACAAAAAACCTCGGCTGAATTGTGGTACCCCGAAATGTCAGATAAAAAATAGAAAGGATTTAACACAATGACCGATTTTAACTCTTATCACACAGTCGCAGACACCCTTAAAGAAACTGACGGAGAAGGCAAAATTGTTTCAAACATTATCGAAATGCTTGCCCCCTCGTCTGCATTGATTGAAGATGCTTACATTCAAGAATGTAACAACAAAACATCTCACATCTCCGTTATCAGAACGAGCATTCCCGAACCTCAATTCCGAAAATTCTATCAGGGTGCTGCTGCAACAGACCCGAAATCCAAACAAGTAGTCGATACTTGCGGACAATTGACGGATTACTCAATCGTGGATGCTTCACTTTGTGACATCCAAAAGAACCCCGCTCAATACAGACTTAATCAAGCGAAAGGTCACTTGCAAGGTTTCACCAAGAAAATTATGGACTCTGTTTTATATGGTGAAAAGAAAACTAACCCCGCAGGCATTGACGGGCTTGCTTCAAGATACAACAAAATTGAAACAAAAGAAAATTCTATCGGAGCGCAAGTTATTGACGGCGGTGCGACAGGTGACGCCGCTTGTACATCCGTATTCGCAATCACTTGGGGTGATGAGCACGCAAAATTGATTTACCCCGAAGGAACTCAAGCGGGTATCAAACACCTCAACCGCGGTGAAGTCGACGCAAAAGACGCGCAAGGAAAAGAATATCGTGCCTACAAAGATTACTTCGAGTGGTGGTTTGGTCTTTCCCTCGGAAATTACAAGTCTTCCGCTCGTCTTGCAAACATTGACGTTACGGAACTCAGAAAAGGAACGATTGATGTAGAAAGCCTTCTTTTAGACCTCTACTACGCAGTCGATGACGACCGCGAAAAAGGTTCAGGAAACACCTTCATCTACGCAAACAAAGAGTTCTACAAGGCGCTTCACAAGAAGATTTTGAACAAGCAAAATGTCAATCTCTCATTCAGCGAAGTCGGCGGTAAAAAGATTATGCAATTTATTGATATGCCTATCAGAAGTTGCAAAGAAGTTCGCCTCGATGAAGCCGTAGTCGCATAAGTATAGAAAGGAATTTGAAAGATGTTATTTGATAGTAATTTAATGTTCTCGGACGAACAATCTGTTTTAGAGTCTGCCGCTTCCGAAAAAATTATCGAAAGTTACGGCGACGTCGGCAAAGGAACTCCCGTGCCTCTCTGCATTATGGTTGCGGAAGATTTCGACAAACTCGCTGCACTTAACGTGGAAGTGCAAACGTCTGACGATGCGGAGTTCGGTTCGGGCAATGTTCAAACGCTCGTTTCATCTTCTCTCGGAGTTGATGAACTCGTACAAGGCGCAATGTTCCCGATTAATTACATCCCTTCGGGTTGTAAACAATTCGTGAGACTTTACTACGATGTAGTTCTTCAAACGGTTGAATCAGGAACTGCTCCTTCTCCGACAAAGGGAAAAATTACTGCGGGTATTGTTACTGCGCTTGACCAAGGTGTTTAGCCCTTGGGTGTTGCCGCCCCCTCTTTGAGGGGGCTTTCCCTGTATTAGAAAGGTTTAAAAATGTTTATTGCAGCAATTATTTCAATAGCAATGGCAGCCGTGAGCGCAATTATGGGAACAATCAGTTCCCTTCAATCCGCTTCGGCGCAAGCTAATGCATACGAGTTTCAAGCGAAACAAGCGGATGACAATGCGCGTATCGCTGAGCAAAATGCAACAGAAGCACGACAAAAAGGAATAGAAGACTCTCGCCTTAAAAAAATGAAAACCGCTGCGGCAATCAGTGAGCAAAAAGCCGCTCTTGCATCTAACGGTGTGGATATAACATCGGGTTCGGCTCTCAATGCGATTGAAGACACCGCCGTCGCAGGTGAACTTGATGCGCTTAATTCGGTTTACGATGGTGAAAAAACTGCGCAGAATTACGAAATTCAAGCAACGGATTTCAGAAATGAATCGTCCTATGCCGGAACCTCCGCCAAAAACGTAAAAAAAGCAGGCTATATGAATGCTTTTGCAACGGCGCTTACTGGTGTCAGCAACGGAACGAACCAATTCGCCGACTCTTGGTACAAGTACAAAGGAACGGGGGCTAGATAATGAAAGTACCTCAGACGAAACAATTCAGCGACGAAACGGCTTTTGTCGCTACAAATTACTACAAAGCAACTCCCGATGCGAATGCATTCGGCGCAAGTATCGCGCAAGCACAAGGTCATATCGCAAAAAGCGCTGCCGATGTTGCAGATAGCGTTTCGGCATATAGAGACCGCAACGAGAGAATAACCGCCGTTGATATCTCAAATAAAATCGACGACCTCAGAGGAAAACTTCTTAACGATAAAGAAAACGGTTATCTTAACCTTAACGGCTCTCTCGCGAGCGGAAAAAGTCAAGAATATTTGGCAAAATTCAACGAAGGAGTCAAAAACATTATGGCTGAATACAAATTATTCGGTCCATACAGACGTGCCGTCGACGGAATTATCACAAGCAAAAAAAACTCTTTTGCCGAAACGGTCAACTCCCACGATATCAAGCAAACACAAGTTAAAAATACCGACATCTGTAATGCCGCGCTTGAAAACAATTATAACAACTTTTTAGCGAACAGAAATGCTGACAACGCGTTTGAAAAATATGATGTTGACAACAATCAAATTTTGAAAATATATGCCGAACAAACTCACCTCGGCGATGAAAAAATTCAACTGATGAAAACAAGTTCTCGTCAAAAAGCGTTACAAGGTGCGTTTGAACAGTTTGCATCAGACGACAACGAAGACAAAATCAGAGAATATCACAAAAAATATCAGCAATACTTCTCGCCCGACACGCTCTCTAAAATTCAGACCTATATCACCCAAAAAGACAATGACAAATGGGCAGATGCGGAATCGGACAGAATTATCGCTATTGACAATACGGAAAAAGAATGGGCAGAAATCCAAAAGATAAGCGACCCCGCAAAACGCTCAACACTCCAAAGTGCTTGGGCTAATAAGCGCTCGATGAAAGAAAAAATCGAACGCGAAAAGTTTGACGACGAAAGCCGTTCGACCGCCGACAGAATTATGAGCCTTTACGGTACGGAAGAAGAACAACTCAATCAAGCACACAAAATAGAAGATACAAGGTTGAGTGACGATGTTGCCCGCCGAATAAGAGCAAAACACTCTGAGGCAGAAAGGCTCGAAAACAAACGACAAGACGAAATCCAAAAGAGTTTTTGGGAACTTGTTGCGGAAAAAGAAAGAAACGGAGAAGCGCCAACGGTTGACGATATCCCCGCGGATATGAAGGGTCAAAATTATCTTTCCGCAAAAAACTATGTCACCAATCGCGGAAAAATTGATGCTGACGACCCCGATGTGGTTTCTTATCTGACCATTAAACAACTTTACAGCAAAGAGGATTTTGTAAAAACAGACCTCACAAAATACAAAGGTTTATTAACCAAAGACAAATACAACTCCTTTATGTCGGCTCAAGCAAAACTCAGAAACCCGAACGACAGAGAAAAAACCGACTGGGAGAAAAATAAAAACGAAATGGAAAAAGCGGTTGAGGCTGTTTTCAGAAAGGTAGTGCCGCAAACACTTATGAGAAACGGTTCTCGCAACACCGCAAAAGAAATGCTTAAACTTCTCGTTGACGATTATGAAAAAAATGTCGGCAAGATGTCAGAAGACAGAGTTGTCAGACTTGCGGAAAGTTTCGGCTATGAGGGTGATACGGTCGCCGTCAGAAAAAAAGGAAAAGACGGAAAGTTTGAAGATGATAAAAATCTCTCAACAATTAACGACAAATTGTCATATTTATACTGGCATAAAGGCTCTCAAATAATAGAAAAAGTCGGCAATCATTATCGTGCATATTTATCAAAACACGGTGAGCCCGATGAAAAAGCACTTGATTTTATAGTCAATTCAGTTGTCAGAGATTATAACAACGAATTGCTCGGCGATGTTGGTAAAAAAGCATCGGATTTGTATGAAAGAAATATCGTTCATAGAAATATCTTGTCGATTAGTCCGCTTCCTAATTTCTCAAAAAATGCCACGTATTTTAAAAACAGTCAGATGATTGACTTTCAAAGACAAACAGGGGTGAAACTTAACACCGTCAATGGCGCTTGGTATCGCCCCGGGGCTAAAGGAACTCATCACAACGAGGGCGGCAAAGGTTACACTTGTGCGGTTGATATTTCCTTGTCGGAGCATTCGCCGCGTGAACAGGAAACCATAATCAACTGGCTGACTAAATTGCCTAATACGAAAATGCTCGGAATAAGCAACGAATCTCTCATTAATAAATTCAAGTCGACGGGAAAAATCGAGGATGAGAGAAAGTGGGACAAAAACGCCCAAAAACAAGGTCGCAAGGTTGACCATTTGAACCACGTTCACGTTACGTTCTATGACGACCACGAAATAGCGAACAGAAGTAAAAGAATGAGCAAATATAAGTAGAGGTAAAACTGTGTCTTTTAAATTAACAGATGAAGAAAAAAACTTATTTATACAAAACGGTCTCGATTTGGACGGGGTTCTTGGTGGTTTATGCTTTAGCGACAGGTCCGAAGCCGAGGTCGATTTTGAACTCAGAGAAATGATTGACTCATTGAAAGGTATTACACCGACTGCCGCATCAGATGCGGAAAACATCTCGAAATGGCAACAAAAAGGAACTATCGGTGCGTATGAATTTGCCAAAATGAACACGTTTGTCGACAAAGACGGTGTTGAAAAGTGGCAGCCGAAAAATACCGATGTTGATAAAAGCGTTCAGCCCGTTGGTAATAACAAATACGCTGACACACCTTTTGAAAAATTTGGCAATGCTTGGAAAAATGCAGGCGAAAAAGCGAATCTCGATAAAATGTTCAAACCTGTTGAGGAGTTGGCTAACAAGGCAGACCGTTTTGCGGCGAATGCAGCTAAAAACTGGACTTACCGACAAATTCTCGCAGGGCAGCACGATGTCACGGGTCGTGACGGTAAAATCGGATTTTGGGAAGCAATGGGCAAAAACTACTCGACGGCTACTGTTTTGCCGTTCGTTGGCGGTTATTTAGAAGGTGCACAAAAAGAATGGATAACGGATATTGCCGAAAAAATCGACAACGACACACCTCTTACGTGGCAAGAAGAACTCATATACGAAACCTTGGTAAACAAGGTTAAGGAAGAACGTACACGCGGTTATTCAATTATGGGCGGTATCGGAGACTCATTGTTGCCGTCACTCATCCGTTTCGGCGGAGAAATGGCGCTCGCTGGCGGTGTACTCAAAGGTGTCGGCTTGATGAATAAAGCGGCAAAAGCGAACGGAATCCGCGGCAAGTTTGTTGAAGGTTTAAAGGATATGGGCAAACTCGGCGCTGCTGGTGTTGTTCTTAACCCGTCCGAAATCTATTCTGCGTATCAAGCCCGCGATTTTGAAAACAAAATGAGATTGACCCCCGAAGGTGAAATGTTGTTCGCTCAGTCACAAGAGGCACCCGCAACCACGTTGATAAAATCTCTTGCCGATGTCGCGCTCTCTTTCGCTTGCGAAGGTTCGGGTAAATCCCTCAGCGCGCTTGGTCAAGGTGCTGGAAAAGTCGGCGGTTATGTTGTTGCAAAACTTTCAGACCCAGTCAATCAGTATCTTGCCAAAAACAAAAACCTCAGAAATGTCATAGAAACCGTATACCCGAAAATCCTTGATATGGCTCAAAAAGCAAAAAAAATCGGTGACGGTGTTAATGCCAAAACTGCTTTCCTCGCCGACAAAGTCCGTTTTGACGGATTTTTGGAAGAAATCGGAGAAGAAAAACTTGAAGATTTTCTATCTACCGCACTCGGTCTGCAAAAAGAAAATCCGACGTTTGATGATTTGCTTCAATCTCTCGGCGGTTCGCCTGATGAATGGGCAATTCTTTGCGGAACGGTCGCCCTTCAAGGCGGCGCATTATCCCTCACGTCGCGCGTTCTCCAAAAACATCTCGGCAATGTCGGAATGACAGATGCCGAAATTGAGGAAGTTGTGAACACGCTTTCCGAAACAGAGAAAAAAAGTTTGGTCAAAAATATGCTCGATAAAGGCATTATCGATGCAAACACGGCTGAAAAAATTCAAAGTTCGGAATTTTGGGAAGATGCAAAACAAAAACTGCATAAAGAGTTTTTGGCGCAAGGCTCTGACGAGCAAAAAGCAAAACTTGCAGCGGAACTGTTTTCGTTTATGGGAGCCTTTAAGGCTGAATACGGCGGTGTCTCCGATGAAGAAGCATTCGCCGAATTGGGAACCGTTAAAACAGAAGATTACAGAAACAAAGAGATTTCGGATGCAGTCGCAGAACGTGCCCGAACAAAAAGAGAGTTCGCGGAAAACTTCAAAAACGCGAATTATCTCGCTGACTTTTTAGATACCGAAAACATCTCTCAATCGGAATATGAAAACTTGTCCGACGAAGAAAAGCGCGATTTCGCTCTCGCAAAAGCAATGGAAATTTACGATGCGGAACATCAAGGTCTTGAAAATGAACGATTGCCGCAAAATAGTGAACCAACCGTTCTGACTGGACGTGTGGAATATAACGAGGAAGAAGAAAATCGAGCGCCGCAAAAACCGCTTACGGAAGCGCAAATTGACAATCTCGCGAGAGAATTGGCAGAATTTGACGAAAGTGGTGAAACGATAGGCGCCTTTTTAAGCGTGCTTGAAGATGATATTAACACAGATAATATTGAAATACTCAAAAATGCAATACAGGGCATTTCGTCGGGCGCAGATTTGATAAATTTTATAAACTCTAAAACACAGAACAAAGTTTATAATCAATCTGCTATGTATAAAAGTCCTCTCGATAACTTTAACGACTTTTATAATCAAGTCTTTGAAAAAGAAGCGGTTTCTAAACAAAATAACTCTAAAGTCGAAAAAAGTTATT
>ERZ1034878.843-NODE-843-length-12724-cov-16.895809_pt1 | contig 12724 bp, 13 predicted proteins | sample MGYA00520593_ERZ1034878 | MGnify/ENA primary metagenome ERZ1034878 (study PRJEB33766, sample SAMN09781724) | gut metagenome | biome: gut microbiome | host: Homo sapiens | place: Madagascar | study: EMG produced TPA metagenomics assembly of the PRJNA485056 data...
GGAATCCCGGTGCCATCACCGGCGGTCGCGTGTGGGGGGATATCCCGGACAACAGCGTCCAGCCGGGGGCAGGAAACGGTGAACCGGTCACAGCTGAAGTGCTGGCACAGCGGCAGGCTGAAGAGGCCATCCGCCGTGAAACGGAACGCCGTGCGGATGAAATTGTTCGTAAAATGGCAGAGAACAAACCTGACCTGCCGGACGGCAAAACAGAGCAGGTTGTCAGGGATATTGCCGGGCAGGGGCGTGACCGGGCTGTCACTTCAGAACGGGAAACCGCGCTGCCGGAGAGTGTACTACGTGAACCACAACGGGAGCGGGAAGCGGTCCGTGAGGTTGCCCGGGAAAATCTGCTGCAGGAGCGACTTAAGCAGATGGAGCGGGATATGGTCCGTGACCTGCAGAAAGAGAAAACCCTGGGCGGAGACTGATACAGGTAGAGAAACGCTGATGACAACGGATAACACGACACGTAACGATTCACTGGGTGCACGGACCGATGCCTGGTTACAGCCGTTGCTGGTCTGGTCACCCGGACAACGGGATATCATCAAAACGGTGGCACTGGTGCTGATGGTTCTGGACCATGCAAACCGCATTCTGCATCTGGAACAGATGTGGATGTTTCTGGCCGGGCGTGGAGCTTTTCCGCTGTTTGCCCTGGTGTGGGGGATGAATCTGTCCCGTCATGCGCATATCCGGCAGTCGGCTATTAACCGGCTATGGGGATGGGGGATTATTGCTCAGTTCGCGTATTATCTGGCCGGATTTCCGTGGTATGAGGGGAATATCCTGTTTGCCTTTGCAGTTGCGGCACAGGTGCTGACATGGTGTGAAACGCGCAGCCTGTGGTGTTCCGCAGGAACCATGTTGCTTCTGGCAGTATGGTTGCCTTTCTCCGGCACCAGTTACGGCATTGCCGGGCTGCTGATGCTGGCGGTCAGCTACCGGCTGCACGGGGCGGAAGACAGAACGGAACGTCTGGCGCTGGTTACATGCCTGCTGGCCGTTATTCCGGCACTTAACCTTGCCACCAGTGATGCGGCGGCTGTAGCCGGCCTTGTGATGACGGTACTGACCGTTGGTCTGGTGTCCTGTGCAGGGAAATCATTACCCCGTTGCTGCCCCGGAGATTTTTTCCCGACTTTCTATGCCTGTCATCTGGCTGTGCTGGGCGTTCTGGCGCTGTGACGGGTGTGGTATCTTTGGCCGCAAGAGGATGATTCGTCAGAGGCAGAACACAGCATGACAGAGCAGAAGCGACCGGTACTGACACTGAAGCGGAAAACGGAAGGAGAGGCGCCTGTCCACAGCCGGAAAACCATCATCAATGTCACCACGCCACCAAAATGGAAGGTGAAAAAGCAGAAGCTGGCGGAGAAAGCGGCCCGGGAAGCTGATCTGGCGGCAAAAAAAGCACAGGCCAGACAGGCGCTGTCCATTTATTTGTCTCTGCCCACACTGGATGAGGCCGTGAACACCCTGAAGCCCTGGTGGCCGGGATTATTTGACGGTGACACACCACGGCTTCTGGCCTGCGGTATCCGGGACGTGTTACTGGAAGACGTATCGCAGCGGAATATCCCACTCTCGCATAAAAAACTGCGCAGGGCGCTGAAGGCCATCACTCGTTCAGAAAGCTATCTGTGTGCCATGAAAGCCGGTGCCTGCCGGTATGATACGGAAGGATATGTGATGGAGCATATTTCTCCGGAGGAGGAAGCGTATGCGGCAGAGCGTCTGGCGAAAATCCGCCGCCAGAACCGGATAAAGGCAGAACTTCAGTCCGTGCTTGATGAGAAATAAAAAAAGCCTCCCACAGAGAGAGGAGGCAGGGAAATAAGGCTTAAAAGGAAATAACTTCCGTACCCGAAAGGAAGCCAGTCCACTGAATTATTTACCACAAAAACACCGACGAATATAAGGGAGGGACAGAAAAATGAATGGATTCAGAAACAGTTCACGGAACGGTCAGGTCTGGTGCTGGCAGCGTGCCGGAAGCTGCAGAAGCATGGCGACGGGCTGACGCCTTCGCGCTGCTCAGTTGTCCAACCCCGGAAACGGGAAAAAGCAAGTTTTCCCCGCTCCCGGCGTTTTCATAACTGAAAACCTACTATTTCACCGTTTAAATCACATTAAACGACAGTAATCCCCGTTGATTTGTGCGCCAACACAGATCTTCGTCACAATTCTCAAGTCGCTGATTTCAAAAAACTGTAGTATCCTCTGCGAAACGATCCCTGTTTGAGTATTGAGGAGGCGAGATGTCGCAGACAGAAAATGCAGTGACTTCCTCATCTGGCGCAAAACGAGCATACAGAAAGGGTAAACCTTTGAGTGAAGCAGAACGACAGAGAGCAGCTTTTGCGCGCAAACGATCTGTATGTAAAGAGATCAAGGTTTTCGTCAGACCAGAACTGAAAAACTATCTTACCAGCTTGTGTGCAGAGGAAGGGGTAACTCAGGCAGAGTTGATAGAAAGGCTTATCGAGAAAGAGGCCTGTCACCGGAACATGATGTGATGGGATCACATTCTTGCTAGTTTTTTCTGTCAGTGCTAGATTACTGATCGTTTAAGGAATTTTGTGGCTGGCCACGCCGTAAGGTGGCAGGGAATTGGTTCTGATGTGGATTTACAGGAGCCAGAAAAGTGAAAACCCCGATAATCTTCTTTAACTTTGGCGAGTGAGAAAGATTATCGGGGCTAACAAGAAACTGCATAGAAGCTGTTGCTCTATGCGGGGAGTATAGTTATATGCCCGGAAAAGTTCAAGACTTCTTTCTGTGCTCACTCCTTCTGTGCAACATAAGTGCAGGATGGTGTGACTGATCTTCAACAAACGTATTATCGCCAGGTAAAGAACCCGAATCCGGTGTTCACACCCCGTGAAGGTGCCGGAACGCTGAAGTTCTGCGAAAAACTGATGGAAAAGGCGGTGGGCTTCACCTCCCGTTTTGATTTCGCCATTCATGTGGCACATGCCCGTTCGAAGGGACTGCGTCGGCGCATGCCACCGGTACTGCGTCGCCGGGCCATTGATGCGCTGCTGCAAGGGCTGTGTTTTCACTATGACCCACTGGCCAACCGCGTCCAGTGTTCCATCACCACGCTGGCCATTGAGTGCGGACTGGCGACAGAGTCCGGTGCAGGAAAACTCTCCATCACCCGGGCCACCCGGGCCCTGACATTCCTTGCAGAGCTGGGACTGATTACCTACCAGACGGAATATGACCCGCTTATCGGGTGCTACATTCCGACCGATATCACGTTCACATCTGCACTGTTTGCTGCCCTCGATGTATCAGAGGAGGCAGTGGCCGCCGCGCGCCGCAGCCGTGTGGTATGGGAAAACAAACAACGCAAAAAGCAGGGGCTGGATACCCTGGGCATGGATGAACTGATAGCGAAAGCCTGGCGTTTTGTTCGTGAGCGTTTCCGCAGTTACCAGACAGAGCTTAAGTCCCGGGGAATAAAGCGTGCCCGTGCGCGTCGTGATGCGGGCAGGGAACGCCAGGATATCGTCACCCTGGTGAAACGGCAGCTGACGCGCGAAATCGCGGAAGGGCGCTTCACTGCCAGTCGTGAGGCGGTAAAACGTGAAGTGGAGCGTCGTGTGAAGGAGCGCATGATTCTGTCACGTAACCGCAATTACAGCCGGCTGGCCACAGCTTCCCCCTGAAAGTGACCTCCTCTGAATAATCCGGCCTGCGCCGGAGGCATCCGCACGCCTGAAGCCCCCAGTGCACAAAAAATCAGCACCACATACAAAAAACAACCTCACCATCCACCTTCTGGTGCATCCGGCTCTCCCTGTTTTTAATACAAAACACGCCTTATCGACGGGGGATTTTGCTTATCCACATTAAACTGCAAGGGACTTCCACATAAGGCTACAACCGTTCATGTCATAAAGCGCCAGCCGTCAGCCCTACAGGGTGCAATGTATCTTTTAAACACCTGTTTATATCTCCTTTAAACTACTTAATTACATTCATTTAAAAAGAAAACCTATTCACTGCCTGTCCTATGGACAGACAGATATGCACCTCCCACCGCAAGCGGCGGGCCCCGACCTGAGCCGATTTAGTTACAACATGCAAAAACAGACCCCGAAAAAACCCAAGTCCAGCGCAGAACTGAAGCCACAAAGCCCCTCCCTCATAACTGAAAAGCGGCCCCGCCCCGGCCCGAAGGGCCGGAACAGAGTCGCTTTTAATTATGAATGTTGTAACTAAGTGTATCATCGCTGTCAGTCTTCTCGCTGGAAGTACTGAGTACGCGCTCGTAAGCGGCCCTGACGGCCCGCTAACGCGGAGATACGCCCCGACTGCGGGTAAACCCTTGTCGGGACCACTCCGACCGCGCACAGAAACTCTCTCATGGCTGAAAGCGGATATGGTCTGGCAGGGCTGAGGATGGGTAAGGTGAAATCTTTCAATCCGTACCGGCTTACGCCGGGCTTCGGCGGTTTTGTTTCTGTGCCATATGAAACAACAGTATGCCGCCTTACATGCCGCTGACGCGGCATCTGTTACCCGTCAATACATTTGTCATGATATATGTAACGTTTATAATCTCTCCAAAGGGAGAATGAGATACGAACCGAATTGCCCTCTTCTGGCAGGACTGGTATATCTGTATCCTGTAACTGTGGCATATATATGGGCTGGATAATAATGAATCGGCAGAATAATATAAAGAGAAATTTTTTACAATCGTTACGTAATACAACAGTGTTGTTACTCGACATTGCTTTAATTGAATCACTTAAGACTATCAATAGTGATCAAGAACAAATAAAAAAATTACTACGGATTACAGGATCATATTTTCTTGAAAGATTCGAACCGGGTAACTCTGTTAATGGTGAAATAATTACACAAGCTTTGAAAAAAGATAATCTTGATGAAAACTTTATAACTGACTTACTAACCAGAATAAAAGACGACAAATTTAGTGATACTGCTATAGATTTAACTAATGTCTTGGGTGCAATGAAAGAGTTTGTGAAAAAAGAATTTAGATACTACATATCTTTTGAATCCAATTTTGAAGACTACTATATTCCTCTGATTAGCAAAAACATGGATTTTATGCTTGATTATGAAGAGTACATGAGGAATACGATTAATTTAATAAACAAAAGCTCCCTGTCAGATGAAGAAAAAGAAAAAATGCTGCAAATAACTTACTTTTCATATGCAAGAACCATTGCAACTTATGTAGACTCTGCTTCAAAGGAATTTATAGAAGGTGCATATGGCATTTGTCATCTATATATCCTGAAAAAGCTGCTCAAAACTAAAAAAGTTCCAGAAAACATATGTCGTATCTTCAGAGAAGATTTAAAAAAAGCCAGTGAAAAAAGTATCGGAAGTGTTAAATCTATCTTAGCGGTTTTTTTTAATTATCCTGATACTATTTATCATTCACCTGACAAAAATAAACTGGAGGGAATGTATGATATATATAATGAGTTTGTTAAATGCCGAAATGAAATAGTTCATGAAAACATCGGCAAAATAGACACATTTAACTACATTATGACGTATTTTAAAGTATGTAATGATTTTCTCAGTGAGATTTTTAATGAATTTTATTCAGGAAAAGCTCAGGACCTCATAATTAAAAATATTATTCATCTTTGTTTGAGGGTTACTAACGAGCGTAGTGATATACTGGAGAATTTATGTAAAAGTAAAAAAGTCACTATCTGAAATGGTAAGAAAGATAAAACCATCCAGTTTTTGAACATCAGAAGGCAAAATCCATTACAGATGACCTGTTCCGCCAGTCTGGTTCAGGAATATAATGCGCAGTTGTCAACCAGGGGGCTGTCTGGATAGCGAAAATTATTGTACGCCAAGTCTGCTTTTTAATCAGTCGTTGGTTCTCTGTAAAGTGCCTGAATTCGGCAAACCTGCGAAGTGCTGTAGCCCGTTGCATCTGCTGTACTGCGTTCAGGTTGTCGCCTGAATTATTTCGGTGGGTTCCTGCTTCAACGGGCAGCCCCCTTCTTCATCAAAAAGTCATCTTCGTGAAGTTCCACGACATAGCGGGGAAGTTTGCTTCTTTGGGGGGCATGCGCTCTGTACGCTGAACCGTTATCTGTCAGCCACTGGATGGACTGTTCCGGTACTTTATCGCCAAAGCGTTTTTCTATCGCTCCTAACATCACATTCTGCACTGTCGCTTTATCGTAACTAAGGAATGTAGGCAGAACGGGAAGCACTGTAGGATGAGACAGTAGTCTGGAAGTACATCAAAATTGCAACAATAGTACGCTATTGCGTGACGTAGATTCGTGACGTATAGTTACTACAGCTTATTTGTATATAACCACCATCAGGTACAAAATTATGTCTCCCGCACAAGCTAAACAAAAGCAGCATGAACGCTACGAAGCCGTAGCGGTGCAGGTTTTGCGTGGTCGTGCCGGTTACAAGCCTGCCGTGAAAAGCCGTTTCAGTAAGTCAGCCAATAGCAAATTCTCCCATACTATCGCTTTTGCCTGATCCTGAACTTTGAGGCACAATAAACCATCATTCGCTGATGGTTTTTTTATGCCAGTTCAAGACGTTATTCCCCCCTATGAGCAGATGTACCTGCTAAATCAGCAGTTGATCTGCAACGCTGACCAACTCAAACATGCCGTTATCACAGTTGGCGGCCAGGCTGTGCAATATTGGATATCCTATTATCATGCACAATACGGCGACAGATTGCCTGATGAGCGTCTCACCACTTCTGTTGACTGCGACTACAGTGCCCGGAAAGATGATATTGCGGCTATAGCAAAAACGCTCAACGTGAAAACGTGGGAAAACAAAGACGGTCAGCCCCCATCCCTTGCGCAGTTTATGCTTATCGATCAGGACACACACGATATCAAACGGGATGATGGACGTTTATTTGCCGTACCGGATGCGCCTGACGAGCCAAATGTGGTGGATATTATCGATCGGCCCGGAGGCTTCGACCGTTCTGATTTTCTGGGGGAAAAGCTTTACCTGCATACTGCCCCGTTTTATGTAGAAGCAACCGGCCCCGGTATGCCTGAAATGAATGAAAAGGTAAGGGTGTTGAACCCTGTCGCCTGTATGCGATCGCGCTTTAGCAATCTGATTGCCTTGCGCCGTGATGCTGAAATTGAAATTGCGCGAATTAACGCGCTCAAGATTCCGTGTTATTTCTTTCTCATCGAACAGTTTGATGAACAGCCGTTCAAAGTTGCTCGAGGAATCTTTATGGATTTATGGCGGCTCGCGAATGACGAAAGTTGTCTGCGCCATCAGACCTTCTGGCATAGTTGGCAGGGGCCACTTCTTGAAAGGCAACAAAGTAACAACATCACTCTGATTGATGTATTGGAAGGCGTCCATGCATTCCTGGAAGGGCATCTTGATGACTTTGAAATACCTGAAGCCTTTGTCACCAAAGAATTACCGATAAAGCTCGCACAGTTGCGTGAACGCTGGGAGCGTTATGTGGTACTCAATGCTGAATGGGCAGCAAGAGGACGCAGGGGATTTGAACGTAATCACCGTGATGATTAGCCTTCTTTGAGCTGAAAGATTTGCGCATGTGCAAATCACCAGAGCACCCGCTAATCTTTGTTTTAGGGGTCGGTTTGGGAAACGGAAATTATTGTACGTTAGGAGCATTTTTTAATCGATACTGATAAGTAACTGATTGATTTATCGTGATCAGCTATCGCCTTTAAGTTATTGCTTTTCTCTTATCGCATTTAGGTTATCTCATTTCCCTAAAGGTCTGCCAAAGACCGTATAGCGTTGGAGTACACCCTGATGCGAGATATAAAATGTGACCTCATACAATTAATGACATAACCTATATGCGATAGAATATATGCAACAACCTAAATGCGATAATGCGGTGAAAAAATGTTCATCAGAGCTTATTTAAGGGCGTCAACAGAAGATCAGTTTGCAGATCGGGCAAAAGAGATGCTGGAACAGTTCGTCCAGGAACGGGGGCATAAAATTGCCAGTTATTATCGGGAGAACATAAGCGGTACAAAACTTGACCGTCCGGAACTGGGGCGATTACTGATGGACAGTCACCGTAATGATATTTTACTGGTTGAGCAGATAGACCGCCTGACCCGTCTTAGCAACAGCGACTGGATAACGCTGAAAAAGCAAATTGAACAACATGAATTGCGAATTGTCAGTCTGGATGTTCCAACATCATGGCAAGCCCTTTCAGATAAAGATCCTTCACAATCAGATCCGATTACCCGCGCAGTGATAACTGCAATAAATAATATGCTTATAGACCTGATGGCCGCGATGTCGCATAAGGACTGGCTGAGTCGTCGCCAACGCCAAAAACAGGGAATTGAACGAGCTCATACGTTGGGTAAATACCGGGGAAAACAAGCCGATCAGGAACGGCATCAGAAAGTGTTGTACTACAGACAAGTAAAAAAACTCAGCATTAGAGAAACAGCAGATGCTACGGGCTACAGCACTTCGCAGGTTTGCCGTATTCAGGCACTTTATCGAGAACCAACGACTGATTAAAAAGTAGCCTTAACGTACAATAATTTTCGATATCCAAACTGACCCCTAAAATGCCGCCCGGATAAAGCGGGAAGGCGGCGTGATATCGCCCGGTAGCCCCAGAGAACGGGAGCCAGCCCCAAACGAAAACGTTCTCACGCCATGACCTGTCCCTGAGCAACCGTCCCTGCCTCAAGGTTAATATAATTATTAAGGTTCGTTAAATGCCACTCATAATCCGGAGAATTGGTGATCACTCCGGCCAGGTTCTCATGAATGGAAATTTCCCCCTGATTTTTTATTTCTATAATAATGTTACCCCCCAGCCTGTCAGCCACACGCCAGTGAACGGTATCGGTATTCTCTTGATTCCTGTCTATAACAGAAGAAGGTTGACATCCCTCACCACGGAATTCAGCATACCCGGTCAGATGTGTCTTTACGTATGGCATTCAGGGGCAGCGACGCTATTGTCTGTTATAATATTTGAACGGGTGATTAATATATTATTATTGCCATCCAGAGTAACAGGATAAATTCTGCCGCGAACAATAAAATAATAAAGGTCCAGAATGATATACCTGAGTCATCCATAGATTTTATGATGGTCAGCAATCTTTTTTTTGAAAATAAAAACATGCCATTAATGCCTGTTAACATTCTTCACATTCATGCTGCCTCCTGTTTCAGGAGGCAGCACGCAAATTAAATGCTATCTCCGTGTTTTTATATCCCGCCCCAGAGATATTTTAACCACGGGTATTCAATGGCAATGTATACGAGAAAATAGAGGAGATAACTTTTTTCATTAGAAGATAAAACAACCATCGCCGTAAAAAAATGATGCCTGACTTTAGGCATGCCCGAAGTTGCTCCCTGATAAATAAACCCCAGTCACGAACCGTCACTGTTGGCGGTCGCTTAACCAGTAAGGCGCAGGCTGAACTTTTTCCCTTATTTTTTGAAAATACTCAATAAGGATGTCAACCTGTTCACGGTTAGCTGCAACCACTTTTCCGGATATGGTGGAACACAGGCAGTTATTGTGATCCACATAAAAGAAGGCTTCGTTCTCTGCCAGGAATGAAAAATCAGATGTTCGCATATTGTTCAGTTCACTCATGATATATCCGTCCGTGCAAAATAATTATCATAACAAAAAAACAATGAGTTTTTTTGTTTATATGTGAAAAACGGCAATGCAAATTGCGAATTTATTACAAGGATAGACGAACCGGTCTTTATTGTGGCTAAATATAATTGTATTACTGAATGGAGGATTATTATGGTTACAGAAAAAAAAGTTGCCATTATCACTGGTGCCGGGCAGGGGATCGGGCGTGCCATTGCATGCCGTCTGGCTAAAGATGGATTCAGAATCGGATGTCTGGACTTTAACGAAGATACGGCACAGGAAACGGTAAACCTTATTGAAGCCGAAGGGGGAGAAGCCCTGGCCGTGAAAGTTGATGTGTCCCTCCGCGAGCAGGTCTTTTCTGCCGTGGATCAGGTGGCAGCGAAATTCGGGCGCGTTGATATTATGGTCAATAATGCCGGTCTTGGTCCCACCACGCCACTGGAGGACATCACGCCGGAACTTTACCGTAAAGTTTTTGACGTTAACGTCGGTGGTGTTTACTGGGGAATTCAGGCTGCCCTGAAACACATCAGGAAAAGAACGCCACAAAGAAAGGGGGAGATTGTGGGGAAAATAATCAATGCCTCATCTCAGGCAGGTCAGGTCGGTAATCCTGACCTGGCGGTCTATGGCGCAACCAAGTTCGCTATTCGCGGTATTACCCAGACAGCTGCAAAGGATCTGGCGAAATCCGGTATAACGGTTAACGCGTATTGCCCGGGTATTGTGCGGACACCAATGATGGAAGGCATCGCCCGGAAAGTGGCCGATGAAAATGGTCAATCTCTGGAATGGGGGCTGCAGCAATGGGCAAAAAACGTTGCTCTTGGCCGCATATCTGAACCTGACGATGTTGCTGCCTGTGTATCTTATCTGGCCAGTGCAGATTCAGATTACATGACGGGGCAGTCACTGATAATTGATGGTGGCATGGTATTTAACTAAACGGAGCACCGAAATAACCTTGCCTGCCTGCGACGGTAAGGTTATTTTCGTCGCGCGCTGTTCTGCCTGGACTCGATTGTTACCAGGCAGGACAAGCATCGCAAGACGTCACAGACGGTGCGTTTACGCTGTTATCAGGAGTGTTTATTGCTCAGAAATATTCTCCGGCTGTGCTTTCATCCTGAGCCCCCTTTGTTCTGATATCGTCAGTCTGCGATCGGCACTCTGTGCTTCAGATTCTGAAACCTGCCCATGGGGATGACCATCCAGCCCATAACGAGGGGTGCCGGCGACAGCGGTTCATCGATAGGAATTTAAATCCCCAAAAGACTAAAAAATCACCACAAAACGGATGTTTCTTCAACACCCCTTGTGCACCATATGAGCGGAAACGACTATTAAACAGGATGACACTGATTGATACAGGGTATGAATGGCGGTTTTTTGCTCCGTTTCCGGTAAAATGGACGCAACTTCCCCTCTGCGGCTCTCAGCCGCACACCTGCTGTCGTGCCAGTCGCTCATGCATCAGGAACAGCTCTGCCAGTCGGTAACCTCTGATACATCCCTCTCCACCTGATTTGCATCGCCGTTTTTCTCACCGTCTCCGTTATGACGTACACAACTTCTTCCAGTAAGCGGCGCTTCACCGGACTCAGGAAACCGTAGTACCTCACCATACGGAACCCCTTATCTGCTACATGCCAGGAGAACCTTTCCATGAACTCATCTCCACTCATCAACAGGTATTCTTCCCGTTTTGTACGGTGACTGTTGTAACGCAGACCGATTTCATCCTGACCGGCATAATGCTCCAGCCGACTCATCGGCACCGGTGGCTTTTTCAGGTAAGAGCCGAAGTACACCGCCACATGTGTGGCGTTATCCATCACCCTGGATATGTTGACATTCCAGCCGCGGCGGTAATGCGTGTCCAGGAAGCGATTCCAGTCCCGTTTGCTGTTTCCTTCCACTGCCAGTTCATCCAGTATTACCAGCTCCGGGTATTTCCGGGACAGTAGCCGCGTTATCCGGTAACGCCACATGCTCATCACCTTACGGGCGTAAAAATGAAGATTTTTCCAGGTGTGGCCCGACGTCACACCACCGGCAGTTGTCGATAAATGGATATGCGGATGCCACTGCTGGTCACGCCCCCATGTGTGGATCACCGTGAATATCCCCGGCTCCACATCTGTCTGATGGCAGATTTCCAGTATCACATCCGCTGCAATGCGGCTCATCTCTGCCAGTAACCACCGGTTGTGGAACACCAGGGACCAGTACTGGCAGGGAAGTGTGAACACAATATGCTGCCACGGGCAGTCGGGGACCAGGCTCAGCAGATACTGTATCCACTGTGCGCCAGCCTTCACCCCGCAGTGCGGACAGGAGCGGCTTTTACACCGGAAGCAGACCTTTTTGGTGTGGCAACAGTCCGGTGACGAACAGCACCATTGCGTGTAGCCCATCAGCGTGGTCCCGCATGCCATGATTTTTGTCACTGACTCAGTCACCACCGGACGCACTGAACCTTCCGGCTGTTTCTCCAGCCAGTTAAGCCAGCGGTTACCCTGCTGAAAAATATCGGCAAAACGGGGAAGCATCAGACGGGTGGGGTAACGCCATCCGGCCAGTGAACTGTGCCGCATTCCGGGCAGTACATACCACCGGCACTGATACCGGCAAGAATGGTTGCAAACTCCCGCTCCGTACAGCGGGCTATTTCCGGATACCCTTCGTCATCGACACGAACAAACCAGAAGACCAGCTTTTTGTTTCCTGCATCCAGAAAGAACGGAATACCCAGGTCAGCGCAGCACTCAACGGCATCGTCAAAATTATCAAAGCGCAGAACTTCAGCGTCTTCTTCGTCAAAAAAATCATCCGGATGAAGTTTCACAACATAGCGGGGAAGTTTGCTTCTTTGTGGTGCGGGTTTGCGTTTACGGGGTTTAGCTGAACGGGCCATATAACTACCTGAAAGACAATGACATTATCTTTTTTTATAACGGTAATTCCAGGCCATGACAAGCCGCAGCCGCCAGGCTGCCTACTCGAGTTTCGAACCGAACGGCAGGCTCCTGCTCCTGAGGAACCGAGAGAGAACGAATG